>Ga0066187_1000121_pt1 | contig 34252 bp, 29 predicted proteins | sample WorMetexBAHAMAS1_FD_58706 | JGI IMG/M metagenome (GOLD analysis project Ga0066187, IMG submission 58706) | Marine gutless worms symbiont microbial communities from Max Planck institute for Marine Microbiology, Germany - Inanidrilus exumae... | ecosystem: Host-associated > Annelida > Digestive...
TGCGTGCTGCGGTATCCGATCGCCTCGACGGTCCCTCGATTGTTCCCAATAACAACGCTGTGTCCGATCCGATAGGGCCGCTCCCACATGATGACGATCGATCCGAAAATGTCCTTCAGGACCGCTTGCGCGCTCAAGGTGACGGCAAGACCACCGATGCCGAAACCGGTGACCATCGAATAGGCCGGAAGGCCGAACTCGTGACCAGCGTTCACCAGGATCGCGACGATTGCCGCGCCGGCGGCAACCAGGCCGGCGAGGCGGATCAACTGGCTGCGGGCAGCAGAGGGTTCAAGTTTCCGGGAATGGATGGCCAACTCGGCAAGCTGCATCACGACCGACCCTGCCAACCAGCACAGGAATGCATAGGAAGAAAACGCGACCACATAGACGACGAATTCTTGGGGACGGCCGGTCAGGTTGATTCCATTATCGATCAACCAATCGATGAACTGGAGAAAAACGAACGATGCCGTCAACGCCACCACCCTGGCGGGATGCCAGCGCCGCCGGCCACGCAAGGTAGGTTCACTGGGAAAGCGACGGTCGAAACGCCCGCCGACGCGCAGCAGGGTTCGAATCGCCAGGCCGGCCAGGACCAGCGTCAACACGGTGGCAACCCACTGCCAAACCGCCTGTCCGAAGACGACAACCTGCCCCCAGGACGGCATCCGCTGGTTCCATCTCAAATCGAGTCCGTCACCCGGGGTCAGGAAATACGCCCTGAAAATACCAGGCGTTGCATTAGCGTTGTAGGGTAAGTGACTGACGCGCTCGAAAAAACCCGGCACGCGCCGAACCGTATCGGACGTGAAAAGGAACTCGCCTTTGCGCGGGCCTTCGGCGACCACACCGATCGTGATGTCCGTCTTGGGAATCGTCCACTCTTCGATTTGCCGGTCTGCCGTGGAAGCGCCCGGGCTGCCCGCGCCGGTTTGGGAGGCACTCACGTCGTCCAGTCCGGGAACGTCTTCCACCAATGGCAGCGCGATGCGGTCCAGCACCTCCTTCAGCATCAGGGCGGCCTCCGTTCCCCGATCCTGTCGCAGTCTCGGCGGAATATTCGAAAGGTCGAGGCAACGGACCGCCCGCCGCAATGCCAGTGCCGAATCACCTTGCTGTTTGCCGTCTGCGATCCTGTAGGCTTCATCCAACGCGGAAATGAAGGCAAACAGGGTCGCGCGAGGGCTTTCCGTGTCGGGGGGCCTGAGGGGGTTTTCGATGGATTGCGCAACAGCGGACGGCGTGGCGAAAGCCAAGAGGATGGCAACCGACAGAACAAGCACGCTCCCCAGGTGAGCGAATCGGCGAGTTAGTGCTCGACGGTTATGGCGACGATGATCCAAGCGCTCCAACGATCTGTTTTCATTTGGTTACTCTCGAAGGTCCCACGCCCTTTTGGCGGCCAGCATTGATGCGTCTCAATTGACGCCATTCCACGTTCACAAGGGCGCGGTTGCGATTCCAGGAAGACTAGCCACGCAAAAAGTTCGAACCGTGTCCAGGAAGGGCAGCCAGGCTCATCTGCGTAGAGATCTTGCTTCGAAGGCATTCGATTTCCAGCGCGCGATGCCCAACGGACATTTTGGCCAGAACCAGCGATGTTCGCTTCTGTCCCAGGCCGGGTTCCCCGTTCGACCCCCCTGTTCCTTCAACCGACCAGGCATCCAGCCTTTCCAGCCAAAAAAACAGGCCGCCGGGAATGCCGGCGGCCCGTTCTGCGCAAAACAGCTGCTGTTTCGCGTTCAGCGTGTGAATGACTTGGTGGAATAGTCATCGGCGGGCAGTTTGCCGATCCTCCCCTGCTTCTTCACGTAATCGACGAAGGACTGGGCATAGTCGAGATAGGTATCGACAACCCGGCCATCTTTCACCACGTCCTTGAAAGTCAGGTACCCGTCCCGGCCGCCGGAGATGAAGTTGTTGGTGACGACCTTGTAGGTGCGTGCCGTATCGAGTGCGACCCAGGCTTTGTCAGCCGGTCCCCGGAACTCGATATTGCTCAGGCGGCTGCCCTTTTCCGCACCGGCATTAACGTCCCAGCGCAGACCTGCGGCATAGGGATAGGCGCCGGTCGACCCCCCTTCGGCAAGGGCGAAGTCGAGGGCGTCTTCCAGAACCGCATGGATTTCCGCACCCGTCATGTTCATTTCCACGAGGGTGTTGGCGAAGGGGAGCAGGGTATAGGCATCTCCAATGGTATAGGGGCCCGCAGGTACGTCGACACGCACCCCGCCGGCATTCTGGATGGCGATGTCGCTGGTCCGGCTCATGTCACGGAAGGCATGGGCCACCAGATTGGCGATATCCGATCCCTGGGCTGCGGTCTCGGACACATCACACAGGGCGGACTTGCCCTGACCCGGGATACGCTCCAGGCACAGCTTTTCGGTGACCTCGCCGATCACCGCACCCTTCATCTGATCAACCTGATCGGAGAATCGGGCCAGGACGGCGGCGGCCTGTTCATTTTCCGTGACGATAGAAAGCTCCGGTTTGGCCTCGATGGCGGCCATCACGGCGGCACGGGCATCGCCCTCCAATTCAACCCGTTTGCCGTCCGCGTTCTTTCGACGGAAGGAATCGGCCAACGGCAGGTGCGGCGTGCCATCACAGGACGCAACGGTGCCGTCGTCGTTGAAGGACACGTTCAGTTCCCCGACGATCGCAGAATACTGCCATGCCTGAACCACACAGACCGTGTTGCCGGCCGCGTCCTTCACGATTGTCGGATAGGCGCCTCCGGTATTCAGACCGACATCGTCGAAGTCGCCCAGCAGGGTGTGGCTGTCGCCGCCGACAATCACGTCCACGCCGGTCAGCTGTTCGGCCATGGCAACATCGTTCCGGTACTGGTAGTGAGTCAGGAGCACGATGTGATTCACGCCCTGGCCCGTCAGTTCGTCGATCATCTTCTGAGCGGTTTCGGTCTCGTCCAGGAACTGCGTGGTTTCATCGGGGTTGGAGGAGTTCTTCGTCTTTTTTCCGATGACGATCCCGATAACGCCCACCCGGACCCCACCGACGTCCAGGACAACCCAGGGCTGGATGTAGTCGGTTTCACTGTTCTGCGTCAGCGGAGACACGCCGACTTCCGGCTTCACATTGGAAGCCAGGACCGGTGTCTGGCACTCGCCCGAATTCAGGTGGTCCAGGAAGTTCGCCAGACCCGCGTCACCATCATCGAATTCATGGTTCCCTAGCGCAAAGGCGTCGAAACAGACCTCGTTCATGAGAGCGGCATCGGCCTCGCCCTTAAACAGGGTGTAATAAAGGTCGCCGGTAATCGCGTCTCCGGCATGCAGTTTCAGGACATTATCCTGGCCGGCGGTCAGACGGTCATACAACGTGACCACGCTCGGGAAGCCACCGGCCCGGACGCGTGTCCTTTCGCCCCCAAGTTTAAGGTCCATGCGACCATCGGCACGCAGATGGGAATGATGGTCGTTGATGTGAACGATCGTGATATCAGCGGCCATCGAGGCGCTTGCCGCGAGCGCGAGCCCGGCTGCGGCCAGAGCGGCTGAAGCACGCCGCAGAAATGTCTTGCCCGTCATGAGATTGAACTCCCCTTTTGTGGTGTTTTGTGCGCTTGGGAATACCGTAGTGATTCTTCAACCGCCTGAACAGACAGGAACTGAGGCATCACAAGTCATGATTGAAAGATTACCCTATCGACACACCGAAAGGGTACTGGTGAACTGATAAAGCAGCCGCATCCCAAAGACAGAACCGGACCTTATTCCGCGCCCTTGGGTGTCAGGAAACCGAGATCACCAGGCGCCAGTCTTCGCATTCTCGCCGATCCAGGCGGAACGCTCTTCGCGGGACCCAGCTAACCAATGGGTCGCGGTCTTGGTAAGGTCGGGGTGTCGACAGAGGCGGTCGTTCCGATTGTGGCACGAGGCTGACGAGTGGGGGAACCCGTGCCAAGGTCGGCCTATGACCTGAAGCGGACGCGTTACACACGCAACAGCTTGCGACCGGCAGCCATCCGCTAATTGGCGGATTTGACTACCCACTGTTTGAATTTGGCCTCGGTGGCGTCACAGTTTCCCAGCAACAGATCGCGTGACATGAATGGTCCTGCAGTCCGGCTGTTCGGTCCGACCACGAGGCAAAGATCAGGACTTCCGCCCATACGTATCTCCATACTGGCGGCGTCGAAGTCAAACCGTTGCAGTCCGGAGTCGGCCGAGCAGTCCAGCAGGCCCAGTTTCCCGCCAACGGCCGCCGGCGAAAGCAATTCGGCGCACTTGTTGGCATATTCCGCGGACATGATCTGTCGCGTAGCGGGATTGTACCGGAACTGCACATCGCCGTGCGGACGGTCCCCTGGTTTGCACGAATGAGAATGCAGTCGTTCGGAGAACCCTCGACCGACCGTATCAATGCACCAACCGAGGTTGTCCTTTTCGTCCAGATTATCGGCGAGGTGAATGATCGGCGCCGGCGTGTCAATGTTCGGTGGAGCGGCCCTGACGAGCGCAGACGTTCCCAACATGGATGACATGACCGCAGCGCACAGAATCCCAGCCCCAATACGTGTCTTCATTTTCAACCCCTATTTCGCTGTCGAACGGACGTTTTCGGAAATAGCCCGATTGTCCTCCCCTGCCACCACGCAAGCAGTTCGAACCGTGTCCAGGAAGGGCAGCCAAGCTTACCTGCATAGTGATCCCTTACCGAAGCCTCTTGATCTCCGAAGCCAAGGGGCCCACGGTCCTTCAGGATGCGGCCGGGGATGTCCGCTCCTGACCCACCCGTGACATTCGCCGACGGCGCACAAACGTCGCTTTCACAACCAAAAAATGATACTCTCTGCAGAACTGGTGGTTTCGCCCTGACCGGTTGAATGGCCGAAACCTATGCATGTGCGACGCAAAATACTCAGCATTGCAGCCGCCTTCTTGTGGGCGACACATGTCTGCGCCATGGCCGCCGGCCAATCGCGCCAATTAGTTCACCGTGAATAACTGATCGACCCGAAGACCGCGCAGCATTGCGGCCGCGTGCTGAAGCGAACCGGGGACGGCTCTTTGGCTCAGTTTGATAGCGTCGCCAACTTCGATCTTTGAGGGGTCGAAGTCCATTGTGGCGTGACCACTTCCATTCAGGATGTTCCGGCCGACAGGCGATGGAGCTCCCTGAAACGAATAGGAGGTTGATGATGAAACCTATCGCCACAGCGCTATTCGCTGCACTTTTTCTCATCACAATCGCGCCGCCCGTTGGCGCACAGGAGAGCTCCAAAGATGCGACCTGGTATCGGGTGTTCCTCATCAAATTCGAACCAGGGCGTGCGCCAGAGGGCATCGCCTTCATTAAGGGGCACTTCAACCCGGTCGACGAACAGATCGGGCGCAAGACCCTGCCATTCGAGTTCATAACCGGGGATTGGGACCACATAGTCTTCTTCCCGGCCACACTGAGCGAGGCCGGACTTGATACGATTCCACCGGAGCATGAGTGGATGGCAATGTTCGAGGAGCGAGAAGGTGGCAAAGCTGAGGCCCAGGCGGCGTTCGCCGAGTTCAACGGTCTGGTCGCCGAGCTAAAAGTTCAGATCGCGCGCACGATGCGCTAACGCCAGCGGTAGAAGCCCGTCCGAGGATTAGCGTCAGAAGCGATGATGATCTGCAATTTTCCCTCAAATAGCAGGTTTGAGCGTTGGTGGAGGCGCGATGGCGGCAAACAGGGCCACCAGGAACCTGGGCTATCAAAACCCTCAGCCATTTAAGGGTACGCTGGAGGTTGTCACCGCCCGCGGTGCGGACCCTGTTTGTGCTGGCCCTGGCGCCAGACCTGGTCGGCGCGCGAGAGTGGGACGGCAAAGATCTCCCTCAGCGCCGGATCGTTCGCGGTTTTGCGCCGGATGTTGCGGACCAGGCGACTGAGACGATTGCGCAGGATCTTGAACTCCCGGCGGTAGCGTTTGAATTGCTTGGCATAACCGTAGCGTCCGGCATGCGCAGCGTGCCGCCGAGGCAGAGTCAATTGAGGCACGCAATGAAGAGATCCGTGCAAAGTTCAGATTAGCAATACCGTTTGGCTTGTGGTCGAAGAGCCGTGATGTCCGGAAATGGCTATAGGCGGACAAACGACCCGGTACGCCCATTGGTCCGCTTGTGACCCTTACCAGACAACGCGCGACGGTCCCATTCCGCCTCGGAATTCAGACCGGCGGCCCCACAGGGGATCGTTACATGGGACCAGAGACCCATCATGCACCAACGCGCAACCCGGACCAGTCAAGGGGGGCTGATATACGTGATTCGAAGGGGGCATGGGTGGAAGCGCGCGCAATAGCCTTATCGGACTTGCTCTCGCATTTATTACTCAAAGTCTGGAACCTGGGCATTACATTCTAGGTCTCAGCAGAAGCAACCTCGTATGGAAGCACCCAATGACCACGCTTACGCTCCCTGGCCTCCGTCTTCCCGCGATCTTCACAGCGTTGCTCGTGTTGTTCGCTGTCCCAGCGCAGGCTGCCAAGGATAAGGTCTACAAGGCTTGGCTCAGCGACCTGGCCGTCAACGGATACGATGCCGTAGCCTACTTCACGGACAGTAAGCCGGTCGAAGGCTCCGACGACTTCACGGTGGAGTACAATGGAGCGGTCTGGCGTTTTGCGTCTGCGGAGAACCGAGAGGCGTTTGCCGCCAACCCCGCTCAATACGCGCCTCAATATGGTGGCTACTGCGCTTGGGCCGTCTCCCAGGGCTACACAGCGAGCACCGATCCCGAGGCCTGGAAGATCGTAGAGGGAAAGCTCTATTTGAACTACAGCCGGTCGGTTCAGCAGAAGTGGGAGCAGAACATCCCAGGCAACATCACGGCCGGTGACGAGAACTGGCCCAAGGTGCTGGAGCAGTGACAAGCCCCCATTGACCACCTTTCACAGGATTCTTCGCCGAAGCAGCATAACGAAAACAAAACAGGCACCCATCGAGGCCGTGACGATGCCGATCGGCAGTTCTTGCGGCGCGAGCAGGATGCGCGCGACCAGATCGCTCGCAAGCAACAGAAGCGCACCGAAAAAAGCCGAAAGGGTCAGGGTCCCAAGATGAAGCGGCCCGGTGACGGCACGGGCCATATGCGGCACCATCAATCCGACAAAGCCGATAACGCCGGTTACAGAAACGAAAATCGCCGTTGCGAATGCCGATACCATGAACACCTGCAACCGGAACCGGGACACCGCGACGCCGAGGCTAGCCGCCGTCGATTCGCCACCCAACAGCGCGTCGAGATGGCGGTGGCGCAGACCCGCAAAGGCCATCAGCACAATAAAACCAAAAGCGACCAGGGGTAGATTGTCCCAGCGCGCCAGGCCGAGGCCGCCGAGGGTCCAGAACAACACCGAGTGGGCCGCGCGCTGATCACCGGCGAATATCAGATAGTTGGTCAACGCTGTGAAGAGGAAGGATACGGCAAGCCCGGTAAGCACGAGCTTCTCGGGGCCTTGAAAGCCCATGCGATGGACAAGGGCAAGCACGACAATCGCAGCCAGCATGCCGCCGCAAAAGGCCGCGACGGGCAAGGTCCAGACGCCCAGTTGGTCGCCGGTTACCGTGATAACAAAAACAGCGCCCGCGGCGGCGCCCGAGGACAGGCCGAACAAAAACGGATCGGCGAGATCGTTGCGGGTTACCGTCTGCAACAACGACCCGACCACGCCGAGACCGGCGCCGACCAGGACCGCCAGGACCACCCGAGGCGCCCGCAGATCGATGATAATGCGATCGATCGGCGTGGCGGCGCCCAGATCAAGGCCGATCGAGCGGGCAAAGGCGGCATAAACGTCGGCCGGCGAGATCGCCGTCGCCCCCCACCCGACCGACAGGACCGCCAGGACAGCGAGGGCGACGGCACCGCCAAGGGCCGCAAACGAAAGGCGCATGGCGACGTGTCAGAACGCTTCGGGATTCATGGCCTTGGCGATCTTGGAGATGGCCTTGATATTGGCGGGTCCCGGCGTCAGCTCTTCATAGCGCAGCGGCACGTAGCGCTCGGCCTTGACGGCATCGGTTTCCTTCATGGCGGGATGGGTCTTCAGCCAGTCGAGCAGCCCCTTGGCGCCGGTGCCGTTCTGATAGTCGAGCAGGATGAGGAATTCGGGATTGGCGGCGGCGACCGCCTCCCAGGACGTGCGGCCCCAACTCGTCTCCATGTCAGCGGTAACATTGGTCCCGCCCGCCGCCTCGATCATGGCGGTGATGATGGCGTATCTGCCGGCCGTGAAGGGTTTGTCTTCGCCGGAATCAAATAAAAACACGCGCTTTCCGCTGGCCGGACCGACGGCGGCCTTGATCGCCTCGAGCTCGGACTTCCAGCCCGCGACCAACGCTTCGGCCTTTCCGGTTCTGCCGAACACAGCGCCAAGCCTGAGGATATCGTTGTAGAGCAGGTCCATGGAGGCCTGCGGTCGGTTCTTATTGGTGTGAATGCAGCTCTCCGACAGCACCAGCGTCTTGATACCATGCGGCGCCAACGTGTCTGGCGTCACCTCGCCGCCCGGCTTCATACCGTAATACCAGCCGGCGAAGAAGGCATCCGGGCTGACGGCAAGGAGGTTCTCCATCGTCGGGTATTTCGGCGCCAGCTCGGGTATGACGCCACGCCGTTTGTCAAACGCGGCGCTCGTTTTGTACCAGCCCGAAATACCGGTCACACCGACCATCTTGTCCTGCAGGCCGAGCGCGAAGGCCATCTCCGACATGTTGATGTCATGGACGACCAGGCGCTCGGGAGCCTTGTCGAAGGTCAGCGTGGCGTCACAATTCTCCACCGTAACGGGGAAGGCCTGCGCGGCGCCAACGATCGCGAAGCTGGCCAGGAGAGCGAGGAGACGTCTTATTGGTTTCATCCTTCGTTCCTAAGGTAATTGCGGTTCGGAAACGGGAATATCGAGAACGGTCAGGAAACGGTTTTCGGTCGGGTGGGCCAGATGCAGGACATCGATGCCAAATACCCGGCGAACATTGTCCTGAGTGAGAACCGTCTCGGTCTTGCCGAACGCCACAACACGACCTTCGTTCATGAGAACCGCATGGGTCGCCAGTTTCGGCACGAGCGCCAGGTCGTGCAGGACACAGATTGTCGTCAAGCGGCGTTCGAGCAGAAGCGACAGCAGCGTGCCCTTGGCCTTGGGGTCGAGATGGTTGGTGGGTTCGTCAAGGAACAGAAGCCTGGGTTCCTGACAAAGCGCGCGGGCAAGAATGGCGCGCTGCAATTCGCCGCCGGACAGGTGCCCGATCCGCGACCCGGCCCGATCGGTCAGACCAACTGCGTCCAATGCGTCGCCGATCGCCCGTTCATGCGCCTTGCGCGTGGCTGTGAGGGCGTGGGGAATCCGGCCGAGCACCGCATATTCGGCGACGGTCAGCCGCTGATCCGGCCGATCGAGTTGATCGACATAGGCGAACGATCGCGCCCGTTCCGCGGCGGAGTGGTCGTTCATTGGCCGGCCGTCCAGCGTGATGCAGCCGGCCGTGGGCATGAGCAGGCCGGCCAGCATGCGCAGGAACGTGGATTTTCCCGCGCCGTTCGGGCCGACGATCGCGACGATGTCACCAGCGCTCACCGACAGACTCGCACCCTGGACAAGCGTGCGCCTCGACTTGGTGCTGAAGACGAGGTCCTTGGCCGCGAGGAGCTCAGCCCGGTCTGCTCCCCCCCTCATGGTCTCGCATCCGCCGGGGCTGTGGCGACGGCAGTCATGGCCGGGACACGCGCCAACGTTTTGCCGGCCAGTTCGGGCGGGCGTTCGGCCGACCGGGTCCAACCGTCGGCTGAACACGCATACTGTTTGGCAAAAGCGACGAGCGCTTCGATGTCTTGAGCCGGATCGATATCACCGAACAGATAGGTCGCCTTGCCGCCGGCCTGGAAGGCAACCGTGCATGGCCTGGGACACCCGGCCATGCAGTCAATTCCGGTGACGAAGTAGGTCTCCGGCAGTCCTCGCCGGCCGGCAAGCGTCGTTTTCTGCTGGAGCCGCTTGATCAGCTCCCGGCCGGGCGCGTCGGCCTGCCCCTCATTCCGGCAGGTCGTGCAGACAGTAATTGTGTGATGACCCCAGCTTCGATTCTGCGACGTCGCCATTACATCCCCTGCTCCCGGACGGGATCAGGAAGCGAACGGCATCAAGAAAACTTGAGATCCTGGTTTTGTCTTTTGCCATCCGGCCCTCTGGAAACACCCCGTCCCGTTTGAGTTCGGCATGATGGCAGGTCTCCTGGCTCGCGGCTTGGCGCATGTCACCCGCCTTCCCGGCCTCAAAAGCCAGTGGCACATCTGGGCGCATGCTGCCGCACACAGTTGCGGGGGCAGCCGCGGCTTGGGTCCCCTGATGGGTAGACCACACCGCGTTCCCTTTTCATCCGCCGTCTCGGTTCGATCGGGCGGAACCATCACCATTTGCCATACGTCAGGCTGTTGCGCATTGCAAGCCGTTCACGAACCATGCGCCGCCTAAACACCGTCTGCCAACGGGCGCCCGCAGTCGGGATTCGGTGTTTGTGGCGCACTGACCCCGTGCCACGGCCCGCATGTAAACGTCCCAGAGCCGCAACCGGCCCGACCCGCTCAGCCGACCTTTCGTCCTTCAGCGTCGATGATCAGGGTACCGTCTTCCTTGTGGAGCGGTCCGGGCGGTAGTCGGTCGAGCATGTCCAGCACTGTCTCGCTCGGCCGGCACAGCCGCACACCGTTCGGGGAACAGACAATCGGCCGGTTCACCAACACCGGGTGTTCCAGCATTGCAGCAAGGATCGTCTCGTCGTCCACGGCGGGGTCGAGGAGGCCCAGTTCCTCGGCCGGCGATTTTGTCGTCCTCAGCGCCGAACGCGGCGTCAGCCGCGCCGCAGCAAACAGGCCCTGCAACTGTGGCCGGGTCCAGCCTGTCTTCAGGTATTCGATGACGACAGGATCGTAGCGTGCCGACCGAATGATCGAGAGGACGTTGCGCGACGTTCCGCAATCCGGATTGTGATGAATGACTATGGCCACTGGAAGTCTGCCCCACGTTTTTTGCTCATTTGCGTAAACCAAACGACGTGTACAACCACCGGCGACGCACTGACGAGAGCTGACGTACGGTGGGCGATCAACGGGAATGACAGAGTTGACCTTGCTGCCGGCAACGATGGCGGACGGTTACAAGCGCGATCGTCGCCTTCCGGCACGACACCGGCACTCGACCCGAATGTCTCCGTGCACGTCGAGGCAAATGCGAAGGTCACGTTTCGCGGATCTCGGCAATTGTCGTGGCCGCCAACCGCTCGACAAGACTACGCTCGATATCCTCGATAAGACTTGAGACGCGGTTGTGGAGTGCGGTTTTGACCGCGCATTCGGAAACATCGCTCTCGTCATCTTTGGCAACCAGGTGTTCGTCCAAAGCCAGGTAGACGTCGGCAAGCGTGATGCTTTCGGGTGTGCGCGCCAACTGCCACCCGCCCGCGTGCCCCTTCTCGGACGTGAGCAGACCGGCCTCGCGCAATCGGCCCAACACCCGGCGCACCACCACGGGGTTGGTGCCCGAATGAGCCGCGATATCCGCCGATGTGCGGACGCGATCGGGCTCAACGGCCATGTGGCCAAGCGTGTGAAGGGCAAGAGAAAGGCGACCGTTTCGTTTCAATTGACGGCTCCAGCTTGCTGGCGGGTCATGTAACTTCCACTATTGCATAATTCTGGTAACTTTGCTAGTTGCATGACTGTCAGATGCCTATGCAATCGGGTTCCATGGCGGCTGACTAAGCCTGTTTCCGTTTCGCCAAAACTCGACCCAGACTTCGGCCCCAAACGAATGCGGAAACTTAGCCATGTCCGGTTTTCAATTAAAAATCAGTCGGTTGGGGGATGGCGCCGGATTGCGGGCACCACATTCCTTGAATGACGAAGCGGCAGTTTCCGTTGTCGAAAAGGCAGATTTGCTTCGAGATTTCCTCGCGTCGAGTGGTGCCGCGGAGATCTGGCGCAAACAGATGCCGCCTGCGTTTCAGTCCTGGATCGACAGGCTCCCGCCTGCCCTGTCCCCTGGCGTCAGCCCGGCGTGTTTGGGCGCGAACCCGCGCCCACGGCGAAATCGTCGAGGAGGCGCTCAACACCGCGGCTGGATCGGAAGCGCTCGGTCTTGAGCGCGACCGCATTGGCCCAAAAATTCGCGTCAAACTTGAGAGGCACAATCCCATGTCCATTCTACGCCGAATTTTCCTCGCCGCCCTTGTGGCGCTTGGCCCGATCCTGCCGGCGAGTGCGCAGGAAGGCAGTCTTTCCATCGCATACCTGCAAGGCCCGACGGCCGAGGTGCCGGACCCGCGCATTCGCTACAATGGCTGGCTGTCGAACCAGGCGGGCGTGACAGAGACGTTGATGGGCCTCGATCGGAAGATGGGGCTCTATCCGCGACTTGCGGAGAGAATCGAGCGGACGGACGACACGACATGGCGCGTCACCTTGCGCGAAGGCGTTCAGTTTCACGATGGAACGTCGCTTACCGCGCAGCACGTGATCGAGAGCATTGGCCCGATCCTCAAAGAGGGAAGCGATGTCTACAACGGCCGCAGTGCCAACCTCCTTGGCGTCGAAACGGTGGAGGCAGAGGGCGATCTGACCGTCGTGTTTCGGACCAAAGAGCCCAACGCTGCCTTTCCCTGGATCCTGACAGAACCTGGCATCGTGGTCCTCGGGCCGCCCTCGGATGACTTCCCGATCAACGCGACTGGACCTTTCGTCTTTCGCGAGGCGATTCCCGATCAACTCTACCGCGTGGAGGCCAATCCGATCTATCGCGACGGTGCGTCGGCCCTTGCCGAAGTGCGTGTCGTGAGGGCGGCTGACCCGGCCGCTGCGGCCCTGGCTTTTGAGGCCGGCGAAGTCGATCTCGTGATCAACTATCCCGAGACGGACTACAAACGGATCCTGAGCACCGGCGCGCAAGGGTTTGAAGCGCCGACAATCCAGCTTTACTGGCTGCAGGTGGACGCACAGCATGGTCCGCTCAAGGACGCCCGGATTCGCCGCGCCGTATCGCTCGCCATCGACCGTAAGGGCATCGTCGACGCAGCACTTTCCGGTGTTGGAGGCACACCGGCCGGCACGATTTTCCCGAGTCTGATGCCTTGGGCTGCAGAAATCGACCCGACCTACGACCCGGTGGAGGCCGAACGGCTTCTTGCCGAAGCGGGTGCCGTGAAAGAGGGGGGGCGCTGGATGCTCAACGGTGAACCCCTGCGCATCAACCTGGTTACCTACGCGGCGCGCGCAGCGCTGCCGCCCTCTGCCGAACTCATCCAGGCATATCTGCAGGCGATCGGAATCGACGCGCGGGTGAGCATCGGCGAATGGGGTGCCAACAACGATGCCCTGTCGGCCGGTTCGGCCGATATGCACCTGCAGGCTTGGGGAGTCGCGCCTTCCGGGGATCCGGCCTATTTCCCGGAAACCGTTCTGCGCACCGGCAGCGGCAGCAACATCACCGGGTACACCAACCCCGAACTCGACGCCGCTCTGGTGAAGGGTCGGCAGGCCTTCGACCTAAAGGCGCGCAGAGCGATCTACAACCGCGTGCAGGAGATCATCGCGGTGGACGCGCCCTTGATCCCGGTGTTCCATGCCTCGCAGGTCAGCGTCGGCCGGGCGGGCCTGTCGGGCTTTTCGGTACATCCGGCGATCACCTACTGGATGGACAATTCGGTATCGCTGACTGAATGACCATTCAAGCGAATGGCCTGTCCGCCATTCGGGCAGGCCGTACCACCCTCTATCCAACGGATCTGATTTTTTTGCCGGGTGAAAGGGTCGGGCTGGTTGGGGCCTCGGGATCAGGCAAATCGACGCTTGGCCATGTCCTCACAGACCATCTGCGCGCAGAAGGCGTGGCCGTAGCCAACGTTCCGCAAAGCCCGGCCGAGGCGCTCGATCCCTTGCGGTCCTTGGACTTTCACTGGGATCAAGCGTCCCGGGCTCTCGGGCGTGCGCCGAATCAAGGCCTGCAGAAACGCCTCTTCCAAGCCCTCGGCCTCGAGGGTGCGGATATTAAGGCGCGACCGCGCGGCTGGAGCCGCGGGATGCAACAACGGTTCATCATCGCCATGGCCCTGATCGGCGAACCGCGCCTTCTGATCCTCGACGAGCCGACTTCCGCCCTTGATCCGCTCGTCGCAGCGGCGACCATGGATTTGCTCGACGGGCACCTGGCGGCAACCGACACCGGTGTTCTGCTGATCACCCACGATCTCGGCCTTGCAGCAAGACGGGTGGACCGCCTGATGGTGATGGATGCTGGGCGTATCGTCGAGGACGCTCGGACCGAGACATTGCTTGGCGCGCCGGCGACGGCCGCCGCCCAAAGGCTTGTCGCCCATCGGTCCTGGGCTGCTCTGCCATGTTGAGAGCCGAGGCTATGACTGTTGCCCGCTCAGGGCGACCGGTTCTGGAAAACCTCTCACTGACCGTTCCTCCGAACCGAACGCTCGCCGTCATCGGAGAAAGCGGTGCGGGCAAATCCACGCTTATCGCGGCGACCCTCGGGCTCTTGCCACTTGCGGCGGGTCGAATCACCTGGGCCAATGCGCCAGTCCGCGCCATTCGACCCACGCTGGTGATGCAGGAGCCCCGCGCCGCCTTCAACCCGGCACTGACACTGCGCCGATCTGTGCTGGAACCGCTGACGGCGCAGCGGCGCCAGATTGATACGGAAAGGCTTGCGAGACTCCTTGACGAGCTTGACCTCCACGCCGGCCTGCTGGAGCGCCGCCCGCGTGAGGTCTCGATCGGCCAGGCTCAGCGCCTGGGCATCTTGCGCGCGCTCGTCGCCGCACCGCCGCTCGTGCTCTTCGACGAACCGCTTTCGGCCCTGGACGCGGTGACGCAGAAATATACGGCCAATCTGATCTCGCGCCTTCAAGCCGAAGAAGGCTTCGCCGCATTAATCGTCACCCACGACCTCGGCTATGCAGCCGCTCATGCGGACGACGTTGCGATCCTGAGAGCGGGACGAATCACCGAAGCGGCGCCAACAGACCAGTTCTTTGGGGCGCCCCAGACAGACTATGGCCGTGCCCTTTGCGAGGCCGCTGTCTCTCTCGGCGCACTGGATACTGCGGCGTGATCACCTTTGCCAACCTGTCGCTCCGCATGGCAGTCGTGCTTTTCGGTACGGCGCTGGCAACGTTTACACTGCTTTGGAACGCCCCGGGAGATCCGGCGATGACCATCGCCGTGGCGCGCTTCGACAGCGTCGTGTCGCCCGAGATCGTTGCCCAGGTGCGGGCCGAAGCAGGGCTCGACGCAGGTTTCTGGCACGCCTTCGCGACCTGGGTCGAACCGGTCCTGCGCCTCGACTTCGGCAACTCGTCGGTATCCGGCCGCGCGGTCTGGCCCGAATTCGCCAGTGCCATCGCCCTGACGGTTCCCCTGGCGTTGGCCGGACTTACCGTCGGTCTCGTCGTCGCCGTGCCGTTGGCGCTCCTCGCGGTGCGCCGGCCCGGCGGCATCATGGACCGCTTTGCCGTGGCTCTTGCGTCGGTTGGTGCCGCCATACCGGCCTATTGGCTGGGCCTTCTTCTCGTCCTGCTTTTCTCGGTTCATCTCGGCTGGCTGCCGGCCATGGGCGCGCGAACGCCGGCCCACATCATCCTGCCGGCGCTGACGTTGGGTCTGGGCGTGGCGGCATCCCTGACGCGTATTCTGCGCTCCGGGCTGCTTGAAGCCCGGGATGCCCCTTTCCTGCCGGCGTTTCGGCGCCGCCGCGTCTCCCCGCGCGAAATCGCGGCCGCCCATGTCGCCCCACATGCCGCGATCCCGGTTGTGACCGTGCTCGGGCTTGAACTCGCGTTCCTCCTCGAAGGGGCGGTGATCGTCGAAGTGATATTCTCTCGCCCGGGTCTTGGCCGGTTCCTCGTTGAAGCCATCGCCGCCCGGGATTTCCCCAAGGTGCAGGCCGTTGTGGTCCTCACCGCACTCCTCTTTGTTACGCTCAACCTGGCCATTGACCTGCTTTATCGCTGGATCGATCCTCGCATCGGTGAAGGGGATGCGTAGCGTTTTGCTCGTGGCGGGTCTTCTCGCTGCGCTCGCTTTCTTTGGTCCGTTGTTCGCCCCGCATGATCCCAACGCGATCAACATTCCCAACCGTCTCGCGCCGCCTGGTGGCGCCTGGCCACTCGGCACCGACGCAATCGGACGATGCATCCTGTCGCGATTGCTTTACGGCGCGCGATGGTCGCTTGGGCTTGCGTTTCTCGTCTCGGGCCTCGGACTGATCATCGGCAGCCTGTTCGGGATCGCGTCCGCCATGGGAAGGCGCCCCGTGGACTGGGGCGTGATGCGCGTGACCGATATTTTTCTCGCGTTTCCGGATCTCGTGGCGGCGGTGGTGATCGCCGGCGTGCTCGGAGCCGGCACCGGCAGTCTGGTTTTTGCGCTCACTGTGACGGGGTGGATGCGATATGCACGCGTCGCCCGTGGTGTCGGCCTGTCCCTCGCCTCAAGCGGCCACGTCCTGCAGGCACAGCTGGTCGGGCTTGGACCCATGGCCATCGCACGATGGCATTACCTCCCGGCCCTGCTGCCCTCGTTGACTGTGGTCTGGACCGGTATGCTCGCCCGCGCGATCCTTGGAATTTCAGCGCTCGGTTTTCTGGGCTTTGGCATTCAGCCCCCAACCTCGGAATGGGGCACGATGCTGCTGGATGCCCGCGTTCACATGCGGTCAACGCCTCTGCAGATGATCTGGCCTGGGCTTTCCATCGCGATCTGCGTGCTATCGATCAACCTCGCCGGGGACGCACTCCGCGACAGCTTGGCACGCGAAGAAAGGTCCGCATGAGCCGCGTTGCCGAACGCAGAGCCCCAGACAAGCCCGCGCTCGGGATCGGTCTTCGGCTTCTAGCCGGTCTGCTGTCGGCGGGGATGTTCGTATGTGTGAAGGCAAGCAGCGGGGCCGTACCGCTGGGCGAGATCGTGTTTTTCCGTTCGTTCTTTGCCCTGATCCCGCTGGTGATCTTCCTTTTGGTCCGGCGCGAGTTTCCGGACGGCCTGAAGACGCGGCGCCCAATGGGGCACCTTCTTCGTTCGAGCTTCGGGGCCATTGCCATGTTCCTCTCGTTCGCTTCGGTCGCCCGGCTGTCGGTGGCCGAGGCTTCTCTCGTTGGGTATCTGTATCCACCCCTTACGGTTCTGGCCGCATCCGTCTTCCTGTCCGAACGAATGACAGCATGGCGCGTCGGCGGCGTCCTCCTCGGCCTCGTGGGGGTCTTCGTCCTGGTGCTGCCCGAGCTCGGCGGCGGTCAGGCGAACGCGCAACGCATTGCAGGCTACAGCTACGGAATCCTCATGGCCGTGTTTACTGCCGGCGCGCTCATCATGGTGCGCAGTCTGAACCACACGGAAAGCCCGGGCGCCATTGCGTTCTACTTCGTCGTCGCGTCGATGATCGGTGGGCTGCTGACCTTGCCCGCCGGTTGGGTTCTACCAGAAGGAAGGACTCTTGCGCTGCTCGTTATGTCGGGGCTTTTCGGCGGCGCGGCACATATCGCGATGACGCTCGCCTTTCGCAATGCAGAAGCGTCACGTCTGGCGCCCATTGAATATGTGGGCCTGATCTGGCTTGTGCTCGCCGATTTCTTGCTCTTCAAGCTGCCCATCTCGGTCAGCTTTGTGTTCGCCTTGCCTCTGGTGCTGGGAGGCGCCGCGTTTTCCGTCATGGAGCGCAGGAGTATCAGGGGGATGCAAGATGACCGCCGCCAGGTTCGCTCTCAAGGACGTTAGACCACTCTTGCGCAAAGCGGACATCTCGTTGGCGCACCAGAATGACTGCCTTGGGCTCATAGCGGTGATTTGGTCGAACAGCCCAGACGGCCGGATTCGGCTACTCTGAAACGCAACGAGCCTGAACCTTGCCATCCGGTTCTCGCCCGGCAGCGGCAGCCTGGGCCCTATCCTTCTCAACATGCCTCATATGATTGAAGCGATAACTCCGAGAGCATCAGGCGTGGGCGCTCAGGCTTGGTCACAGGCCTTGTGCCCCGCGGCAAGGTACGTGCCGGTTCGCGGGTCACTCAAACAGCACCGGACACCAAAAGAACCAGCATGTAGTCAATCAGTGTCCCGCGATTGACCCGCCCCAGCGGTTGAACACCAGCTTGGCGTGCGTCCCAAACTAGCCAATTCTGGCCGTGCGTTAGAGCCAAGCGTACCCGCTTACCAATTCCAATAGCGAACGAGGCCCTTGGGGCGGCGTGACGCAGACGGCGGTCAGAGTCGGCCCTTCATCTGCGCATCACGATCCGATGGGCAAACAGGCGTCTGACCGTATCCGCGATGGCCTTCACCGATCAAAGAAGCTCCTCCTCAAACTCCATATCGGACAACAGCTCGAAACCGCCGTCGGTCACCAGGATCTGCTGTTCGAGCTTCACACGCTCGCGGCCGCCGGGCGCCCCCACGTAGCTCTCGATGCAGAGCACCATGCCTGGGACGACGATGCCGTCGTGACCTTTCTCTCGGATCCAATCGCTGTGCATGATCAGCGGGAACTCGTTGCATAGCCCGATGCCGTGAGCGATTGCCGGCTGCTCGTAACGGTCGTAGGGTTCCGGCAACCGCCAGGCGAGATCGGCGATCTGAAAGAAGCTGCGGCCGGGCCGGAAGAGCTCGACATTGCGGCAGACCTGCTCATGGGCGAGCGCATAAAGCTGGCGCTGCTCAGAGCTCGCCTTCCTCTCACCAACGATCCAACTCCGCGAAATGTCGGCGGCATAACCGTCTGGACCAATGAGGTCCGAATCGAGACTGATTATGTCGCCGGGCTCGACTCGGCGGGCACTTGCCTCTTGATACCACGGGTTGGTCCGCGGCCCGGAGCTGAGCAAGCGTGTCTCGATCCATTCGCCACCGTGCTCGATGTTGGTCTGGTGCAGAATGGCCCAAATCTCCTGTTCACTCATGTCGGGCCGCGTCGCACCGCGCATGCGCCGAATGCCACTTTGGCAGACCGATACGGCACGACGTAGTGCGGTGACCTCCTCCGCCGTCTTGCAGAGACGAGCCATGTGCGAGACTTCCTGACCGTCGACGATTTCGATACCCGCTGCCTCGAGCAGGTGCGTCCCCCGAGGGTCGAGACGATCGATCGCGACGCGACGATTGCCGCCGCCATGGAGGTGCACCAGGTCGACCAGTTCCGCAATGCAACGTTTCGCATGCTCCCCCGCGCGCGGCCCGGCGGCGAAGTGATACCAGGCCACCGCGTCGCGCACTTCATCGACTGCGGGGCATCCTTTCGAGAGATGCTCGCAACCCGTGAACTCGAAGAGAATGGTCGGTCCATCAGTGGCAACAAAGGCGTAGCGGCAGGGGTTGTGCAGCCCGTACACCTGCATGTTGGAGGTGCCGGTCGCATAGCGGATGTTGATCGGGTCGTAGAACAGGCCGGCAGCACAGTCGAAGCGCTCGAGCTGAGTCTTCAAACGTGCAAGGCGCCCGAGCGCCAAGGCGGACTGCCATGTCTCGTCCCGGTTGGGCATCAAATCGTCCGGCGCCATGGCTGTTTCCTTTGTTGGCAGGGTCGGTTGCCGACCTAGTCCTTAAGGCCGTCGTCGTGGCGCCGGGTGTTCGCGTCGACATGGGCTGGCAGGACCTGGCCGTAGACGTGCCACGTGCTCAACCGGTTGCCGATGACGCCGGGTTCGCGGGTATAGCCGAAGAGAACGGTGTGACGCACGCCGCGTACCGGCGTGACGCGATGCAGTGAATAGCGGCCCTGGAAGATCTGCAGATCACCGACTCGAAGGTCAAGGCACCTGACGCCTCGGCGGTTGCCGTTCAGCACTGCTTGGACCGCCTCGTAATTCTCGCTGCCTGGCCCTCGGATGCCCGGGCAGTATTCGAATGTCCCGCCCGCCTCAGCACGTCGTGTCATTAAGCTCACTACGAACTCGTTGGCGTCGAAATGCCAGCCAAGCGAGCTTCCGTCTGGCATCGTGTTGATGGTGAGGCCGCGCATGGGGTCAGCAAACTCATAAACAACTTCAGTTTCCAAGCAGGCCGCGATGAAGGCCTTGAAATGCTCGTTCCGGAAGAGCCGATGGATGTGTGTATCCCCGGGAATCAGGTCGCGTGTAACGTTGCCGCTGGTCGAACGATGCACACGGCAGCAAGGATGCCCAGCAGCAAAGGCCTCGTCAGCCGGCGTGCCGTAAGGCGTGTAAGGCTTCGTGCTGAAGCGGGCGTTGCTTGCGAGGTTGTCCGTCTCCTTGGCCAGGACGCCTTGCAGGGCCGAGCGGATGAAGCCGCCAATCCGGGCGCAGCCGTCCAGGCGCAGCCCCTTCCGCGCGCAAACAATCGCCTGACGCAGGCGTGTGTCATCGGGACGGTGGATCGGATACTGGAGCACATCAACCAGGTCCAAAAACGAGGCGTTGCTCTCACAGGACGTGGCTGTGTGGTGCTCTGTTTGCATCCGCATCGCAATCTCCCCTCTGGTCGCCTCTGCCGCGGCCGCACCTAACGGCAACGGCCACCGGATACCGGAGTAGCAGGAGTTGCGGATCGCAGGAATTATGGCAATTCGCTGAGTTTTCACCAATACGTAGTCTTTTATGCTCAGATGCGGTATTACGTAATCATGGATAAACGCCAGCGTGCCCACATTTTCAGGGCCCGCCTCGACGAGAGGATGAAAGATAGCGGCATGAGCCGCAGCGCATTGGCTCGATCGTGCGGCGTTGACCGGTCCACTATTGCGCAACTGCTGAGCGAAGATGAGACGCGGCTGCCGAACGCCCACTTGGCGGCGGAATGCGCTTGGGTCATGGGGGTGAGCGCAGATTGGTTGTTAGGATTGGCAGAAAGAAGCGAGACCGCATCCGATCTGCTCACGACCTCCTTCCGGCTCACCGAGGCAGAACGGACACCGGCCGACGCCCAGATCGACGAATGGCACCGGGAAGCCGCGGGCCACAAGATCCGCCACGTGCCCGCTACTTTGCCGGATGTTCTCAAAACCGACGAGGTGATCGAGTTCGAGTACGCCGCATTCCTGGAGAAGACGCCGGAGCAGGCGAGCTTGGCCGTGCGCGACAAGGCCGAATGGCTGCGCCGGCCGGGATCGGACTACGAGATCTGCGTCTCGCAGGAGTTGGTGATGTCTCTGGCCCGCGGTGAGGGGTATTGGCACGGCTTGCCTGAAGCTGCGCGGCGCAGACAGATCAGCCATATCGCAACGTCCTGCCGCGACATGTATCCATCGCTGCGGCTCTATCTTTATGACACCAAGGTCGTGTTCTCGGCGCCCCTGACCGTCTTCGGGACCTTTCTGGCGGTCGTCTACGTCGGCCGATACTACATGGTGTTTCGCAACAATCGTCACATTCAGGCGTTGACGGTTCATTTCGACCAGTTGATCCGCGATTGCCGGATCGACGCCCGCGTGGCGGCCGATGTCATAGCCGGTATGCTTTAGTGCCGAAAGACAGACAGCTGTTTGAATACTGCGGGTGATCTATACCTTTCGGCGCGCCGGCCCGTCGAACCGCAAAACCAAATCATGGTATCGACCCCGGGACTCACTCTCTGCGTAAACCTGTTCTCGGGGGGAAGGTCAGCCCTGTTTTCGGGGAGAAAGGTAAATACGAAAGAGGCGCCCTCAGATAAGAGCGGCCTTTCGGAAGAGTCTATGAAGTTGGTTGCGGGGGCCGGCAACTCCATGACCTTGCGGGGATAACAAAGAAGTCGGCGACAATACCGCTATGCTATGACAGGCGAAGACGTGCCGCTCAAACGCAGGCGCAACTGAAAACGGGAGTGGGACGGCGATGACGGATGACATACGCGGTTCTTCGGAAACCGCCGCCCGGCCCGATCGGGCCACGTTCGACCTTGCCATCCGGCTCGTCCTGCTTGCGGTCCTGATCTATTGGGCGCTGACCCTGCTGGGACCGTTCGTTGCCATCGTGCTCTGGAGCGCGGTGCTGACCGTCGCATTGTACCCCGTCTTCCTGTGGCTTGCCGCCCGGCTCGGCAACCGCCCGAAGATCGCCGCCACGCTGATCACGCTCATCGCCCTGATCATCGTCGTCGGCCCGGCCGCCTCCGTCTCAACCGGTGTGATCGAGAATGTGGACGCGCTGCTGGCCCGGTACGAAGCGGGAACCCTGCGGATTCCACCGCCGGCCGAGTCCATAAGGGACTGGTACATTGTCGGCGAGTACATCTGGTCATTGTGGGCCCTGGCCTCAAGCAACCTCGAGGCGTTCGTCGCAAGACACGCAGACGAACTCGAAGCGCTCGGACGGTCCCTGCTCGGCAAAGGCGCGTCCGCCATGCTTGCCGTGCTTCAGTTCACGGTCTCCATCATCATCGCGGGGTTCCTTTTCGTGCCGGGCCGCACCATCGTCGGCGGGCTCCAAGCTTTGGCCAATCGCATCCTGTCGCAACAAGGAATTGCGATGGTGCGCCTTGCCGGCGCAACCATTCGCAACGTCTCGCGTGGAGTCATCGGAATCTCCCTTCTACAGACGGCGCTGGCAGCAGCCGGCATGCTGGCCGCCGGCATTCCGGCCGCCTCGGCGATCTCGCTGCTGGTGCTGGTGATGGGCATTCTCAATATCGGCGCGACCTACCCGATCATCGCGGTCGCGATCTGGGGCTGGTGGCTCATGGACCTGCTGCCGGCGCTGATCTTCACCGTTTACATGGTGCCGGTGGCGGTGATGGATAACGTCCTGAAGCCGATTGTCATGGCCAAGGGGCTCGGCGTGCCGATGCTGGTCGTCTTTATCGGTGTCGTCGCCGGCGCCATGCAGCATGGTCTGATCGGGCTGTTTCTGGGGCCGATCGTGCTGGCGGTCGCCTGGGTGCTGCTGGTCGAATGGGTACGGGGCCCCGGTGCAGAGCGTGTTGCCGACGGGCGCAGCGGCCAAGCCGACGAAACCGTGCCGGAAAACCTTTAAACCGCAACGCGTTCGTGAGGCCGGTTAAAGTGCAGGTCTCGGCGGCGCCGGAAGCGCCGCGCCGTCAGATGTCGGGTATCATTGAAGGCGTTGGGGCAGGAAGCAGGCTGATCTATGGGCGCGGGGCCGCGAAGAGACCGCGTTCCGAGGTTGGAGGAATTATCCGGTCGTCGACCCAACGTCGCGGATCACGGATCAGACCGGTGTGATTTGAACGCGACAATCGGCCCCTCGCCCCCCTCATCCTCGATCGTCGACGAAGCCGCCTCGAATTCGGGCAGTGTGAACGCTTCCAGACCACCGTCGACGCCCGCGGCCTCGTGTCGACCGAGCGGAATAAGCGTGCCTGGATAAATTGTCTTGAATTGTTCGGAGGCGATAACCGGAACGGCAGTGCGTTTGCTCAAGGATTCGAGCCGAGCCACGGCGTTCGCCGCGGGTCCGGTCACGGTCAGGTCCAGGCGGCGGTCTGTCCCGACATTGCCAAACATGACCTTCCCTTGATGCAACCCAACACCAAACTCGATCGGCGAGAGCCCTTCCTCGACGCGGGACGCATTCTTTACCTTGGCCCGCGCCAGCGCCTCACGCGCGGTCATTGCCGCGGCGTTGCACATGTCGGGGCCCGGCCGCGTCCCTTCCTCGATGGGAAAGATCGCCATCACCGCGTCGCCGATGAGTTTCAGGACTTCCCCGCCGTTATCGATAACCGCGCCGGCGGTGCAATCGAAGTAATCGTTGATGGCGGCGAAGTAGGCCTGCATATCCAGTTCAGCCGCCAACCGGGTCGAACCTCGCAGATCCGAGTACCAGAGCGCGCACTCGATCATCCGACCATCGCCCTTCTCGACCAGGCCTGCGAGCACGCTGGAACCGGAAATCCTGCCGAGATAGATCTCCATCAGCGCGCTGGCGAGGGTCCGCTCGCACGCTGCCTTCACGGCCACGGCAAATGGGATCGATAGGCTCCTGAGATTGGCCACTTCCTCATCGGTGAAGCCGCCTATGCGCTTGGTCGCGTATGAAGCGAGGGCACCCTCGGCGCCAGCCGGGAGATCGGCGTAATCGAAGGACCGGCTGCGCCGGTAGGACACGAATAGCGCCACGTAGTCGGTAATGCCCGCCTCGCCCAACCGTTCGAACAGGGGGAACTGGCGGCGCACCTCCAGGTCGTCCAGCCTGTACCGCTCGAACGGGATGTTCTCCAGGACCATCCGGTAGAAAGGCGCCTTCTTGAAGCCCGGCGAGTTGGCCGCAGTTCGTGGCACGATCTCGCTACGTGCCGCGTCGCTGTCTGAATCCCAGGTAATGTCGAGGGCGCCCAGGACAGGATGAAGCAACAGACCCCCAACGTTGATTCGGCAAACCGGCACGCCGCCGGCAACAAGCTTGCGCCCGAGGTCTCGGACCGTTTCGGTGAGCTCACCCTCGAGAAGCGCGCAGTCCAGCAGCCAGTGCCTGATCCCTCTGAACAGAAGGGAATCCTTCATTGTTCCTCCCCTCGATACGGCCGGTCCCGTGCGAGCCACGTGCGACGCGATGACGGGATCAGAATGCCCCGCCTGCCGCGGCTCGCCGAGCCCCAATCGCGGCACTTGAAAGCCGCCTTAGGCGTGCGACCGGCGGCGCTCAGGGTAGCGGCAACACGGGCGGAATCAAACCGTCGCGTTCAGTCGTCTGCGCTCTTCCGTTCTGGCGCACTTGCGGCTTTTCAAGCACCGCCGCACCCGGGACAGCGCCTCCCGCCCCCGCGCGCGGGTTTATCGCAATCCGTCCGGCGCGAGTTCGCCGATCGAACGTTCTACCTCATCCGGCGTGTCCTTGCGGGTGCTCTTCGCGCCGGGTGGCAGTGGTGTGTCGAACTGGTAGCCTGGTTCGCTCTGTTGCCTCCGCCAAACGTCCAACATCTCGCGCCAGGCACCGAGGAGCGTGCGCGGCGTCGGCATGTCGTCGGCGATCTCGCGCGCGAGCTTTTTGAGGTTATAGCAGGGCACCCCGGCATACATATGATGCTCGATATGCCAGTTCATGCGCCAATAGAGAAACTCCGCCAGCGGATTGAGGGTCATCGAGCGAGTGTTCTTGCGGAAATCCGAGACGTTGTCACGCAGGCCGCAATGTTGCGTCAAACCGAGGGAGAATGAGCCCCAATTGCCGATGAACGGAAAGAATGTGAGGAGGAGCGGCAGCACCCACTGACCCGTGGCGATGGACACCACAAAGACGGTCCCGTGAAAAGCCAAAAGAATACGCGACCAGAGGATCGACTTGCGGTGCTCTCGCGGCTGGTCGGCGTGCAGCGCTTCGAGCCATTCGGTGATCGGCGCGTCCGCGGGGCCGACCTTGCCAACGGCGCCAAGGCACGTCACCCAGATTGTCCAGAATAGCCCGCCTTTGCTGAAGTTGCGTGCGGGTCTGCCGAACAGATTGACGGTAAACAACTGGAGCAGCATCAATGGCCGTGGCCTCGGGTTCAGCGGTAGCAAGTTCTCCCGATCCCCTTCGGGATAGAGGCTGTAACGGTGGTGATAGGTATGGCTGGCGGCGTAGTTGAAGGGATCCCACCAGCTCAGCAGGCTAATTCCGTACAGGAATATCTTGTTCAGCCGTTTGGTGCGGAACACCGTGCCGTGGCCGAGTTCATGGGGCGCCGTCCCCACAAAGAAACTGCCGACAGTCCCGTGGAGGAAAAGCGCCAGGACGAACCAAGGCCAGTTCTGTTGTGCCCAGAAGAGATAAGCTGCGGTTCCCGTCAGCGCGAACAGAGCGACATGGCCGCCGGCCTGGAGCCAACCCTGCAAGTCGCTTCGTTTGGATAGCTCCCGCAACTTGGCCCCTTCGATTGGGCAACGGTACCAATTGACCCGTAGCGACTTGCGCACATCGGAGAGTGGTTGGTAGCTCATTTCGTGGTCTCCTCCCGACGCATCACAGTCGCGTCACGGCTGATTCACAAGTCCTTTTTGACGACATGCAAAAGGCTGTTGAGCCGACAATCGACGCACACGACACCGAGCTCGAGCTCGGCGTCTGACCCATTGTGGTCATTGACAAACGCCAACCCGCAAATATCCATGAGCCATCGATGTCATGGACCCGAGACGGGTTCGGACGAGTTGAGGATTGCCCATGGTCGCCAGCATTCCAACGGATCCTGAATATGATACGCTTCATAACTGGCTTTATGAACGCGCCTTTGCGGACGGCGACATTCCGACGTTCCAATTGGAACTGGTCGAACGTCTTGCCGAAGCGGGTGTCGCCCTGCAGCGCTTGCACGTCGGGCTTCCAATCCTGCACCCTCTGCATGCCATCGGGTCCTACAACTGGTCTGCGGGCGCCGGTGTTACGATGGGGTCATTCGGCCGAGGAACTTCGCAGCACGAAGACTGGCTGGCCAGCCCAATCCGCCCCCTCTACGAGAATGGGGACATCGAGGGGCGTTACCGGCTTCACAGCGGGTCCGGGTCGGACGAATTCCCGATGTTGCGCGACCTGAGAGAACAGGGTGCGACAGACTACTTCGCCCAGTTGACCAACTTTCCAGATCGAAAAGCACCTGTCGAGAATCAGGAGGGGGTTGTTTTCGCCTGGGCGTCAAATGCCCAGGCGGGGTTCAGCGATAACGACCTCGGCCTGTTGCGGCAGATGCGTCTGCCTCTGAGCCTTATCTTCAAGCAGTTTGCGCAACGGAAGCTCGTTGCAGATGTTCTCGACACCTATCTCGGGTCCTATTCCGGCAAGCGGGTCCTGTCCGGCCAGGTTCAGCGCGGAGACGGTGATACGATTGAAGCGGTGATCCTGTTTTGCGACTTGCGCAGATCATCCAAGTTGACGGAACAATATGGTCTTCACGATTACCTTGGAATTCTCAACCAGTACTACGAAACAACCGCCGGAACCGTTGCAAAGTACGATGGTGAAGTCCTGAAGTTCATTGGAGACGCTTCTCTCGCCATATTTCCATTTGAGAGGTTTGGGGAAGACGAGAAAGCCTGTCGTGCCGCACTGAACGCGGCCGTCGAGGCTCTGCGGAAGGGTCGGGAAATCAATCGGACACGGACAAGGAATGGGGAGGAGCCCATAGAGTTCGGATTTGGCCTCCATGTCGGGACGGTCATGTATGGAAATGTGGGCACACCCAGCCGGCTTGATTTCACAGTGATCGGAAAGGCCGCGAACGAAGCGGCGCGCATCGAAGGCAAATGCCGAGAGCTGGGCGAGGCGATTCTCGTGTCTTCGGATTTCGTCGAACGCTTGCCGGGCGAATGGCGCACACTCGGACGTTTCGAGCTTCACAATGTCAGGGAAGCCCTGGAGATACTGGCGCCTACCGATCTTGGCCCCGCGTGAGTTGGTCTCGTTCATTCTGAACGAATGAGCCCTTGCTGCGCAGGGCATGCAGCGGAAAGCGGCGGGCGTCCCCAAGCAACCGTTGCAGGCAACCTGGAGACGCCCGGGTCGGGCTAGACCCGATCGAAACGATCCGCGTTCATGACTTTCGTCCACGCGGCAACGAAGTCCTTCACGAACTTCTCTTGGTTGTCGTCCTGGGCATAGGCTTCGGCATAGGCGCGAAGCACCGAGTTGGACCCAAAGACCAGATCGATACGCGACGCCGTCCATTTGACCGCGCCGGTCTGGCGGTCGACGACCTCATACTGGTTCGGGCCCGTGGGCTTCCAGCTATAGGCCATGTCCGTCAGGTTCACGAAGAAGTCGTTCGTCAGAGCGCCTTCGCGATCAGTGAACACACCCTGTTTGGTGCCGCCGTGGTTGGTACCGAGAACGCGCAGTCCGCCGACAAGCACCGTCATCTCGTGGGCGGTCAGGCCCATCAGCTGCGTGCGGTCTAGCATCAGTTCCTCTGCGCTCACGGCGTAGTCCTGCTTGAGCCAGTTGCGATACCCGTCATGGATGGGTTCCAGCGGCTCGAAGGACTCGGCGTCCGTCGTCTCGTCCGTCGCATCGCCGCGGCCGGGTGCAAAGGGAACGCTGACGTCAAAGCCGGCCGCCTCCGCGGCGAGCTCGATACCGACATTGCCGGCCAGCACGATCACGTCCGCGACGCTGGCGCCGGATTCGGCCGCGATCGGTTCGAGCACGGACAGAACCTTGGTCAGACGCGCAGGCTCGTTGCCTTCCCAGGCATTCTGCGGAGCCAGACGGATCCGCGCCCCGTTGGCGCCGCCCCGCTTGTCTGACCCGCGGAAGGTGCGGGCGCTGTCCCACGCGGTCGCGACCATGTCGCCGATGCTGAGGCCGCTGGCGGCGATCTTGCCCTTCACCGCATCCACATCATAGCCGGTACTGCCCTGCGGCACCGGATCCTGCCAGATCAGCTCTTCGTCCGGCACGTCCGGGCCGATATAACGGGCCTTCGGGCCCATGTCGCGGTGGGTCAGCTTGAACCACGCGCGGGCGAACGCATCCCGGAAGGCGTCCGGATCCTTCTGGAACCGCAGCGAGATTTCCCGGTAGTCCGGGTCCATCTTCATCGCCATGTCCGCGTCGGTCATGATCGGCATGCACCGGATCGAGGGGTCCTCGACATCGACCGGCATGTCTTCTTCCGCAATGTCGATGGGCTGCCATTGCGATGCGCCGGCCGGGCTCTTTTTCAGTTCCCATTCATACTTGAACAGCATGTCGAAATAGCCGTTGTCGAACGTGGTCGGATGGGTCGTCCAGGCGCCTTCGATGCCGCTGGTCACCGTGTCGCGGCCAACGCCGCGTTTGCCGCTGTTGATCCAACCAAGGCCCTGCTCCTCGACGCCGGCGGCTTCGGGATCAGGCCCCAGGAGGTTCGCATCGCCATTGCCGTGGGTCTTGCCGACGGTATGGCCGCCCGCGGTCAAAGCGACGGTCTCCGCGTCGTCCATCGCCATGCGCGCGAACGTCACGCGGATTTCCTGGGCGGTCTTCAGGGGATCGGGTTGCCCGTTCACCCCTTCGGGGTTCACATAGATCAGGCCCATCTGCACCGCCGCAAGCGGATTTTCCAGAGACTGCGGGTTCTCGTCGCTCTCGTAACGACCACGGCCGAGCCATTCCTTTTCAGAACCCCAATAAACGTCCTTTTCGGGGTGCCAGATGTCTTCGCGGCCGAAACCGAACCCGAAGGTCTTCAGCCCCATGGAGTCGTAAGCAATGGTGCCTGCGTAGGCGAGAAGATCGGCCCAGCTGAGCTGGTTGCCGTATTTCTTCTTGATCGGCCACAGCAGACGGCGCGCCTTGTCCAGGTTCGTATTGTCAGGCCAGGAATTCAGGGGCGCAAAACGCTGATTGCCGGTACCGGCGCCGCCGCGGCCGTCGGCAATACGATAGGACCCGGCGGCGTGCCAGGTCATGCGGATCATCAACCCGCCATAGTGCCCCCAGTCAGCCGGCCACCAATCTTGGCTATCGGTCATCAGGGCGTGCAGATCCTTCTTGAGCGCCTCGAAGTCGAGCTTCTTGACTTCCTCGCGGTAGTCGAACCCCGGGTCCATGGGGTCGGTCTTGGTATCGTGCTGATGAAGAATGTCCAGGTTGAGGGCGTTCGGCCACCAATCCGTGACCGACGCGTTCGTGGCTGTGTTACCTCCGTGCATGACCGGGCATTTGCCGGCGGGCGCGCTGCGATCTCCGTCCATGTTTCTCTCCGATGTCGTCTGTCGTTTACCCCGTGCCCGCACCCCCCTCGATCAACAGGGAGACGTGGGCCTTGTGGCGGGCCGCACCATCACGGAGGCGAGCACCGGAAGCCGCCCTCCCGCCACGGCGAAACTCCTATATAGTTTAGAATTGTTCCAATAAAAGGGGGAGGCCTGCATTTATCTGCATCAAACCGCCGGCAGGCCGGTCAGGTCACCGTGCCCGAACGGTTGTCGGTGCCCCCTACCGTCCCTTTGCTTTGATAAATCCGTCGCTTTCGGACAAAAGGATAGGTCTGGCGCCGTTCTGCCAAGACCGAAGAACAGAGATCAGGTGAGTCATGACCAACGAGTTGAACGTGTTCAGCGGGCCGGATGCGATCAGGGATTTCCTGGACCCCGGCAAGGTGCCGTATGTCCCGCTGGTCGAACTCCCTGCGAGCCTGAACCCCTTCCTGGATGAAGGGGTGCGTATTCTCGCCAAAATGATGAACCTGCTACCGCTCGGCAACGTGAAAGCGGTGCCGGCCTACAACATGGTCGCCGAAAAGGCAGCGCGCGGAGAGCTGGCATCGGTTGATCGGCTGATCGAGAACTCTTCGGGCAATACCGTGTCCTCCCTGGCGCTGGTCGCGCGTCACTTCGGCGTGCCTCGGACCTGTTCTTATGTTCCCGCCGAGATCTCGTGGAACAAGCTGCTCATGCTGCTGTTTTACGGCATCGAGCCGATCGTGAACGAAGAGCCCGCCAATCCCACAGAGGGCGATCCAAGGAGCGGCATCAACAAGGCCAAGCGCGACGGGGAGGCCGAAGACACCTGGAACCCCGGCCAGTATCACAATCCCGACAATCCAAAGGCCCATGAGAAATGGACCGGTCCGCAGATCTGGGAACAGACCGGCGGCAAACTGAGCCTGTTCTGCTCCAGTCTGGGGACGACGGGCACATTGATCGGCACGTCGACCTTTCTCAAAAAGCAGCGTCCCGACCTGCCGGTCGTCGGCGTCATGCGGGCGCCGGACAATTACGTCCCCGGACCGCGAACGGAAAAGCTCTTGAGACTTGTCGGCTTCGACTGGCGCGCCCATCTGGACCATATCGAAGAGGCCGAAACCGCGGAGTCCTATCGCTTGAGCATGGAGATGAGCCGTTTGGGTCTGCTGGTCGGCCCGAGTTCCGGGCTGGTCCTGTCGGGGCTCTTGCAGCACCTGCAGAAAGCCAAGGAAGACGGGCAGCTGGACAAGCTGCGCAACGCCGATGGAGAGGTGTTGTGTGTCTCCATTTGTTGCGACGGGCCGCTGCCGTATCTGGATGAGTACTTCAAGTATGTGGGCCAGGAGCACTTCCCAACCATTCAGAACGAAGAGCTTCTGCAAAACAAGCCGGCGTAGCGTCGCTTCAGCAGGCACAAACAAAACTGGGCGGGTGATGAAATATCTGGTATTTATCGGGTCTGTGAGAGACAGCGCGCCGCCGCGCCCCAGGCGACTGGGCGAGCGGGTCGCCAAAGCCCTTGCGGCCCAACTTCGCTCGGATACGAACGATGTGCGCCTGGTCGATCCCCTCGAAATCCCGCTTGAGACACCGTTCAAACCCCACTTTGCCTATGCCCGGGGAAAGGCCCCTCGCCCGCTCGATGAATGTGCCGAAGCCATCGAAACGGCCGACGGCTATGTCATGGTCAGTCCCGAGTACAACCATTCCATGAGCCCGGCACTCGGCAACCTGCTCAACCACTTCGGCAGCTCGTTGTATTCCTACAAGCCGAGCGTGATCGCCACCTATTCGGCCGGGCAATGGGGCGGGGCCCGGGCCGCGGTCAACATGCGAACCTTCCTGGCGGAGCTGGGCTGCCTGCCGGTGTCGGCGATGATCCACGTGCCAAAGGCGCACGAGATCTTTGATGAGGAGGGCGGCTATGTGGACGGCGTGGATGACGCGGCGTGGGCGTCTTACATCGACCGGGCTTTGAGCCAGCTGGAATGGTGGGCGACCGCCGCCGCCCATGGGCGCGAGAACGCGGGAACCGATCGGCCGGCGGCATTCACCCGCGACCCGTCGCAACGGAACGCGCCCTGAAGGCCGGCGTCGGAACCTGCCGTCTGGTCAGACGTCCTTATGCCCACCGGTCGGCGGCGTCTGATGCTCGAAACACACCTGGATCGCGATACACGCGAGGTATCTGGGCTAAGGGAGGGCTGACGGATGGATGTAACGGTTGAGATCAGAAACGAAACATCCCGTGATGCAGATGCCATCGGCGACGTGACCGTTGCAGCATTCGAGACGTTGGATGTCAGCAACCACAAGGAGCAGTTCATCGTCGAGGCGCTACGCGCTGCCAAGGCTCTGACCGTATCGCTTGTGGCGGAAACGGAGGGCAAGGTCGTCGGGCATATTGCGTTTTCACCCGTGGTCATTTCGGACAACACACAGGGGTGGTACGGCCTTGGACCGGTTTCCGTGCTCCCGCCCTATCAACGCAAAGGCATCGGCAAGGCGCTGATAGAAGAAGGGCTGGCGCGGCTGAGAGCCAAAGGAGCCCGGGGATGCTGTCTTGTGGGGCATCCGGAATATTACAGAAAACTCGGATTTGAGAGTCCGTCGGGACTGGTGGTCGATGACGTGCCGCCGGAGGTCTTTTTCGCTCTGTCTTTCGACGGACACGCGCCCCAAGGCAGGGTTAGCTTTCACGACGGTTTCAAGGCGGGAATGTAGGTCCGCCCGTGTCCGGCTAGGGCGGCCCCGCCCCCTGCTCCCCGATCAAACCGAGCCAGCCCGCGAAAAGCCCCGCGAAACGCGGTTCACGCTGAAACCAAAAGGCAAGCTGCCGACGAGGCCGTCGCCGGACGTCGGCAGCGCGTGACTTGACCGCCGCACCTTTCTTTTCATAATGTCAATTACGTAATTACCGCGCGACAACTTTTCGGGGCGGCGGCAAGTACTGCGGACGAGGGCCGTAGGGCCTCAAATACGCAGCCGCCCGCAAGGCGCGACCTTCGGAGTTCGGCGTATGGACGGCAAGAAGATAAAGACCATGGAGGAGTTCGCGGCAGCCGTCGGGATTTCCAGGCCGACCGTTTCGAAATATTTCAACGACCCCAACAGCGTCAGGAAGACGACGCGCGGGCGGATCGAGGAAGCGCTCGAAAAATACGACTTCCGGCCGAACATCTTCGCGATGAACCAAAACCGCCGACTGACAAAGAATGTGGGTATCGTGGTTCCCTATCTCGCGGATCCGATTTTCGGCGAGATCGCCCGGATCGTCGAACGCCGCTGCATCGAGGCAGGTTTCCGGGCCACGCTCTACAGCTCGCACGGCGAACAGGCGCTGGAGAACGAGGCGCTCGACCGGCTCAGATCCCTGCGACCGGCGGGCGTGCTGCTTGCCCCGCTGGGCCGGATGTCCGACCCGGACAACCTTGCGCGGTTTTGCGACGAGGTTCCGACGGTTTTGCTTGATCGGAATATGGACGGGATCGGCGAAGCGTTTGTGGGATCGGACAGTCACAGCTTCGTCTCGCAGAGCGTGGAATACCTGACCCGCACCGGCGAGCCACCCTGCTTTTTCGAAATGAGGAATCCCGCCAACCCGAACGCTTACAATCGCCGACGGGTCTATATCGAGACGATGGAGGGGCTTGGTCTGGAACCGATGATTGTCAGTGTGGACGGCGAAGGCTGGGATCTGGAGGAAATCGGCTATGCGGGAGCCATGCGCACGCTCAGAGAACGATCTCTGCCGACCGACACCGTCCTGTGCAGCAACGACCGTCTCGCCATCGGATTCCTTGCTGCCTGCTACGAGAAGGGAATTCGCGTCGGGCGCGGCAGCGGCTGCGCCTTGCGGGTAGCCGCCCATGACGATCATCCCTACTCGCGCTTCACATGCCCTTCGCTTACGACCGTAGGACACGAGTATGATGTCGTCTCGAACCGCGGCGTGGAGAGGCTCTTGGATCTGATCGAGAATGGCGGACGATTCGAGCGCAGAATCGAAGAACTGCTCCCTGCACGCCTCGTCCTCAGGCTATCGGCATGAAGCCCCAAAAATATACGCGCGTAAAAATTTGTTGACTAGGGGACGGTTTGATATTCTGATAACAGCGCATCAACCATACACAACCGTTACACCAAGGGAGGCTACGGATGCACCTGAAGAAAACACTGCTCGCGGCGACCGCATTTGCACTCATATCGAGTGGCGGAGCGACCGCGGCGGAACTGACCATCGCCACGGTGAACAACTCTGACATGATCATCATGCAGAAGCTGTCGCCGCAGTGGGAGGCAGCAACCGGCCACAAGCTCAACTGGGTCGTGCTCGAAGAGAACGTGCTGCGCCAGCGCGTGACCACTGACATCGCCACAAAGGGCGGATCGTTCGACGTCATTACGATCGGCGCCTACGAAGCCCCGATCTGGGGCGCACAGGACTGGCTCGTCAGCCTGGACGACCTCGGAGCCGAATACGACTACGACGACATCTACGAACCTGTCCGGAACGGTCTGTCGGCCAACGGCAAGCTCTACGCCGTGCCGTTCTACGCCGAAAGCTCCTTCACCTTCTACCGGACCGACGTTTTCGAGAAGGCGGGCATCGCCAAGCCGACCGAGCAGATCACCTACACCGAGTTCGCCGAGATCGTC
>Ga0066187_1000122_pt1 | contig 33913 bp, 31 predicted proteins | sample WorMetexBAHAMAS1_FD_58706 | JGI IMG/M metagenome (GOLD analysis project Ga0066187, IMG submission 58706) | Marine gutless worms symbiont microbial communities from Max Planck institute for Marine Microbiology, Germany - Inanidrilus exumae... | ecosystem: Host-associated > Annelida > Digestive...
GACTAATTATTTATTGTCTCATAAGCAAAAATATACAATTATTTTAACAGGTTGAACTCCGAATCCGTAGGCCGCAGGTTCGAATCCTGCCGGGCGTACCAAAAAAAGACAGGCAGTGGTATTTGCATCGAATCCACTGCCTGTTTCTTTTATATATTCTGAAAGTTGAGCATTGGAACGGCGTATTCACTCATTCACACACTAGAAGTCAAAGCTTCTCACACACAAAGATATTTATTTCGCACGTCCTCGTTATGCTGAAGATCGTCCCGGTTGCCGTGGTAGCGGATGGTTCCATTGTCGATGACATAACCGCGGTCGCTGAGCCGTAAGGCGACTTCGAGGTTCTGCTCGGCGAGAAGGACCGTCAGGCCGCTCTCCTTCAGCCTTAAGATCTGCTCTTCGAGCGTGTTGACGATCAAAGGTGCCAGGCCTTCGGTGGGTTCATCCAGCAAAAGAAATTCCGGATTGGTCATCAGCGCCCTGGCGATGGTGAGCATCTGCTGCTCGCCACCGCTGAGAAAGCCCGCCCGGCGTGTATCAATTTCACCCAGAGCCGGGAAAAAGGCGTAAACACGATCCTTGTTCCACCCCCCTTCTGCAAAGTTTCGTGTGGAAATTTCAAGGTTTTCCCCCACGGTGAGATCGGCAAACACGCGGCGGTCATCCGGAACAAAGCCGATCCCCATGCGGGCCATCTGGTAGGGTTTTTGGCCGATGCAGTTCTTATCCTTGAAGGTGATAACGCCCGTTTTCGGGGGCGTCAGCCCCATGATACTTTTCATGGTGGTGCTTTTCCCCGCGCCATTGCGTCCCAAAAGACAGACGATTTCACCGGACGCGACGTCAAGCGAGACGCCGAACAGGATGTGGCTCAGGCCGTAGTAGGTATGGATATTCTCTACACGGAGCATTCGTCGACACCTCCCAAATAGGCCTCGCGTACTTGCCGGTTGCCGCGCACTTCATCCGGAGATCCCTGAATGATGGACCTGCCCTGCTGCATGACCATGATCTGGCTGGCGATGGAGAACACCATGCCCATGTCGTGCTCGCAAAACAGGATGGTCAGGCCCAATTCGCCGGATAGCTGCTGCATCAGCCGCAGGGTGACCGCGGTCTCTTCAGGTGACATGCCGGCAGTGGGTTCATCCAGGATGAGCAATTCGGGTCGGTTGCCAAGGGCGATGGCGATCTCCAGAACCTTCTGGTCACCGTGGGAAAGTGCTCCGCTGGTCGTATCCGCCTTGTTGAGCAGCCCGACACTTTCGAGTATCCGCCGGGTTTCGCGTACGGCCAGGGTTTTGGCCGGCCTCAAAATATTGAACGTCTTACGGCGGTATGCGAGCACCGCGACCTGGACATTTTCAAACACCGAGAGGCGGTTGAAGATATTCACCACCTGGTAGCTTCGGCTGATGCCTTTGCGACAGACCCGGTAAGGCGCAAGCCCGGTTATGTTTTCGCCCTTGAACGAAATGGTGCCGGTGGTCGGGGCGAGCTGACCGGTAATCAGGTGGAACAAGGTGGTTTTCCCGGCGCCGTTGGGTCCGATGACGGCCACCACTTCACCCCTTTCGACGGTAAGGGATGCATCGTTGACGGCTAAAAATCCGTCGAATGATTTTTTCAAGGTTTCAACCCGGAGCATTTTCACCCCCGTTGCCTTCGGTTGTTGCACGTTTACCGAGAAACAGTCCCAGCACCCCCTCCGGCAGAAAGAAGATCAGCAGCATCAGAACAATTCCCAGGATCAGGGTCCAGTATTCGGTGTAGATGCCCACAAAGGTCCTCAGGCTGATGATGACTGCAGCGCCAAGGGCCGGTCCCATAAAGATAAACCAGCCGCCCAGCAGGCACATGATGAGAATTTCCAGCGATAGGGTCCAGAACATGAGTTCCGGAAATACGGACCCCTCAACAGTGACGAAAAGGGTGCCGGCAACACCGGCGAAAAAGGCGGCAATCACCAGTCCGACCAATTGCTGCCGCTGTACATGAATGCCGATGGCTTCACAGCGCTCCGGGTTGTCGCGGATTCCCTGGAAGGTGCGGCCGAAAGGTGAATTGACAACGATGTACATCAGCAGCAGGCAGATGGCGGTAACGATCAGGTTGAAATAATAGGCCCCAATAGAAGAGCTGATCAGGTCAGGCAGGGGGACCCCGTGGATGCCGTCGTCGCCACCGGTAAAAGAATACCACCGGTACGTGATGGCCCAGACCAGGGAACCGAGTGAAATTTGCAGCATTCCGAAATAGAGCTGGTTCAGGCGAACGGTAATCAGTCCCATCACAAGGCCCAGGATCGCGGAACAGAATGGTGCCAGCAGATAACCGGCCCAAAGGGGCAGGCCGGATTTCGTGGCAAAAAGGGCAAAGGCATAGGCGCCGAAACCATAAAACACGGCGTGGTGGAACTGGTACATACCCCCGAAACCGAGCACTAGGTTGAGGCTGGTGGCCAAAAGGGCAATGGCGAAGATGAGGGCGCCCAAATAGATATAAAACCGTGTCAAAAACTGGGGCGCCAGCAGGAGCAGGGCCATCAGAACCAGGCAGATGATGGTTGCTTTCCAGCTGAACAGCGCTTTATACAAGGCGGCCTCCCTCTACCAGGTCGATTTCAAAAGTCCTTTGGGGCAAAAAAGTAGCACAGTGATCACCGCCACATAGGGAAACACGATGGCAAACTGGGGCCAGATCAGGATCCCGATGGAATCGGTCAGCCCGAAAATCAGGGCGCCCAGCAGGGCTCCCCAGATATTGCCGAGGCCACCGATGATGACGATCAAAAAGGCCTCGATGATAATGGCGTGGTCCATGCCCTGGGTAATATTCTGGGTGGGAGCCACCAGCGCGCCGCCCAGGCCCGCGAGGTAGCAGCCGATCACGAATACCGACGCAAACACCCAGCTGACGTTGATACCGATGGCGCCGACCATTTCCCGATCCACAGCGGCTGCCCGTGCGATCTTACCGATTTTTGTCCGGTTGGTCAGAAACCACAGGCCGCCGGCCACAATGGGACCGATGATCAGCAGAAACAGGTTGTAGCGCGGAAAGGGCAGGCCCCCGATGGAAAAGGAGCCTTGCAGGAATACCGGTGCCACCAGACTCCGGTAATCCGAGCCCCAGACCAGTTTGACAATATCCACGAAGACGAGAGAAAAGGCGAAGGTGAACAGCAAGAGCATCATATGCTCACGTTCATAGAGACGGCAAAAGAGTCCCCGTTCGACAACGAAGCTGATGAGCGCGACTCCCAGCGGGGCCAAAAGCAGTGCCGTCCAGAAACCCATGGCGCTTTGTCCGAACAGGGTTGCGACGGTGTAGGTGAGAAAGGCCCCAATCATGTAAAGAGACCCGTGGGCGACATTGGGAATCCGCAGGACCCCGAGAACAAGACTCAGGCCGGACGCGACAATAAAAAGGATCGTCGTCCGGCTCAGGCCGACGAGAACCTGCTGGATCAGTGCGGCCATGGTGATATTAGCAGCGAATTCCATGGAAAAATCCTCGAGCCTTAGGTGTTGCGCTGACAGGGCAGCGCTTCATCTCCTGTAAGATGGTCGATAATTATAAGGGCCGGATCTCTTCGTCAATGAATATGTCATCGGCAACTGTAAAATTTCCCGTTACCCGGGAAAAATTCCCCAATGCGTATCGATCTCATATGCATTCACTACTACATGGTGGTTTTTGTGTCATAATATTCACAAGTTATGTGTAATTTTGTTCACATTTTTTCAAAGAGAGTGATCGGATTTTTGTGGAAAAATTAATTAACATCCTGATATATATATAAATATTAATGGATTCCTCCGTTCCGGCATAAAAATTGCTGACTATATCCATAAAAAAGCATAACAACGACCACGACCGTGCGCCTTTCTGGCTCAGGAATCATCGGGCCGGCAGGTGCCTGTTTAAAATTCATAGAGGTGAATCAGATGGATATGTTTGATATGGGAGGCAGACGGTTAAAATCTGAAAGACGGCAATACTCCTATGCTTTTCATCTCCCGGAGAGAAGGTCGGGCAATGAGCGAAGGTGCGGGAATGATCGGAGAAGCGGGATGGAGCGTAGAAGCCCGGATGGTTTCAGGGCCATGACGGGCATGGACCGAAGGAGCGGTTTCCAGAATCGGTAGTGTTTTTCCATATGGGGCGCTTTTCTACCCAAGTGGCGTGGTTCCCGCCTTGAGCAGACTCCGACACATAACGGTACGCCATGCCCTTAACCTTCATACTTTTTGATCGGAGGAGCGACTCCTCCTTTCTGACAATAACTTTCCCTTCCTAAAGGAACTCCACTTATCATTAAAACAGGTTAATCCTGTCATGCTGTTGCCAACGGTTTGGCGGGCCATTTATATCTCTTGATCCTCACTCATCGAAATGCCTTGTTAAAGTCCGCCGGTTATTCCGCAAAGTTTGGTCAAACGCTGTTTGATGGGGAGAAAATGATATCTATAAAGGCGTTTCCACTTGAATGCCGATGAACCGCTTATCGGGACAAATCGTCCAGGACTTTCTGCTGCTCTTTGTAGTTTTCCTCAAGCTTCTTTTTGACTGCCTCGGCGTCCTGTTTGAGCCGTGCGGCCCGGGTGACATACTCTTTTATATCCTCCACCTTCCGGGACAGTTCATTTTGCACCGGTGGCGTCTTGGGCGATTCAGCGACCTTCTTTTTTACCGTCGTTTTAGGGGGCGGCGGTTTCTTGTCGCCAAGTGGGACATGGACCACTTCGCTCGGTCCCGAGGGGTTCGGACGATCGGAATAGTGCGTAACGCCGTTTTTGTCCTTCCATTTGTACAGCTTCATGGTCGGCAGGCCGTCCGGCTCAGGCGCTGAGGGCTTTGATTGTAGGGCGCCCGTGACCTTTTTCACCATCTGCGGCATCTTATCGTTTTTCAACCGGGCGGCATCCTTTTTCAGGTCGGAAAAAACTTTTGTGGACACTTCAGGCATTTTCAGCATGTCCAGTTGCAGCAGCGGCTTTCCGTCCCGTCCCTTTATAAAAAAAGGGGCGATGCATGCCAAAATGACAACCAGTACGACAAACTTTAAAAAAAATGGCAGGCCGCTGTCCTTCATTTCGGATCTCCTCCAAGGGCCATTTTAAAGATTCGGCCGGACCGTTCGGATAACCGCTGGCAAAGTCCGGACATCAGTGGATCAGTGGGAATGACAAGTGGCCGTTCTCGGATAAGAGCGTAAACATGGGGTGATACGCCGTTGCATTCAGCGCCATCGATCCGGGCCATCTCGTCAAGTTATCATTGCATGGGTGTATCTCCTTTCATAATCCATATCGGTTTCAAATACAACATGACCTATCGAGATCGGCAGCGGTATTGTGAATGTTGGATAACCGTTGCGGGTACCGGATCGTAAGGAGGGGCATCCAGTTTTCATATAATTATGGGACGCTTTAAACCCATGTAAAGACGGGCAGTGCGCATGATGCGAATTGAATAGAACTTGTGGATAGGATGTCCAGGGTGGGGGCAATTGTCCGATCGTCTATCCGAATATGGCGGTCAACCATCGACGGCAATCGTTAATTTGAGATAATCAGGAGTCGTATTGAGCCAGAATTAAAAGCCTTAGGTCCCGGTACCACACCGTCATGTCCTTGATTCCCCCGCCGATCTGGCTGTTGTTTTTCAAAAGCCCGGCGAAGCAAAAGCCGTTTTTCTTAAAAACCAGATTCATCCCGAGGGAGTCCGCACGCGCAATTGTGTACGCCGTAATAATTCCAATCTTTCGTGCTTCGGATGCCATGTGACGCAGCAGTCTTCCGGCAAATCCGCATCCCTGCCATTGGGGCAGGGTGGCGAAATCGGTCATCTCCGCATTTTTTTCCTTACGATCAAGTTCAATAGCGGCAACGGCAACAAGCCGGCCCTTTATCCGAATCCCGTAATAGCGAACGCCCTGGTCCAACATCTGCTTTACAAAGACCGGGTCATGAATCGGGAAGGGATAGGTTTTAAAATTATTTCGGTAGATGCCGCTTATCTCCTTCGCATCTTCAGAGCGGATTGATTCAACCGGATATTCAGTCTCCCCTGTCAGTTTCGAAGATTCTGCAGGCCCGAGGTCCGTCGTTTTGATGGATCGAAACGCTTTTTCGTCGGTTTTGGATATCTGCCGTTCGGGGGCGAGGAATTTTGCAATAAAGAGACCGTCGGTCTTTCCCGAGAAGAATCCCGGGATTATGGCCTCTTTCAAATAGCCGGCGGATTTAAAGGTGTCCCATACCCATGCCGGTACCTTGGCGAATATTTTACCGTAGCCGTTTCTTTTCGCCATGGCATCCAGCCTGGCGACAACGTCCATGGCATCTCCTTTACCCATGCGCATCAGGTAGATGCGGTCGTTGTGGGGACCGTGTTGAATGACGGAACCGTCTATTTTTTCGATGAGATCCAATGGCTGCCTTTATAGTTTAGTACTAAATGGCCCGTTTCAGTTTTCTCAGCCGTTTGCCGGTTTCGGAGAGAACCTCTTCCGATCTAGAAAAATGCAGCCGGATCAGGTGGTTCACCGGTTCTTTAAAAAAACTGGAACCGGGCACCGCAGCCACACCGATCTCCCTTGCCATCCATCGGCAGAATTCGGTGTCGTCGGTCACACCAAAACCGGAGCAGTCCACCATGACGTAGTAGGCCCCCTGTGGCCGGGTGTAAGAGAGTCCCGCTTCGTCCAGATAGGATAGGAACAAATCCCGCTTGCGGGTGTAGTCCACAGTAAGGCGCTCATAATATTCAAGGGGTAGCTTAAGGGCGGCAACGGCTGCCTCCTGAAGCGGCGCCGGAGCCCCCACCGTGAGGAAATCGTGCACCTTGCGAGCGCCTGCGATGACTCGTTCCGGCCCGATGACATAGCCCAGTCGCCACCCGGTCATATTGTAGGTTTTGGAAAGGGAACTGCAGGAAAGCGTCCGCTCGAACATCCCCGGCAGGGACGCCATGTAGTGATGGCGGTGGGGTGGATAAACGATGTGCTCGTATACTTCATCGGTGATGACAAAGGTGTCGTGTTCCGTTGCCAGATCGGCAATTATCACGAGTTCTTCCCTGGTAAAAACTTTCCCCGACGGATTGGAGGGATTACAAAGCACCAGGGCCTTGGGATCTTTCATGAAAGCCGATTTAAGCTCTTCCGGATCAAATTCAAACGCTGGTGGATGCAGGGGAACGTAAATGGGAATCGCACCGCTCAGGATCGCGTCCGCCCCGTAGTTCTCATAATAGGGTGAAAAGATGATGACCTTGTCGCCAGGATTGCAGGCGGACATCATCGCGCTCATCATCGCTTCGGTACTGCCGCAGGTGACCACCACGTGGGTTTCCGGATCCAGGTCAACCGCCATCCAATGGCGCTGCTTTTCCACAAGCGCCTTTCGAAACCGGGGTGCCCCCCAGGTGATGGCATACTGGTGGGGGCCCTGTTCCATGGCTCTTCTGCCGGCGGCCAACACCTCCAGGGGTGGGTCCGCATCCGGAAATCCCTGGGAGAGATTGATGGCGCCGTACCGGTTCGCAACCCGTGTCATCTCACGAATCACCGATTCGGTGAAAAAGGTCAGGCGATCGGCTGTTTTCGGCATGAGGTCCTCCCATATGGCAAGATGGGGAATTTAAAATTTCCGATGGACGATTTTTCCGTTGAAAAGTGTCATCTCCACCCCAGCTTCCATCAGCTGCGATGGGAAAATTTCCAGGATGTTGTGGCTCAGCACCGCCAGGTCGGCCGATTTTCCCGGTGCGATGGAACCCAAATGCTCGGCGCAGTGCGCCATCGCCGGGATCGAGGTATACGCATTGAGGGATTCGGCCACCGTAACCCTTGAACCGGGATGCCACCCCCCCTCGGGCGTTCCGTCGGCTCGCTTTCGGGTGACGGCCGCATGGATGCCCGATAGGGGATCCGGGTCGCAAACCGGGCAGTCGGAGCTGAACATCACCGGTGCGCCGGTATCCATCAGCATGCGGAAAGGATAGGTCCACCGGCCTTTGTCCCCCACGGCGCAATCGATGAGGTTCATATCCAATACCATATTGCATGGCGTGACGTTAAGGGCCAGGTCGAGGTTGCGTATTCGCAGGGCGTCTTCCGGCCGGATCATTTGCACATGCTCGATGCGGTGCCGAAAGGCAGGTGGCGGCGTACCGGTGATAGACCGTTTTGTGGCAATGGCTTCGAAGATCTTGATCAGTTCCCGGTTGGCACGATCCCCCACTGCATGCACCATCACCGAGAGGCCGGCGTCATCCGCAAGGCCGATCTGATGCTCTAAAAATTCCATCTCTATCAAGGGCATACCGTATTCAGCATCCAAGTAGGGATCGATCATCCAGGCGGTGCGGGCGCCCATGCCGCCGTCGCTAAAAAACTTGACGTGGCCAATTCGCAGCCGGTCGTTGCCGAAACCGGAACGAATTCCCAGTCCGATAATGGAATCCAACTGATGACCGGGCAGGGAAACCCAGCAACGGAGATCGAGTCGATCGGTTTGATCCAGTTTTTGAAATGTCTGGAGCGCCCGGACACCGTCTTTATCCCCCATGAGCCGGATGTCATGAATCGCGGTAACGCCTCTACGATGCAGTGCCTGTGCAGACTCTTGAAATGCTTGGGTCAGCTGGTCCGAATCCGGCGGCGAAATGGCATCCCGTATTAGGTTGACTGCCAGTTCCCTTAAAATACCGGTGGGCCGGCCTTTGGCATCGCGTTCGATGGCCCCATCCGGGGGGTCCGGTGTGTCCGCCGCGATGCCGGCCATTTTCAAGGCCGCTGAGTTGACCGCGGCCAGGTGCAGATCACAGCGCCACAGAAGGACCGGATGGTCCGGTGCCGCCCGGTCCAGGATTTCCCGGGAAGGCATGCGGGATTCAATCCAGTCGGTTTCGTTCCATCCCTGGCCCATGATCCACGCACCCGGCGCAAGTTTGTGCGCCGCCTCCTGGACCCGGAATGCAAGATCCTCTATACAGGTGAGGCCTTCCAGTTTAAGTCCCCGCCTCTGGATCGCCCATTCGTAAAAATGGATGTGGGAGTCGAAGAAGCCCGGCACTACCAAACGATTTTCGAGATCGATGGTATCGGTTTCGGGGCCGGCCAGGGGGCATATCTCCTGGTCCCGGCCCACTGCGAGGATCTCTCCGCCACCGATGGCCACCGCTTGCAAGTGCGGTGGAACCAAATGATCAGAAGCGAAGATGCCGTTATACAAGATGAGATCAGGGGATGGGCAGGCCGACGTCATATGAGAAATCCTTTTTGAAAGGGATCGGCGGCATCTATAACGAACCGGTGAAAACCAGTGATCCGGGCGCTGCCCCGGACCTGCCCCACGATGCCGTCGAAAGACCCGATGGAAAGGGTTTTAACGATCCTGCCTTCGAAAACGGTACCCAGCGGTCCGGCATTTTTGTAAACCTTCATTTTATCTAACCTGCCCTGGTGATGGAGCAGGGTCATTTTGGCTGTTGTACCGGTGCCGCAGGGGGAACGATCCATATGGGATTCGCTGTATATTACCATGCTTTTGCCGATGCCCGTTTCCGGGTCTTCATCATAAAATTCAGTGACATCCACCGTGTTCACCTCCGGCCGTTCAGGATGATACACGGAAAGTGACCGGTTGGCGGCTTCGATTACCGCCATGCCAAGGGGAATGATCCGGGGGCTGTTTTCAGGGGAGAGATCAATGCCGATGGATCGGGCCGACACCATGGCGAAAAAGCCGCCCACGCAGACCAGGTCCACAGAAATGCTTCCGAAACCATCGACGTTCAGCTCGCGGCCGGTATCGAAGACAAAGGAGGGGACCATGTCAATGGCAACGGATTGGACCCGGCCTGACTGAATCCGTGTATGGGCCTCCAGCGGCCCGGATGGGGTATCCACGGTGACCACCATCTCTCCGGTGCCGGCCTTCAGCGCTCCGGTCTCGATAAGGCTCACCACCGCACCGATGGTGGCATGGCCACACAGATAGGGGTACCGCCGGGCATCCATGTAAAACAATCCGAAGTCTCCCTTCGGGCTCACCGGCTCGGTCACCACCGCGGCCATGATGCCGCGATGCCCCCTGGGTTCGCGGGTCAGCAGCATGCGGACATGATCGTAGCGGGATTCGAAGTGGTCTCGTTTCTCCTTCATGGTGCGGCCGTGCAGCGCTTCAATACCGCCTATAAGCAGCCGGGTGGGTTCCCCTTGAGTGTGGGAATCGATGGTGACAATGGGATCCGAGTATCGATGGAGAAACCCTTTCCGAATCCGGTCCGGTTTTAACATACCTGTGCTCCTATTCTGGATGTTTCGGAAGGCACTCCGGTCTTTTCGGTTCTGACATTTTACACCGGATGCGGGTAAAACGACACCTAAAAAAGAAACCTGAAAACCGGAGGATCCGCTTTCAGGTTTCGGTTTCAGAAAAATGGCCGCCCGATCACGCCATGGGGATTAGATGGCAGTGGTGCGGTGAGACCTGCACGCTGACATTTTCACCGATATTGTAGATCCTTGTTCTCATCATGCTGATGACATGAATTTCACGGTCGGTACCCAGTTCGATGAAATAGCTGACCTCCCCGCCCATGTAGCTACGGTCCTTGATACGGCCCTTGAAGTGATTCATTCCTTCCACCGGCTCGAATTCATCTTCGGGAAAGGCGTCGAACCGCTGGGCGCGGACGATCATCTCCACTGCATCGGCATTTGAAAATCCACCTTTATTTTCTGCAAACAAAATATCCCCGGTTTCAATTTTGACGCTGACCCGCTGATCATCCACCGCCACCACTTCTCCCGGAATGAAATTGGAATGGCCCAGGAAATCGGCCACAAAATGGTTGGCGGGTTCATTGTAAACGGATTCGGGGGTGCCCTCCTGCTGTTTGCGTCCATCCTTCATTACCAGGATCTTGTCGGACATACTCAGCGCTTCCCGTTGGTCATGGGTCACGAAGATGGTGGTCACGCCCAGCATTTGCTGGAGATTATCCACCTCCCGGCGCATCTCTTCCCTCAGGTTTTCATCCAAAGCGGAGAGGGGTTCGTCCATGAGAAGCACATCCGGCTCGATGACGATGGCTCTGGCCATGGCGATGCGCTGCTGCTGGCCGCCCGAAAGCTGGCTCGGCATACGGTTCTCCACACCGGGTAAACGGACCATTTCAAGTGCACGGGTGACTTTATCCCGAATCGATGCCTTGGGGACATCCCGGTACTTCAACCCAAAGGCGACGTTGTCAAAGATGGTCTTATGGGGAAACAGGGCGTAGTTCTGAAAAATCATTCCCAGATTCCGCTTGTGGATCGGTGTGTCGTTGACCCGAACCCCTTTGATGAGAATATCGCCTTCGGTGGGCTCCTCCAACCCGGCCACCATGCGCAGCAAAGTGGTCTTCCCGCATCCGGAGGGACCCAACAGCGTCACCAGGCTTCCCTCTTCAATGTCAAAATCCATTTTTTCGACGGCGACAACTTTACCGAACCGTTTTAAAATTCCTTTGAACTGCACCATGGGCTGTTTCGTACCGGTCTCCAATTGCCCTCCTCCATGGTCTTATGCTTGATGAAGCCGGGATCGGCCCGTATCCTACTACGGCCCGATCCCGATTATGGGTCCTAAAGAACAATGTTAGCTGCCGGCCTTGATTCGATCCCACTTCTCGGTCCACTCCACCTGGTGGGAATTCCAGTAGGCGGGATTGGCGAACAGGTAACCGTCCAGCTTGCCGGTGGGGTCGAACGCCGGCATCTTCTTGATTTTTTCGGTTAGCGCCACCTTGGACGGATCCAGGCTGGGCGGATAGTTCTGCCCCTCGGCCACGGCGATGGCGGCCGCCGGTTCCAACATGAAATTGAGCAACTGCTGTGCAACATCCATATCGGTACCCTTGAGGACGAACAGGTATTCCATCCATGAGTAGGTGCCTTTGGGGGAGAGATAGCCGATGGGATGACCTTCCTGCTGAAGCGCGGCCACCCGGCCAGACCAGGCCACCGTGGCATAAATCTCTCCGTTGGCCAGAAGACTCATCAATTCCGCGCCGGAGCTCCAATATTTTTTCATCAGGCCGCGTTGCTCGCGCAAGGCCGCCCAAACCGCTTTAAGATCGGTGATGTTGTTGGGGCTCTGGCCGGTGTGAAGCGCCGCATACCACATGTTGGTGCGAAAATCTCCGCCCCAGCTGCCCAGTTTACCCTTCAGGCTTTTGTCCCAGAGAAGAGAAGCGCCCAGTTTTTCCGCCTTTTCCTTGCTGACATGTTTGGTGTTGTAGGCGATGCCGGTCTGCCCCAGATCGTAGGGCACGGCCGAGAGGGTCCCCTTGGTGATCTCGCGCAACGGTTTTATCATCGAGGCCATCACATTCTTCAGGTTGGGGATCTTGGATTCATCCAGCACCGATGCAAAACCCAGGTCCGCATAACGGGCATAGTCGAAAACAGCGCTGAGGTGGGCGATGTTGAATTCCCCTCCCGGCGGGTAGGAGGCCTTCACGCGGGTGAGATAGGAATTCATGTCTCCGAATTCGCCGTCGATAACCTTAATGCCGGTGGCTTTGGTAAACGGTTTGAAGGCGTGTTTGCGGAAGGCCTCCGATACTGATCCGCCCCAGCCGTCAAAGCGGATGGACTTGGCGGCCCAGGCATCCTTTACCATGCTACTGAACGGGGCGCCCACCAACCCGAGGGTGGCGCCGGCAAGGCCGATATATCTGAGAAATTGCCGCCGGCTGAGGGTTCCGTTTTGATACGCCTCATACACCCGATCCAGTTTTTCTTTTGTCACTTTTGCCATGGGTCCTCCTTTCAATGTGTGGTTGTCAAATTATGTCTTGATTTTTGAAAACTTGCGGGACAGGTAGCCGGCAAGCAAAGGGGTTGCAATGGTCAAGACGATCATGACGGCACCCAGGGCGTTGATCTCCGGGCTGATGGAATTTCTCAGCATGCTGAAGATCTTGACCGGGACGGTCTGGTTCTGTGCCGTGGCCCAGAACAGGGTGGCCGTAATATCGTCGAATGAGATGGTAAAGGAGAACAGGGCGCCTGCCAGTATGGCCGGCAACAGCAAAGGGAAGGTGATCTCCCGAAAAGTCTGGAATGCATTGGCGCCCAGAGATTTGGCGGCCTCCTCGTATTCCTTCTTAATGCCCACCAGGCGTGCCTGAACGATTAAAAGGACATAGGGCAAGGTGAGCACTACGTGCCCGATGAGCAGCAGGGCAAAACTTTTGGGTTGCTGGAGCCATCGCAGAAAAAGCAAAAGCGCCACCCCGAGAACCACTTCCGGAATCATGATGGGTGACAGCAAAAGGGTGTTGAGGGTGTTTTTTCCGGGAAACTCGAAGCGGATAAATGCCAGCGCTGCCAGAATGCCGATGGCGGTGGAGAATACCGCGGTCAGGGAACCCAGAATAAGCGAGTTTTTAAATGCTTCTATGATCGACTCATTCTGCGCCAGTTTGATGAACCAGCGAAAGCTGACCCCCTCCATGGGAAAGATGCCAAATTGCTTTGGATTGAAGGCCAGCACGATCACCACCACGATGGGGGCGAATAAAAACAGGTACACGAGGAACGTGTAAATCCGGATCAATGTCCATCCGAGTGAGAACTGTTTCATGTTTAATTCCCCTGAAGGCTTTTGAAAATTTGATTGATCCCGAGATACCGGTTATAAGTCCATACGATCACGAACAGAAGGGAGAGCAGAATGACGCTGATGGCCGATCCGAACGGCCAATCCAGGGTGCCGATCACCCGCTTGAAAATAAGATTGGCGATCATATCGTTTCCCGGGCCACCGAGTATCATGGGGGGCAGGTAGGTCCCGGCAGTGAGCACGAAGACCAACAGGCACCCGGCGCTGACGCCGGGCAGGCTCAGCGGCAGGGTGACCTCACGAAATGCCTGCCATTCGGTGCAACCCATGCATCGCGCCGCTTCGAGAAGACTTTTATCAATGCCCTCCAGGCTGACATAGATGTTCAATACCATAAACGGGAGCAGATACATGATCAGTCCCATGAGCACCGTGAATTCGTTGTAAAGCATAGAAATGGGGGAATCTATCAGTCCGATCTTCAATAGGAAATGGTTAAACAGACCCGAATCCCCCATGAGGTTGATCCAGCTCATGGTACGGATGATGAAACTGACCCAGAACGGTAGCATGATGAGCAGAAGAAAAACCTGTTTAAAACGACTTTCGCTTCGGTAGAAAAAATATGCAGGGATATACCCCATGACGACGCAGAGAATGACGGTTTCAAAAGAGATGCGTATGGTGCGGATGAGAATCTTCGGATAGAAAAAATCTTCAAAAAACTTGGCATAATTTCCGAACTGGAAGGCGGGGATATCGGCCCCGCTGGGGGCGCGAAGCCAGAAGCTGTAGACAACGACGAAGCAGACAGGTATGACCAGAAGGAAAAGGACGGCGCTCAAAGAGGGTGCCAGCAACGCCCATGGTTTCCAACCATCAGATTTCATTGAATCCTCACCTTTTTTAATGAACAGCTTGTTTTCGTTTTTCTTTTCGCCTCGAACCGTTAGCCGGAGGTGATCTGCCTGTGGTCCCTTTTAGGCGGTAGTAATTTGGACAGCGATGCAGCCGTTTCCCGGATCAGGTCCGCGTATTTCATCCGGACGTCGTCCGCCGAATGCTGGAGAACCGAAAAGTCAAAGCAAACCGCGCCTACACCCTTCCCCGTTTGGGGATCGAACAGGGGGGCGCTGATCGTGATCAGTCCATCCAGGTATTCCTCTTCCGACATGACATATTTAAGCTTTTTGGCCTTTTTCAGGTCCTCAAAAAGAATATCCTTGTCGACAATGGTCTTTTTCGTTTTGGGGTTCAGTTCCAACGATTTGATTTTATCCGCCATCAGCTCTTCCGGCAGGCTCGACAGATAGGCTTTTCCAAGGGCGGTGTTGTGAAGACAGTTTTTCGAAAAGTCGGGCAGACTGAAGGTCAGGATCTCTTCGGCCGTCCGGTAGTAGATCCGCACCAGCGTATCATCCACGGCAAAAGCCACATCGATGGTGATGTTGTACTCGCCGTGTATCCGGTCCACCACCTCTTTGATCAATCGCAGGTGGTCGGTGGCCCGCATCAGATTGGTGCATAGGAGCAGGCATAAGATGGTGGGGCGGATCTCCTTGGTCTTTTTGTCTTTTTCAAGATACCCCAGTTCCACCAGCGTATTGATGTAGCGGTAGGTCGAAGTCATATTGAGGTCCAGGGTTTTGGCAATCCGGCTTTGGGTCAAAACCGGGGTCTCCCGATTGAAAAGCGCCAGAATTTTGAGCCCCTTTTCCAGAGACTTCGAAAAGTAGTATTTTCCCTTTGACATTGTGTTTGGGGATGGTTTATCAATGTACTATTATAGAAATGAAATTACTATAATAGTTAACGTTGCATATTTCGGGTCGAAAGTCAATGGCTAAATGCCACCCGTTTCATGTGGCGTGGGACAGATGGAGAGAAGAGATGCCGCAAGCCGATACGCTGATGAAGATTGTATTTGAAAATTCCGGTGAGGAAAATGAGGTAGACCTCAAAGAATTGTCGGATGCGCTTACCGATTTTCTGGACCACTTTGCAGAAAAACGCTTGGTGGGAGAACCGTTTTATGCCGTTGTGGGGATCGGCGACGGGTCCGCCAAATTTGAGCGGCTCCTATACGCCTGCGGATATGCTGATGACCCTAGCGGGTTTTTCACTGAGCTCCTTGTTCTGCTGGGGCGGGCGGACGGCACCGGCAGCATTGCCATCAACGATGTCGAACTGCCCCACATGATGCTCATGGCGGTCTTGGAGTTGGTTTTGCCGGGGAATCGGTTCATCTCCGTCAAAACCACCGATCAACTCGAAAAGATCGCCAACATAAAGGTACCGGATGCGGATCGGGCGGAGATGCAGGAGGTGATCGATACCTATCCGGTACGGCTTTCCATGCACACCGTTCGACAGATGCGGGTTTCCCGGGATGTGGCATACCAGTATCTGCCGTTCACCCGGGAATTGGATGCCGTGGGGCACACCAATACCTGGATCGGCCAGTTTCACCAGGGGTTGCTGGAGCAGATGTACCAGAACCGCGTGATCTTTCTTTTGAACATGAGCTGCCCCGTCTACTGCCGCTTCTGTTTCCGGAAACACAAGGAATCCCGCAACGAGACCAATCCCACACCGGCCGACGTGAAAAAAGCGGTGTCCCATGTGAAAAACTCACCTGCCATAAAAGAGATCGTCATAACTGGAGGCGATCCCTTCATGAACCGGAAAAATATGGACGCTGCCATTGACGGGCTCATGGAGGTCGGGCATGTTCAGACCCTTCGCCTGGCCACCCGATCCATCGCCTATTACCCCCATCTGTTTCTTTCCGACAACGGGGAGCTGTTGAATTATCTCAAGCAGAAAAGCCTGGGACTGAAAGCACGGGGCAAACGCATGGAAGTGGCCACCCATTTCATCCACCCAGATGAGATCTCTCCCCAGAGTTTGGAGATCATCACCGATCTGGTGAAGGGCGGCATCGCGGTCTACGTCCAGACACCGTTTTTAAAAGACTGCAATGACGAAGGGCCGGAACTGGTCCGGCTCTTCAGCCTTTTGCGGGGTGCCGGTGCGGAGCTGCATTATATCTACATTCCCTGCAGCGCCATCCACGGCAACCGCGTGTACTGGACCCCTATCTCAAAAGGGCTGGCTGCCGGAAACTATTTAAGGGCCCATCTGTCCGACCGGGTGATTCCGAGGATCTGCACCGCCACCCCTATCGGAAAAATGGACTGGCACACCAGCGGCTGGGCCGTAGAGCCGGTGGAAGGAAACGAACACTTCATGTGGATCCGAAGTCCCTACACGCCGGACTATTTCAAGCGGTTCGCACCCCTTGCCAATAAACTGGACAACATCCGGATCAATGCCGAAGGGACCATCGATATCCAGCATATGGCAGAGGCGGGGGATCGATCCCTTTTCCTGGGTGCAAGGCCGCCGAAACCCGATGCCCCTTCAAAACCGCTCCAGGGCACCGACAGGGTCTTAAAGGAGATGGGCGTGTGCGATAAACTGGCGCCGTCCATTGTCGAGACGGGTTTTCCGACCCTATCCCGCGTTCACGAAACCCGCGTGGAGATGGACGCGTGCGGTCGTGAAAGGGATCTTTCGTATATCCGGGAGGACGAAAGGATTACCGACGTGGTGATCGTGTCCGAGAAGGATGCCATCCACGATCTTTTCCAGATCGGGCGTATCATCGCCGCCCTTACAGAGATGCCCCATGTGAATGCCGTCCGGCTCCGCAGCCTGAAATTCAACTATTCGCCGGAGTCCTTCACGACTGCGGCCATTGACCGGCTGGGTGCTTTCAACCGGCTGACACTGGTCAACCCTATGCGGGTCGAGATCGAGACCCAGTTTCTAAATGCCCGGGAGTTTCATCCCGAGCACGCCCGGGTGACCCGTCTGCTGAACGACAGGGGGATTACCGTATACTGCAATACGCCCCTTTTAGGCGGCATCAACGATACACCGGATGTCATCCATCAACTGGCCCATGCGTGCCGCACAGCCGGCATCGAATTCCATCACCTTTACGTGGCCGGACTTCCCCTTCAAAACAAGTGGAATGCCGACCATCCGGTTTTGCTTTACGATATCGTGGATATCGCCACTCGGGTCCGCCGGGAGGGCAGCGGCCGGGAGGTGCCCCGCTTTATCATCCGAACCGACCTGGGGGAGGTGGATTTCGGGCTGTCCTCCGCTTTTTACGGACAGGACGCACAGGTGACGGTCAAGCTTTTGTGCTACGACCGTTCCTATTACCGGGCCCTCTCACCGGATTTCACATGGCCTGACGGTGTTACGGCGTCGGCCGACGGAAAACCCGTGATCCCCGTTGTGGGTTTGTTGAAATCCACCGATTTTCCCCTGTGTTGACCGGGAGGCGTCATGTTTTATCCATATCTATTGTACAGTGAAAAAATCCGGCTCTGCCCGGTATTCCCAGATCTGACAGGAGATCCTTATGTCGCAGATCTTTCTCCGGCAAGCCGTCTGCTAAAAGGTGTAGATCCCCGGGACCAAAAAGGGCTCCAACGGATATTGGAAGATGAAATGGGTTCAGACTTCAGTTGGGGGCTCTCGCCCTATCTGGAGCGGCGCGACACGCTGCTCGGGGACTGTTCCCAAATGGTAGAGGAACAGCGGTTCATCCACCTGGGACTGGATGTCATCGTCGGTCTGGGCACACCCCTTTACGCGCCTCTGGATGGTACCGTCGCGGAATGCGGCTACGAGGCCGGTGAAGGAAATTACGGCGGGTACGTTCTACTAAAACACGAAAGCAGACACTTTGAACCCTTTTACAGTTTTTATGGGCATTTGTGCAGGGACCCGCTTCCGGCCAAAGGTGCTACAATTAATGCCGGGGCCAATTTCGCCAAAATTGGCGATTTCCACGAAAACGGAAATTGGTTTTATCATACCCACATCCAGGTGATCACGCAAAAAGGTCTGGATCGTGGTTATCTTTCAAAAGGATACTGCAATGAAAACGACATGGCTGAGATGAACCACATCTGCCCATCACCTATCCCGATCTTTAAAGTCGGCCACCGGATCGTCTGAACAGATGAATCTGTTGAACAATATGGTAAAATTTCCTATGATCATGGTTCGAGGAAGCCATTTTTTCCTGCCCTAAGAAAAAGGGATGCGAACCCATGACGAAAAACACCGAAACGAAGACGGAAAATACCGGGCGGCTCAGTTTTACAGATACCCTTGCCAGAACGGTTCTCGATTCACTGTCCGCTCACATCGCTATTCTGGATGACCGGGGGGTGATCCTTGAAACCAACCGGGCTTGGCAAGAGTATGCCATCCTAAGCGGAATGCCTGCGTCCTACGAGCATCGGGGCCAGAACTACATTGAGATTTGCGATACCACCAAGGGTGGCGATGAGGAAGATGCGCGTACGGTGTCGGAGAACATCCGTGCGGTGATAAACGGTGAAGTGGAGGAGTTTGTTTTCGACTACCCGTGCCACACGCCGGAAGGCCGCCATTGGTACTACATGCGGGCGATTCGCATGGCGGAAAAAGGTCCTGTCCGCGTGGTGGTCAGCCATGAGGACATCACCGCTTTGAAGCTCACCGAAGAATCCCTTGTAAAAAACAAGGAGGCTTTAAATGAGCAGAAGCAGAGCCTCGAAGAGGCCAACATTGCCCTGAAGGTGATCTTGAAGCAGCGGGACCAGGACCGGCTGGAACTGGAAAGAAAGATTTTAAACAATGTTAAGGAACTGGTGGTTCCCTACGTGGAAAAGCTGAAAAACTCTCCCCTGAAAGCGCGGGAGAAAACCCTGGTGGAGATCGTCGGTTCCCACCTGGAGGAGATCGTTTCCCCGTTCATTCAAAATTTCGCCAACGCCCGGCTGATGTTGACACCCCAGGAGATGCAGGTCGCCACCCTGGTGCGGGACGGCAAGACCAGCAAGGAGATCGCCGACCTTCTCAATGTCGCAGAGACCACCGTTCATTTTCACCGGAAAAATCTGCGGGAGAAATTCGGTCTTAAAAACACGCAGTCCAATCTCAGGCTCCACCTGCTGTCCATCTCATGATGGGGAAAGATGTCGCAAGTTTTCCGGCCCCCTTATGGGGCCTTCATCGGAACACTCCCCTTGGGTGTCATATATGATTTGCCTTCTTTACCCGGTGTGCCACCTTCTCGACATATGCCCCGATGGCACATTTTCTCTCAAGACCCGATGCGGCCATATAGCGGATTTTCCCGAAGATCGGGCGTTCCGGCCAGGCCCGGTCATGAACGCCGAAGGTCCACGCCACCCCTGCATATGAGTTAGGATCCCGGCCGTCGAGGAAGTACCGGTTGTTTAACGCCAGGATCGTCTTATATGCGGTTTGCGGTGTTTTTGACCACTCCAGGATTTTTTTGCCCCAATACATCCGCATGTAGTTGTGCATGAAACCGGTGAATTTCATCTCCTGCATGGCGGCATTCCAGTAGGGGTCGTGGGTGTTTGCCCGGTCGAGTTCTTCCGGGCCGTAAAGATACGGCCGGTGGTCTTTTCGATGGGTGTCCAGGGTTTGTTTCGCCCAGCCGGGCGCGCAATCGTAGGTGTCGTATCTGGGAGTGTAGGTCACGAAATTGATTGCCAGTTCCCGCCGGATGAACAATTGCTCCAGGAGGGCATCTTGGGCCGGTTTAAGATGTTCCCCTGATGCCTTGATACGAAGGGCCAGGTAGAGGGGTGAGATCTGGCCGAAATGAAGGTACGGAGACATGTGGGAGATGTCGTCGGTCTGCGGCTGGTTGCCGTTTTTGTCGTATCGGGAGAGCCGGTTTCGAACAAACTGGCGGAAACGGTATTTGGCGACCGTGGTGCCCCCCTTAAAAAAACGAGGTACCGGCGGGACGCTCCGGTCGATTTTGAGCTGGCCTAAAACGGATTCCGTTCGGTCTAATGGGATGCCGCGGATCTCGAGGTTCAAAGAGGGAATGGCGGGCCTGGTGTGCCTGAACCTTGTAAGATAGGCGGGAAGGTGTCGGTGGACCCTGGGCCGGATGGTGCGGGCGGCGTACTCCGCCTTTTTGGACACGACCTCCACCGGGATGACGGTGTCGCTTTCCACCCGGACCACGCGGCAGCGTACAGCATCCGCTATTTGGTCACGCCATTTTTTCTGATGTTTGAGATAACCCCGGTCACAGACAATGACCGATGCGGCGCGCCCTGCGGTCGCAACGATGCGGTCCGGACGGCCGATCCGGGCAATCATCCGGATGCCGCGGTCCTCCAGTTTTTTCCGGGTTTCCAGAAGTCCCTCCACCATGAAAGCATAATGGCGAAGGTTGGCTTCCGGATAATTATCCGTCAGGCAGAAAAGTACGATCAGTGGCTGCTTCAGGCGGTTGGCGGTGTAAAGGGAATATTCCAGGGCATGATTGTACTCCGCCCGTTGGGATTGCTGCATCCAGTACAGGACATACGCACCCTTAGCGGTTTCCCGGTCATTGAGATTTTGGATGCGAGTGGGCTGGATAAAGCTGGGAAGCATACGATCCTGTCAAACGCCGGCCATAAAAAATGATGAATGGTTGGTTTATAATTCCCCGGTACCCACGGTGACGATGCCCAGAAACCCGTCCACCGTGATCACATCTCCATCCTCAAGCCGGGTCGTGACATCCGGTATACCGGTGACACAGGGCAGTCCGTATTCCCGGGCAATGATGGCCCCGTGGATCAGCATCCCCCCCCGCCTTTCCACGACGGCGGCGGCCAGCGGCACCACGAAAGTCATGTTGGGATCAACGGCATCGCATATGAGGATATCCCCGGTTGTGAAACTTGCAAGGTCTTCGTGCCGGCGGATGATCTTTGCCTTTCCTTTGGCGATCCCGCGGCCGGCGGGTTGGCCGACCATTTGTCTGGGCCTCGTGCCGATCGTCGACTCCGAATCCGCTGAGCCGGTTTTTTCCGGTTCGCCGGTAAAACGCACATTTTCGACGGCCGTTTTCAGCATCTCCCTGTCTACATCTTTATCTGGCCGATCCACGGTCCCGTCGATACGTTTTCTGGCTTCCTGAACTGCAGCCAAGAGCTGGGCTTCAATCCTACCCAAGTAAATATTATCGTCATCCCGCAACTGATAGCTGCTTCGGGCCAGATCCAGCAGTTCCAGAGCCCAGTCCCTCTGGTCTTTTTCAACGCGTTTTAGAAAGCTCTTTTCCAGGGATTCGATTTGTCCGGATCGGCGTTGCTGGGTGGTGGGCCGGGGTCGTGCAGCCATCTCCAAAAGGAGCTTAAAGAGGGGGCCTCGCCCCAATACGCATTGGCTGCCTCCGGTAACCGAACAGGAAAGATCGCCGTAGTCGCGTATGAAATCTTCCAGCTTTTGGTTGAAAAGAGGGTCGATCCCCTCGTCCTCTTCCCGCCGCAAACGCCCGGCCAGGTCTTCATCCTCCCGAATGGCATCTGCGAGATCTTCCAAGGACTCGTTTCTTTTGAGGCTCGCCATATCGGTACTCGTGAGAAGATCAACAAACTCATAGGGATCATCCGGTTGAACTAGGTCGTTGTACACTTGGCCGAACAGCCGCACGCCGTGGGCGTAGGGGATGAAATCGGCCCAATATATGTTGACCCATTTGTGGTTGATCTCCCACCGGCGCTGAATCTCTTGGGAAAGGGCGGGATCGTCAATCCCTTTGAGGTCGATCTTTTCGAGCCGGTTCGCTGTTTCGATCATGCCGGGGATCAGCTCATTTTCGATTCGGTCGCGAAGCCCGCTCAGGTTTTCGAAACTTCTATGCAGGCTCAGGTACCAACTTCTCTTGTCGTCCGATTTTCCGGGGGAAAGAGTGGTGATGGGCCGGGACTGCAGCAGGACCAGTTTGCTGTCTTTCAAGGTCCATTCCACATCTTGGGGGTGTTTGAAATACGATTCGGCGTCCCTTGCGGAAAGGAATACGGATCGGACCTCACTATTGCTCAGCGGCGGTTTGAGGATCTTTTTTTCAGGAAGCGCGGCCTTTCGGACTCCACCGGAAGTTGGTATCATCCAGTATTTTCGACGGGCGGGTGCGTGGGATAGGATGTGGTTTTGTTGCCGGGAGATAAACCATCGGTCCGGTTCGATGATTCCGTCTACCAGGCCCTGGTTCAACCCGTGGACCGACTCCACTATCCCCTGGCCCTCGTCATTGGGATCCCGTGTGAACACCACGCCCGAGGCATCTCCGGAAACGGTTTCCTGGATCACCACCGCCATGGCGCTTTTTTCCACATCCAGTCCGATCTCCTGCCGGTAGAGAAGGGCCGCATCGGACCAGAGCGACGCCCAGACCAGCTGGACATGCTTCAAAATAGCGGCCGTGCCCTCAACATTGACATACGATTCGTGAAGGCCGGCAAAGGATGAACCCTTTTCATCTTCATCCAGGGCGGAAGACCTGACCGCCACGCTCCTGTTCCGGAATCGGATTGAGACGATATCCTGCAGTTCCGCCGCGATGTCCGGGTGCATCGCTTTACCCAGAAACAGGTTTCGGATTCGGGTTGCGCAATCCCATATCTCCTCCCACCGCATCTCCTTAAAATTTTTCCGGTGGAGTTCCAGTAAAATGCGTTCCCGCAGACCCGTCCGGTCCACATGGCCGCGATAGGCATCGGCGGTGACGCAGAGGGTTTCGGGGATGGAAAATCCGTTTCTGGCCAGCTCCGCCAGCGCAAAGCCTTTTCCCCCCACGCGACTGCGGTCCTTTACACCGATTTTGTCAGCCGGAACGATCCATTTCATTTTAAAGGTGTAGCTCCGTGACGTTTTGAAAATTCTGGACCAGAATGTAGGACCTGACGGTCACCTGAACCATGGCACAGGTCGGCGATTTGGCGAACTCTTCCAGATGGGGATGTTTGGCAAGGTACCGGGCCAGCGATACCTCCCGATCTGTTCCCGTGATCTCCTTGGCATGCCCCACTGCGGTAACGGCAATCGCCCTGTGGAAATCGCTCACCTGATTGGTGCTGCTGTTGATGAGAAGCGCCACCCGGGCATCGGATGTCAGGTTGGCGAATTTCCGGGTGGTTTTCGGCGTCACGAAGAAAAGATGTATTAAATCCGCCGAAGCTGCGAATGCCACTAGGCTGGCGTAAGGCTGCCCTGCCTGTTGGGTGGAGAGCACCGCCAGACCCTGAGAACCCAAAAGGTCCTTTAAATGTTTCCGAATCTCTTCTGAATTTTCCATTCCCAATGCCGCCTTTTCACCTGTATGGAATTAGACCGTGTCTTGTGGAACCTTGCCGCATTCGCATCCGAACCATTTCACGCTATCCCATCGAACAAAAAACGTCAATGGAATCCATTAATAAGGGTTTTATCCTACTAATTAACACCTGAAAAGCCCATATTGAATTGTCCGAATTCAACTTTATCTTAAATTCACGTACCCGATTTGAATCATTGCACCCCTATTCGTTTACGACAAATTATCTATTTAAGGAGACTGACACATGCATACCATCAACGAAGATACCATGGCGGACCTTTGGATGGGGATCCGCTGGGAAAGTGCGGAGGCGACCCACTCGGAAAATTACCATGCCGGCAATGTCAATTTTTACCGGGATTACTTGCCAGATGGACTGCTGCAAAAATTGATGGGGAAATCCGCAGGTGATACCGTAGAACTCTCGCTGGGTAAGGGCGAACTGGTCACGGAATCCGATCCACGGAATCGGTTCGACATCAAGCGATCGCAATTTGGCGACCACACGGTTGGAGCCGGTGACATCCCACCACGGGTGGGTCGATTCTACCCCAAGGGGATCCTGCGAAACGTGCCGGGTGTATTCCGTCAAAATGTTCAGCCATTTCGATGCGTGGGGGTGCAAAACGGTCATGTGGCAGTGGATTTTAACCATCCCCTATCGGATCGATCCATTCAGTTTCATGCGCTTGTCGAGGCCGTGCGCCCGAAAGATGAGGAAAGGGGAGGAACCGCCAACCATTGGTTGGAAACCATTTCTGACGGACCCGGTATGCAGGTCAGATGGCATCAGCATCCGACTGATTTCGAACCGGAACATCTCCCACAGAGAGCGGATGAAAGCCCGGATCGGATTTTTTACGAAAAGCCGAGGATTGTCCAGCACATCGATGACCGTGCGATCGATGTCATCAAAGGGATCCATGCGTGTCATCTGAATAACGGAATGCGTGTGCTTGATCTGATGAGCAGCTGGCAGTCCCATATACCGGATGGTATTGAACTGGAACGGCTGGTCGGATTGGGTATGAACAATTCGGAATTAAAGCACAATCGGGAGTTGACCGAACGGCGGGTTCATGATTTGAATGAAAACCCCATACTGCCTTTCGAATCGGAACAATTTGACGCGGTCCTCTGCACGGTATCCATCGAGTACCTGACCGATCCCGTGGCGATAACCCGTGAGGTCTCGCGGGTATTGAAACCCGGTGGGCCGTTTGTCGTGACATTTTCAAATCGTTGGTTTCCCACCAAGGCGGTCAATATATGGGAACGGCTGCACGACTTCGAGCGGATGGGCTTGGTGATGGACCATTTTATCAGGTCGGAGTCTTTTGTGGATCTGGGAACCTACTCCATGAGGGGATTACCCCGCCCGATCCACGACAAGTACTATGCTGAACTGATCCACTCGGACCCGGTATACGCCGTGTGGGGGCAGAAAAAATGAGGCGTTTGTCGTGATGGGGGACCTGTATCGAAGATGTAAAAGGCGGCTCGATGAAAAAAGAAAATGACCGATCCAAGCCGGTGTTGGTCACTGGTGCAACGGGGTATGTGGGGGGACGCCTTATTCCCAGGCTTTTAAATGCGGGTTTCTCCGTCCGTGCCATGGGACGGTCCCTTGGCAAACTTAAAGCGCGGACCTGGGCAGACCACCCCCATGTACAGCTTTTCGAAGGCGACGTACTGGATAAAGAATCCATTAGTCGGGCTGCCACCGGATGTCGTGCCGCGTATTACCTGGTGCATTCCATGATCGCCCAGAAGGGAGCCTATGCGGAAGCGGATCGTCTGGGAGCCCAACATATGGTGGCGGCGGCTGCAGAAGCTGGCTTAGAGCGGATCATCTATCTCGGGGGGCTGGGTGACGTCCGGCACGAGGCGATCAGCTCCCATCTGATTTCCCGCAATGAGGTGGCGGAAATTCTCCAGGCAGGACCTGTCCCCACAACGGTGCTTCGGGCGGCCATGATTCTCGGATCGGGCAGCGCTTCTTTTGAGATCCTGCGCTACCTGGTGGAACGGCTTCCGCTGATGCTGACCCCCAGGTGGGTCCGAACGCCATCCCAGCCCATCGCCATTACCAACATCCTGGATTATCTTCAGGGGTGTCTGGTCCATGACGAGGTGCTGGGCGGCACCTTTGACATTGGTGGCCCCGACGTATTGAACTATGCGGACCTGATACGGATTTTCGCCGAGGAGGCCGGTCTGTTTCAAAGGTGGGTGATTCCGGTTCCGGTGCTGACTCCCGGGCTGAGTGCCAAATGGATTCATCTGGTCACCCCGATTCCCGCGGCCATCGCCCAGCCCCTGACGGAGGGGCTGAGCGTACCCACGACCTGTGAGGACCACCGGATCCGCAAGATCATGCCCTTTCGACTCATCGGCTGTCGAGAAGCCATTGGAATGGCATTGAAACAGACAACGCAGGAGGCTGTGGATACCTGCTGGATGGACGCAGGCCCCTGCCAGTCACCGGAATGGGCGGTTTGCGGAGATGCTGATTATGCCGGCGGTACGGTTCTGGAGTGCGGCTACCGGATCCGGCTCCAGGCTTCACCGGAGGATGCATGGCGTCTGATCCGCCGCATCGGGGGAAAAACCGGATGGTACTATGCCGATGCGTTATGGCGGCTAAGGGGTCTTCTGGATCGGCTGGTCGGCGGTGTCGGACTGCGAAGGGGACGTCGTCATCCTTTAGATCTGAGGATGGGCGACGCCCTCGATTTCTGGCGGGTGCTCGATGTCGACGCTCCTCAGCGGTTGGTTTTGCTCGCTGAAATGAAAGTACCGGGGGAGGCGCTACTGGAAATCGAAATCCGTCGCATGGACAAAGAGTGTATCGAACTGCGGTTTCTTTCACGTTTTATGCCTGCCGGGCTCTTTGGAATCACTTACTGGTATGCGTTGTATCCTGCGCATCAATTGGTTTTCAGGGGGATGCTCCAGGCGGTGGCAATAAAGATCGGGAAAAAGATCCTTTCAGGCCCGGAGCGGTTTACGCCCAAGCTCAACCGAAATTGCCGGATAACGGAAGGTTGAACCAGGGTGTCGATGAGGGAAGCGGTCGTATATGACGGCATTTCGTGTGGAATATTGCAGGCATTTCACCATAAAAAGGAGGTTGCCATGATATTGAAAGACTACTTTGAAAATACAAAAGGCTTTGGTGTCCTGTCCACGGCGGACGCAAACGGGAGAGTGGATTCGGCCATTTACGCGAGGCCCCATGTGATGGAGGACGGTTCGCTGGCCTTTATCATGCGGGATCGTTTGACCCATGCCAACATCCAGTCCAACCCCCATGCGGTCTACCTCTTCAGGGAGGAGGGCAAAGGATACAAAGGCAAAAGACTCTTTCTCACCCGAATCCGCGAGGAGAAGGACAGCGATCTGCTTCGATCCCTGTCTCGAAGAAGCCGATCCGAAGGCGCCGGTGGTAAGGAGTCCAGATTTCTGGTCTTCTTCACCCTGGATCAGGAACTCCCCCTGGTGGGTCCGGGAGAGGGATAAGGGTCGACCTTATCCCTTGCCGGTTAAGATCAGGCTTGCTACTTTAGCGTATCTTCAAGGAATTCCGTAAATCGCTTCCAGGAGTTTTTGTCCGCCGTCTCTCGGTACCGTTTGCTTCCGAAAACGGTAAATGCGTGCGGCGCACCGCTGTATGTGATCATTTCATGGTCGACGGATGCGGATTCCAGCTCATTGGTCAGTTGTGCAAATTGATCCATGGTGATCGCCGTATCTGCCGAACCGTGCAGTACCAGTATCCTACCCTTGGTGTTTTTGTAATTTTGTCCTTCCGGTGTTTTAAGACCGCCGTGAAAGGTGGCAAACCCTTTGAGGTCGGCCCCGGATCGAGCCAATTCCAGCACCGCTGCTCCACCGAAACAATATCCGAAAGCCACCGCATTATGAACATTGGCGCCTTTGGCCTTGGCTGTATTGATGGCGCCATCCATCAATCTTCGCATTTTGTTTCTGTCCTTATAGAGTTCTCCGGTGTGCTGCCGCTTGTCTTTTACTTCCGTGGGTCGTACCCCGGCGCCGAAGAGATCCAGTGCAAAAACCGAATACCCCAGGTCTGCGAGCATGTTGGCGCGTTTGACTTCGTAATCCGTTAAACCGTCCCAATCATGGATCAGCAGCACGAAAGGGGCGTTTTCAGAAGGGCTGACATAGTACCCTTCATACGGCTGTCCTTCGATTTGATATGTCACATGGGTTCCGGTCGCCCCCATTGCCGACGCCGGAATTATTAAAAACAATAAAATATATATATAAGATTTCATATTGAACCTCCCGTTATTGATATCGATGTAACATAAGACAGATGTGAGAGAAGTCGAGTTTTATGGCCGGATCAGGTAGGCCACGGATACCTTGGGATGGGAAAGCGAAAAGGGCAATATATGGGCAGGCTGATACGAAAAAATGAAAGCAGAATGCGGTCTGACTGGGGTTAGTGCAGGAATTTCAATATGGGGCTTTTAACGGATCTTTTTGAAATCAGAATGGCGATGTTGTAGCCAAATAATGAAAAGAACTCCAATGAACAATCCGAGCAGTAATGGAACTTGGAAAAGGGGATGAGACGCATCCACCATCTTCTCTTGATCCGTTTGTAATCCCAGCAATGGCAATTGGGGCAGATTTCAACTTTATAGAGAGTCGATTCCATTTATATCCTTCCTATTTGTCACAAAACCCGAAACAACGGCAAAAAAGAGTCGGATGACGGTGGAATCAGGTGAATGTCGGGCTTGTCATTATTTTGTTTGAGTCTCTTTAGGTTCCACTCACCACACCCGCTTTGGGCTTGTCAAGGTAAATAACTAAAAAGGATATAATTATGAAGGGTTATATATTACTATGTGGTATTTCTGAATGAAGTATATCGAACTATCAAGATGGGTTTTAAAATGAGTGCAGTGCAGAGGATTATGACGGATTCGTGGCTGTCCTTGAACCGAATCGCCCCAAAAGGGCGGTTCGGTAATTGTTATGTCCGGTGAATGATCGTTAACCCCGGTCTCTGTCATGAGGGCTGCCAAAAATGACAACGTTTAGAGGACAAATGGCAGTTGAGCCATGATGATTGTTTGTATTCCGATTCATTTTTAGTCATAAGCGGCCATGATGTCGTTGATTTTATTGTAGGTCTCAAATATCAAGCCCCCACAGATCTGTTTGACCTCAGGCGTTCCCACGAGATCACCGGCGATATCTTTGCACCGGGTTCCCCTGAATCTGTTTTGGGTTTCCTGGGTGAACCAGTCGTTTAATTCTTCCAGCATCCGCAGCAGATACTCGGATTCTTTCTCGCTATCGGCGCCCTTGCCGCCATAAAATCCCAGCACGCAGGCACCGCCGGTCATGATACCGCAAGTTTCATTGAAAAATCCGCATCCGTCGCCGAGACCGGCCATGGCGCGTAAAAGGTCCGGAGCCTGTTTTCCTTCCCGTTCCATAAACAGTGCCATGAGAATCTGACTGCAATTGTATTGTTTTTCAGATAATTCAATCATTCGGTTGATGACTGCTTCGGGGTTGTTCAATCTATTCATCTCTTTACATGCTCCTTTTCAGGTGGTGATTGCCTGATCCCGCTCTATCCATCCTCGGGGAGAATACGAGCGATTTTCTATGTTTATATGCACCTTTATGCATATTCAGGACAAAAAATATTATTCCAGGCACTCGGGACAGCAGAGCGGCATGCATTTGCGGATCTGACCGGTCATGTTCTCCAACTTTTCCAGAAATACCTTCCCATCAATTTCATAAAACATATGCCTCGTTTCCTTTTCACACCGGAGAATCCCCACTTCGGACATCAGATTCAGGTGCCTGGATATTACGGATCGGTCCTGGGGCATCTCTGCTGAAATGGTGGCGATATCGGATCGTCCGTTCAGCAGCAGAAATTTCATTATTTGCATTCGCACCGGTTCGCTTAGCGTTTTGAAGAATTTTGAATCGAACGAGTTGATTAGGCGTTCTGCAGCGGCTCGTTTTTTAGGATCGGAAATGAGTATCATGTTTATACATTAGTGCACATAAATGCACATGTCAATACTTTTTTCGACCCAATTTACCAGCACCGAATCAATCTTAAGAAATGGCAAACATTCAGGTAATGGGAAATCTCTATACCATTTCAAAGCGAAACTATGCCGACGCCAAATCTTCCATTGTCATATCCGGATCGAAGGCGCGCACATTGCCTTCGGCGATACGAGCCGCAAGGGTTTTCCCGAGATCGAAGGACTCCTGGAGCTGTGCTTCGCTCAATTTTCTAAGGAAAAAAGCTTTGGACCATTCATCCTCCGTCAGCTCCCTCGGGAAAGCGGCGGCAGCATATTGATCTGCGACAAATTCACCATTGAACAACATGGGAAGATTGCCCCTGAACCAGTTCGTGCCGTCATCGCAATAAGGCCTGAGCTCCTCTGGCACCGCACCCGCTGTGACGATGCTGGCCGAAGCCCGTGCCTTTTCCGTCAAACGGGGCTCCGGACATCCCTTGAGCCCCATGAGTTCGCCGGTCGGACGGGACAACCTAAAGCAGGCCCGTTCCAAAAAAACCCACAACAGGCCGGTGACAAACCCCATGTGGACCGGGGATCCCAGGATAATGCCATCCGCTTCACTGATTTTTTCAAGGATCGCCGTCACATCGTCATCATGGATACAGGGAGCGATATCCGATTCCAGGTCGGCGTAGCATTTCAAGCAATTGGTGCAATACCGGATATCGTAATCTTTGAGCAGCAGTTGTTCCGTTACGGCGCCTGCTTCGGCTGCCCCTTCAAGGGCCTTTTCTACCAATTCAACGGTAGTGCCCAACTCCCGATAGGTTGCATTTAATGCTAGGATTTTCATAAAGTCCTCCCTATTTTTCGTACTTTGGAAGTCGATATCGCTTCGCCAAGTCCAGACGCTTTTCATCCGGTAGGGAAGTAATATACTTCCTGAAACCGGGACACCAGCCGGCGTGCCAGCGCCAGAGGCGCCCCAGCAGGCTTTTGGGATGATTGTCATACCGCGCGCGAAAGCTGCAGTTTTCGCAGTTGTGTTTTTCTGCCATCTTGCGATCTCCTCTCTCGGAGTGGTTGGTAATCGATTACTCGTATGTTGGTGAAGTAGACAGGATCGGGATCGTGAAATAAAAGCGCGTTCCCCGGCCGATGTCGCTCTCCAGCCAGATGCTGCCGCCGTGAGCCTCTATGACGCTGCGTGAAAAGGGTAACCCGAGCCCTGTGGATGATCCGGAAATCCGCTTGGTATTGACCCATCCGAATTTTTCGAATATGAGACCGTGCGCCTCCTGCGGGATGCCCCCGCCGGTATCGCTCACTGTGAATTTCACACAACTGGATCCCTCGTCCGTGACCGCAAATAAGGTGACTTTACCACCGGAGGGGGTATGCTGGATTGCATTGCTGACAAGGTTGACAAGCACGCGACGCAGCAACTCTCCATCTGCCATGATGAAGGATGCATCCGAAGTGTCGTGTCCCAACTGCACTTCATATTTTTCGGACAGCGGGGTCAATTGTTTTTCTACACTTGCGATGATTTCCTGCGGGCGTACTGTCGCTTTCTTAATGCGGATTTGTCCGGCTTCCGCTTTGCTGTCGTCGAGAATACTGCTAATCATTCGAAGGAGCATCTCACCGCCTTCCCGGGAAAGGCTCAAATACGATTCCTGCTCCTTCGTAAGCCCGCCTTCTTCAACTGCGATGTCGATCCCCCCCAGAAAGGAGCTTAAAGGGCTGCGCAGATCGTGGACGAGCATGTGTATCATCTCGTCGTTGTACAGATGACTTCTCCGCATCTCCAAATAATCCGATTGCAGACGCCGGGCCAAAATTCGGAGTTGTATCTTTTCCATAACGATCGCCGTCAAGTCTTTTAAGATCCCGATCTCCCGCTCCGTCCATTCCCGCGGTTTGATGTCGATCACACAGAACGAGCCGAGGGTGCGGCCCTGGTGCGTCGTAAGAGGTATGCCAAGGTAGGCGATCACGCCAAGATTCGGGACGGCCATATTGTCTTTTAAATCCGGGTGAGATCGCGCATCCGTTATCACCAGGGGTTCGGCGGTACTGACGACATGTTTGCAAAAGGAGTGGGAAAGGGGGGTTTCCCTGCGACTGGCCCATGGCTCGGGAAGGCCGGCAGCGCTTTTAAAAAACTGTCGGTTTTTGTCGACCAGGGAGACCAACGATACAGGCGCTTCCAAAATAGCGCTGGCCAAATCAGTGATACGGTCAAAGGATTTTTCTGCAGGGCTGTCCAGAAGTGCAGTGGACTCCAATACTGCAAGGCGTTCCAGGTCACTCACAGCCTGTAGCATGTGTTCTCCGGTATCCATAGGATCTCTCCTCTGATGCGTAGAAAAGACGAATTCGTTATGTCTGTTTGATCCCACAATTTAAGGGGATAAAGGACAGGGAGGGCTTTTCAGCACTAGTCCACAGCTAATTTGCGGTTATCATACATTTGTTTTTTTTTCAATTTGTTCAAGGTCAAGGGGGTGAAAAATATAACATAATGAATACATAGAATATTTCGAGGATCTAACTATGAGCCAGACGCAGATATTCATCCGCCGTTGGCGGAGCGTAAGAAAACGCTGAATTGAACGACGCGGTTGATTTGAGCCGTTGAATGATTAATTCTTTATAATGCGGTTACTCAACGGTAACCCTCCCGCTAATCGGTATTGACTCCCAGAGATTGACAATTTCGGGAGCAAGGGTACAGGTATGACGATGGTTTTGACTGTTTTCAATGACCGACAAAAAACAAAATGATGGTTACCTGTAATGCGCCGGTCACCTCATCTAAAAGAACCGGTGCTATGTGCATAACCAAACACCAAAAAAGAGGCGAAGATGAACAAACAAATCAATCGTGAAATCCGCTTGAAATCCCGTCCGGTGGGGATTCCCCGGGAGAGCGACTTCGAAGTCGTGGAGACGGCAGTCCCGAGCCCTGGAGAGAACCAGCTTCTGGTCCAAAACCTCTACATGTCCGTGGACCCGTACATGCGGGGTAGAATGATCGAACGGAAGAGTTACATACCGCCCTTTCAGATCGGCCAGACCTTGGAAGGCGGCAGCGTGGGCCGCGTACTTGAATCCCGCAATGATCAATTCAAACCGGATGATGTGGTGGTCAATTTTCAGGGCTGGCGGGAGTATTTTGTGACGGACGGAACCGGCTTAACGAAGATCGTGCCCGGAGAAATACCCGTTCAAACCTATCTGGGAACCTTGGGCATGCCGGGACTGACGGCCTATTGCGGATTGTTGGATGTCGGCCAGCCGGCGGCGGGAGAAACGGTATTCGTATCGGCGGCTTCGGGCGCCGTCGGATCCATCGTATCCCAGATCGCAAAAATCAAGGAGTGTCGGGTGATCGGCAGTGCCGGATCAGATGAGAAGGTCGCCTGGTTGAAGAATGTGGCCGGCGTTGACGACGCCTTCAACTATAAAACCGCCGGAAATCTTGTGGATACTTTGGGCCGGCTTTGTCCCCAAGGGGTCGACATCTACTATGAGAATGTCGGTGGTGAACATCTGCAAGCCGCTCTTGAACAGATGAACGACCATGGCCGGATCGTCATGTGCGGGGTGATCGACCAGTACAATGCCGAAGAACCACCGGCCGGGCCTTCCAACCTTGGATATGTGATCTCCAAACAGTTAAGAATGCAGGGATTCATTGTTATGGAATTTATGGATCGTTTGCCGCAGTTTTATGGTGATATGGCAAAATGGATTGCCGAAGGAAAGATTAAATGGGAGGAAACCGTTGTGGAGGGAATCGAGAAGGCGCCTGCGGCATTCATCGGGCTTTTCAAGGGGGAGAATTTCGGCAAGATGCTGGTGAAATTATAATCCGCTTTTACCATCATCGCCTTTGAGACACTCTAGAACCTATCTCAAAATAAAGATTTTGGTTCTAAATCAAGGCGGAGCTAAGCTTAAGCCCGCAGGCATACTCAAGTATGTCGAGGACTTGAAGCGAGGCTCCAACGCCGAGTTTG
>Ga0066187_1000123_pt1 | contig 33748 bp, 34 predicted proteins | sample WorMetexBAHAMAS1_FD_58706 | JGI IMG/M metagenome (GOLD analysis project Ga0066187, IMG submission 58706) | Marine gutless worms symbiont microbial communities from Max Planck institute for Marine Microbiology, Germany - Inanidrilus exumae... | ecosystem: Host-associated > Annelida > Digestive...
GGATGGGCCGTTACGATGCCGTTTGCTTCGAAATCCTGAATCACCTGCCATAGTCTAAGATCGAAAACCGCTTCCGGAGACTGATTGAATTCGAAGGAAAAAAGATCCTCCAGGAATCGATAGTCCGCATGGAGGTCAGGGAGTGAAAAGAGAAAGGCGTCCTGGCGAAGAATCGATGCGGCGGTGAACGCCGCCGGTACAAAGAACGTGACACAATTGTTTTTGTAATACTCCATCTCCGATCTTTTGGACGGTATCACCCGGTAACGTGGGCTCGGATCAGCGCCCGCGCCCTTCCGTTTCACCGCCTGGAGATACTTCACCCTGACATAGTAGTGGAGCACGCTGTCCAGCGCCTGCTCCGGATCGGATATCAGCACCGCTACCATATCTGTGTTTCTTTTTAGAAGGTAAGTTCTGTAGGTCTCGAACACACGGCCGATCCGCCTGCGGGAAATCATGCGCCCCCTGCAATTCAAAATTGCCGAAGAAGCCAACGCCTGAGGGGTCACCACGGCGTTTTCATCCAGTTGCACCATGACCCGGTCTCCCACATCCCGGCACAGCCGGTTGAGCTGTTTGGGGGAGAGCGTCCCGACGGCAGGGCCGTACCGCCCTGTCATCTCCTTTAGCGAAACGGGATCACAGAACTTTAGATAGATCCGGCCAAATCGTTTTCGGAATAGCTTCCGCGCCTTTATCATGCCGGCGAAACTCTCCGGCTCCTTCTGTCCGCCGTCAAGTTCATGGATGTAGCTCTTGTGCTCAGGCACCCGGTCGTAACCGATGACCACCGGCACGAAATGGAGGGATTCCACCGCCCCGTTTTTTACGGCGTTGAGAATGATGGAGAGCATGCCCAGCTTGGGCAGCAGCAGTTTGCCATTTCGACTTCGGGTGCCCTCGATAAACACCTTGATGTTGAATCCCTGCTCAAGGAGCATGAAAATGTACTCTGAGAAGACCTTGGAATAGAAAAAAGCACCCTTGAAGGATCGCCGGACGAAAAAAGCGCCGAACTTTCGGAATATCGGTCCCATGGGGAAAAAAGCGAGATTCTTTCCGGCAAAGACATGGGGGGGGGGTAGACCGTTTCGGTACAGCATGTGGGAAACCACCATGGAATCAAAATTGCTTTTATGGCATGGCATGATCACCACAGGTCCCTTTCTGGACGCCTGTTTCATCCGTTTGAGTCCCTCCGAATTCACCGTTATCCCCTCAAACAGATACCCAAGGACCCAATTCACGACACGTGCCCCCAGATGGATGGTCAGGGGGCTGGGTCTGGCGGCGATCTCATCCACATACTTCACCGCTTCCTGCTGGACTTGAAACAGCGTACGGCCGCGTCGTTTGGCATATCGCCCCATGAAAGACCGAAGCCTGTCGGTGCTCAGCACCTGCTGCCGGATTTCTTCAACGGGCTTTAAAATGGGACCGGTGATGCTCTGGCGATGCCGGGTAATCCGGTCCAACAACCGTCTGCGTAGAACCAATGTGGCCCTTTCGTTGTCACTGCTTAGATGGCGATGCAGCCACCGAGACAGGTCAACGGGTTCTGAAAATTCGATAAAGACCTTTTCAGGCGCCGCCACCAGATAGAACAGCCGAAGCAATATCCCGGGTTTAGGATCGATGCCGGTGGGACGCTTGATGGTGGCAGCCCCCCCTGATAGTGGGTGATGCCCGTAAAAAAAGAGAAACGGGACCAGACAGATGGGCCGGTGGGATTGCTTCTGGAGCTCAATGAAAAAGGCAAGAGGATCGCGCCCGGCGGATTCCGGATTTTGAAGCTTTCCGGACGGGATCAAAGAAAACAGCGCGGCCCGATTATTATTAATCGCATTGCGAAACGCTGGATCTCCAAAAGAATCAGAGAGACCCGGCTCCTTTTCCCAAAAGCCCCGTATCCGCATTAAAACACCCTTGAGGGATTTGACAGGCTGCAGGAAAAAAGAGCCATACCCGATGCCAATCTCCGGACATGGGATCTTTTTATCGTTGGGACCGGCGTAGAAAAACAACCGTTCGAGATGGCTTTTATGTTTGTTGACAAATACGACCCGGGCATCCGGCGGCAGCCGGTGAACCACGGCGGCCTGATCCGATTCGAGCCGAACCCCTGAAAAGAGCAGTTTAAGGAAAAAAGAGATCGGCCGAAACAATGGATACGGAAGATACCAGCCCTGGCCAGCCTGGAGGTCTTTATGACTTCTTTTGAATATGCTTTTCATGGCGGCGGCGACTGAATGTTGACAAATGGGACGATTCTTATCATTATGGTTTTATTTCCAAAAGCAACTTTCGAGATGTCCGTCTGGCACGCCTTATACCCGCAAAAGACGAGCATGACCAGACGCACGATATTCAGCAACTGCCATTCATAAGGGTTCGACAGAGACGCGGAGATCCGCTGCCGGGGATTTCTGGGTGACCACAGCCGCCACCCCGTCCGGAGCCCCCATCAAGCAAGGAATAGAGTCATGAATAAGATCGAAAGTCAACATCCAGCATGGCTGAACCAGGTTTTCCCGTTTATCCAATGGCTCAAAGGGTATGACGGTTCCATTTTTAAAGGCGACCTGATCGCGGGCATAACCGTTGCCGTGGTATTGATCCCCCAGGCGATGGCCTATGCCATGTTGGCCGGAATGCCGGCGGTATACGGGCTTTATGCAGCGGCGGTGACCCCTTGTATCGGAGCCCTCTGGGGGAGTCTGCGGCAGCTTGCCACCGGCCCCATCGCCATTATGAGCCTTCTGGTACTCACCACCCTGACCCCCATGGCGGAACCCGGCAGTGCGCAGTTTATCGAACTGGCCCTGCTGCTGGCGTTCATTGTGGGGGTGATCTATATATCCATCGGCATGTTCAGGCTGGGGATCGTCATGGCATTTATCTCCCATTCGGCGGTGAAGGGATTCACGGCGGCGGCCTCTCTGATCATCATCTCCACCCAGTTGCCGCACCTTTTGGGTATGAAAGTCGAGCGGCATGAATATATCATCCATCAACTGGTGGAAATCGTAAAAAGCCTGCCGTCCCTGAACCTCTTGACTTCCGCCGTCGGTATCGCCGCGTTTGTCATCATTTACGGGCTCAAAAAAATACGCCCCAACTTTCCATCCGCACTGGCGGCCCTTGTGGTTACGACCTGTGCCGTCTATTTTTTCAAGCTGGACCAAAGCGGAATCGCCATTGTGGGGAAAACCGCCAGCGGATTGCCGGGGTTTCACGTCCCATTTTTCGATTTCGATACGGTCAGCGCTTTGATCGGGCCCGCAGTGGTCATCGCCATGGTCAGTTTTGCCGAGACCTATTCCGTGGGAAAGGCGATCTCTTCAGACTCCAAACAGAAGGTAAATGTCGATCAGGAATTCATCGGCCAGGGGCTGGCCAATATCATCGGTTCCTTTTTCCAATGCTACCCGGTAAGCGGTTCTTTTTCCCGCACGGCCATCAATTACTCGGGAGGCGCCAAAACCGGCATCTCGAGTGTCGTGTCCAGCATCAGTGTAATCATCACACTCCTTTTTCTGACCCCCCTTCTGACCTACATCCCCAGGGCCGCTCTGGCAGCGCTGGTGATCAGCGCCGTTTTGACCCTGTTCCACCCCAAAGAGGTGTTCTCTCTATGGAAAATGAATCGCAACGACGGTATCGTGGCGATGACCGTATTTATCCTGGCGCTGCTGACCAAACCGGATTACGCGCTGCTCATCGGGGTGATGATCTCCCTGATGTTCTTTTTGTGGAAAACCATGCACCCCCGGATCGTTCGCGTCACCAAGGACCCCAAGCACAACATGTTCGTCAACGCGGATGAATCCGACAAACCCAGCTGCCCCCAGATTCTCCACCTGCGCTCCGATAATGTGATGTTTTTTGCCAATGCCGAGTACACCATCGAAAGCATCCTTCACCGGCTGAGCGAACACGAAACCCCGATCAAGTTCCTGCTGTTGGATTTCAATGCCGTGGGGTTCATCGACATGACCGGGGTGGATGAACTCAGGAACCTGAAAGAAGACCTGAAAAGCCACGACATACGCATGGCGCTCATGGGCGTCCGCCTGCCGGTAAAACAGGTGTTTGAAAGTTCCGGATTTATGGATGAAATGGAAAAAGAGCTGTTTGTTGAGGTCCGGGGAGCAGCGATCGCCGTCCTCTTTGATCGGCTGGATCACAACTACTGCAATAATATCTGTCCCTACAGCCTTTTTTATGAATGCCCCGATGAATCCTAGCCGAACAGGCCCTTGATCCGGGAAAAGATGCCCTTTTTCTCCGGAGGGGGAGCGTCGGGATCGGGGGAGGCCAGGCGCAGGGAGACCCTATTGCCGTCTCCCCAGGGCCACCAAGCAGCAAAAACAAGAACATTTCCTGCGGGATCCGAGCTGAAAAGTAACTGGCTGGAACGAAGGTCGCAGAATATCCCGCACTGATCTCGGATGGCGCCGGGTGCCTTGCGGATGCTCTTTTTGTCCCAGGTCCGTGTCATGTGTTCGTCAAGGACCTTTTGCACCGCATCTATGTTTTCTGACGGGAATTCCGCCAGGAGCGCGTCGAAACGCTCGTCCCATTTCCAGTTCAATATGTCATCGAAATCATGGAGCAGTTCGGTGCAGATCTTCTCGAGTTCATCTCTTTTAAGGTGCATGTTCACCTCTTTCGGTAGTGGATGGGCGATGCAGGTCTTACGATTAAAAACAGCTGATTTCATTCAATTTTAATATCGGATATCGGAATGGTCAAGGAATTTCTGCCACGTCGGTCATCATGGGCCGCGTCCTCTCATTTCAGTAAACAGCTACAAACTCATTGACATATTCCGAAATAATTTCTAAATAATTTTATGTTTTACTAAATTTAATAGATCAGGCGGTTTCGCCATGAAAATAGACGACATACATATCCAGATTATCCAGCATTTGCGTGATGGACGGAAACCGTTCAAACAGATCGCACAGGATTTGGGCATAACGGAAAACACGGTCCGCTCCCGTGTCAAAAAATTACAGGACCAGGGGATCCTGGAAATCACTGGCCAGGTGGATCCAGAATCGATTCCCGGTCACAGAATCGTATTCATCGGCGTGAAGCTTTCGAGCCTGAACTTGGTTGAAAAGGGGAAGGAATTCAGCCGGCTGAAAGGCGTTATATCGGTAAGCGTGGTCACGGGACGGTTTGATCTGATTCTCATCGTTCTGCTCAGCGATGCATTCGATCTTCTCGAGTTTTACACGGAAGAGGTTTACCGGTTGAAACACGTTCGATCAGTTGAAACGTTTGTCGTCTACAAGGGATACAACCTGAAGGTGCCCTATCTGTTGTAGCCAAAAAGGTGAAAAAAGGCGGTAACAATAATACGGGGTGACGTAGTACAGCCCGTGTTGATTGCACCATGCACCCATCCATAACAAGGAGGAACCGATGAAAGAGATACATGAACTGCAATTTCCCGATGAGCTTAAGTATGCGGAGGATCACGAATGGGTAGGTTCGGCGGGGGAATCCGTAAAGATCGGCATCAGCGATTATGCCCAGGATCAACTGGGAGATATTGTGTTCGTGGAATTGCCGGAGGTAGGGGACAAATTCGAAAAGGGAGCTGAATTCGGCACCGTGGAATCAGTCAAGGCGGTATCGGAGCTTTTCCTTCCCGTGGGCGGCTCAGTGGTCTCGATCAACGGTGAGTTGGAGGATGCCCCGGAGATGGTCAACGAAGACCCGTACGGCAAGGGCTGGATGGTGGAAATCAAGCTCGACGATCCATCCGAACCGGAATCGCTGATGAGCAAAGACGCTTATGTCGAGATGTTGAAAGGGAGCTGATCATGCGCTACACGCCCCACACCCCAAAAGATATCGAGGAAATGCTGGATAAGGCCGGTGCCAAACGCCTGGAGGATCTCTTTTCAGTCATCCCCGAAAGTTGCTGCTGCCGGCTTGGCCTTGATCTTCCTGAAGCGATGACCGAATGGGAGCTGAACGAACATATGGACCGCCTGGCCGGACGTACCGCCATCTCTCCTGAATACAAGATGTTCATGGGGGCCGGCAGCTACGATCACCTCGTGCCGGCATCGGCATCCTTTCTGCTCAGCCGGAGTGAATTTGTTACCTCCTACACTCCCTACCAGCCGGAGATGAGCCAGGGTACGCTCCAGGCGATTTATGAATATCAGACCCTCGCCAGCCGGTTGATGGGGGTGGACGTGGCCACTGCTTCCCACTACGACGGCGCCACGGCCCTTGCCGAATCGCTGCTAATGGCGGTTCGAGTCACCCGACGAAAAAAAGTGGCGGTCTCTTCCCTCATCCATCCCTTGCAGCGGCAGGTGGTGAGGACCTATTTCGATCCCACGGGCTATGAGGTGGTGGAACTTCCCTATCTTGAAAGCGGCCGGACCGATCTTGAGTCCATCAGGGGAAGGGATGATCTGGCGGCCGTGGCGATCCAGTCTCCCAACTTCTTCGGATGCATCGAAGCGGTGGAATCCGCCGGCAACACGATTCACCAAACCGGCGCCCTTTTCATTGTGTCGTTTACCGAAGCCATCGCCTACGGACTGCTTAAAACGCCGGGCAGCCTGGGTGCCGACATTGTCTGCGGAGAGGGACAGAGCCTCGGTCTTCCCCGCTCTTTTGGCGGTCCCGGTCTGGGGATGCTGGGGAGCCGGAAGAAGTATATTCGCAACCTCCCCGGCCGTCTCATCGGCAAGACCACGGACGTCGATGGCAAAAACGGCTTCGTATTGACCCTTGCCACCCGCGAACAGCATATCCGTAGGGAAAAGGCCACATCCAACATCTGCACCAACAACAGTTTGTGCGCCCTGACCGCTGCGGTGTATATGGCGTCCCTGGGCGGCACCGGTTTCAGGGAGTTGGCCCAGCTCAACCACGACAAGGCGGAATATCTGAAAAATGAGCTGTCGGGTGCCGGATTCACTCTGCCGTTTGAATCCGCAACATTTAACGAGTTTGTCGTTCGGTTTCCGGCGGAATCGGACAAAACTTACAACCGGTTGCTGGACAAAAAAATCATTGCCGGTCTCCCGCTGGCCCCTTACTACAAGGAACTGGCGGGCCATTACCTGCTATGCGCAACGGAGGCCAGGACCAAAGAGGATATGGATCTACTGGTCCGGGAGGTGACATCATGACGGAAACACTGGGCGGTCGCGGACTGGTCCTCAACGAACCCCTGCTTTGGGAAAAGGGCCGAAAGGGGCGATGCGGTTTTTCGATGCCCAAACGGGATGTGCCGGTCCATGAACTGGACCCCGATCTGGCCGGCCCTGCACCCGATTTTCCCGATCTGGGCGAAGTAGATGTGATTCGTCACTACACCCGCCTCTCCACCTGGAATTTTGGCGTGGACACCGGCATGTACCCGCTGGGATCCTGCACCATGAAATACAACCCAAAAACCAATGAGCGGCAGGCGGGACTGCCGGGGTTTGCCAAGGCGCATCCCCTTCTCCCGTCGAGCCTGACCCAGGGCACCCTGGCCTTGATGTATGATCTAGAACGGTATCTGGCGGAGATCACGGGGCTTCCGGCCGTCACTCTGCAGCCGGCGGCGGGCGCCCACGGGGAACTGGCCGGAATGCTGGTGATATATGCCCATCATAAAAAGAACGGCGGTCAGCGCTCCAAAATCATTATCCCGGATACGGCCCATGGGACCAATCCAGCCAGCGCGGCGTTGTGCGGCTACAAGCCGGTACCCGTGTCCTCCAACGAGCAGGGCATCCTGTCTGCGGAATCCATCTCTGCAGTGATGGATGAAGATACTGCCGGGATCATGGTCACCAACCCCAACACCCTGGGGTTGTTTGAAGAAAACATCCGGGAGATTGCCGCCATCGTGCATGATAAGGGCGGCCTGGTATACTGCGACGGTGCGAATATGAACGCGGTAATGGGAATCGTGGATATGAGCGAAATCGGCATCGATGTGCTTCATCTCAATCTCCACAAAACCTTCTCCACCCCCCATGGCGGGGGCGGACCCGGTTCCGGACCCGTTTGCGTTACCCCGGAACTGGAACCTTACCTGCCGGTACCCCGGGTGGTCAAAGAGGGAGAAACGTACCGACTGTCTGAGGATTTTTCCGATTCCATTGGAAAACTCCACACTTTCCACGGCCATTTCGGGGTGATGGTCAAGGCCTATAGTTATATCCGGGCACTGGGTGCTGCAGGGTTGAAAGAGGTCAGCCAGTTGGCGGTTCTCAACGCCAATTATGTTAAAGAAAGTCTGAAAGACACATTCCATCTTGCCTACGACCGGCCGTGCATGCACGAGTGCGTCTTTACGGACAAACACCAGGCCCCCCAAAAGGTCAGCACGCTGGACGTGGCCAAACGGCTGATGGATTACGGGTTTCATCCCCCGACCATCTATTTTCCGCTGGTGGTTTCGGGAGCCATCATGGTGGAACCCACCGAAACCGAGTCGAAGGAAAACATCGACCAGTTCATCGATGCCATGAAAAGGATCGCCAAGGAGGCGGCCGAGTCCCCCGACCGACTCCACCAAGCGCCCGGGCGCTGCAAGGTTCGGCGTCTGGATGAAACCACCGCTGCCCGGAAGCCCTGCCTGGCGGGTTAGGAAATGTCAGTGGCAAGTGATCCGGATAGCTGGCTTTGCGTGGATGTGCCGTTAACGGACTACCGGGAAGCACTGGCACTGCAGCATGGGTTGGTGGCGGCCAAGAACCGCCACCGCGCTCTGCAGGACATCGTCCTACTTTTAGAGCATTCTCCTGTCTTTACCCTGGGCCGGCGGGGCGGGCTGAATAACCTGACCGTGGATCGGCCCTTTCTCGATAAATCCGGGATATCGATAGTCCAAACGGAACGGGGGGGAGACATCACCTATCACGGTCCGGGTCAACTGATCGCATACCCCATCATCGATCTCAAACGGTCCGGTTTGAAAGTGGTGGAGTACGTTACCGCGTTAGAGACGGTGATGATCGACATTGCCCGCGAATTCGGTATCATAGCAACGCGAAACCCGTTGAATCGCGGGATCTGGATTGAGGGGCAGAAACTGGGCAGCATCGGTATTACTGTGCGAAAGGGGATCTGTTTCCACGGTTTTGCCCTCAACGTGGATCTTTCCCTAAAGCCGTTTGGCTGGATCAATCCTTGCGGGTTGTCGGGGGTGGGGGTGACCTCTTTGGCGGCGGTGGGCGCTAGAGCAGTCACCATGCAAAAAGTGCGTCAATCCGCCAGATTTCATCTGGCGGCGGTCTTCGGAGTGGAGATGATCGGTACCGGCATGGAAGACCTATTAAAGATGCCGGCTTTTAGCTCTCTCCCACGGCTGTCAAACGCTTGACGTGGACTTCCGGACGCGAATCGATTCGTTCGCCGGATGGGTCGATTCGGCGATACACCAAATATTCGAGGCCTTTGTAGTGGAGGGACCGCAAATACCCGTCGATTTGATGGTCCAGCCGGTCAAGTGTCGATTCCCAAAGGTTGCCGAAAAACAACTGGAGAATACCAGAGCAAACTTCCATTCCATATTCATTTTTTACTTCGTATCGGCTCATGGTCCTTCACCCTCGGTGAGATGATCGGCGGGATTTCATCCATCCCTTTAATACCCTTTTAAGCATTTTTCATGCCAGACTTTAGCGTTTTCTGCTGAACCGGCTCACCTCCCAAGACCTGTCCGCCAGCGGCACGGATTCTCCCCCTCGATCCAAACCGATCCAGAAGTGCGCGAAACGTCATTTATTTGTGGGATTTACGCGACACAACGTTTAACCATCCGTATCTATTAATTAAAAAACTGGAACCCATAACACTAACCGGTGTGGTCTCCGGCTAGTGAATCGTATGTGGCCCAAAGGCACCCTTCCGGTCTCCGGATATCGAATGGAAGATGGGAAATCGTCGGTGGGAAAACGTTCCATAAGAATCGATGGCGGTATATTTTCGATTTTAAATGGACAGATCGGCAATGAAAAAAAGAAAAAAAATTCACAAAACTATGTAAAAATATTCACATATTGGCGGGCTTCTCAAAGACTCCAGGCGACGGTATCGGGTTGATATTCGATCCATACTTCACGACCTGGATAGAGATCGTAACGTCGAAACGCCTCCCGGCTGACCTTTGCGGTAAACGGAACCGTACCCACCAGAACAGTGGCGATGATTTTACCCGTACGATGTTCGTGGATGAGCCTCGATACGGTACCCCGAAGGCGGCAGGCGGTGGAGGGAACCGTGGGGTCCGTCAGGAAGGCAACAGCAGCAGAGGGAATGACCGCAACGGCATCCCGATCCGGCGGTTCGGGCACCTCTGCAATCTGTCCATCGGAAAGTTTGCGTCCCCAGCGCGCACCGGGCGCTCCGGGTTGCCAGGGACCGAACAGAATATTTTTCTCGCCGGCGCCGAAAAAACGGCCCCGGAACAGGTGGCGTACTTCATCACAGATTTCATAGAGCCATGGCCAGTCATGGCTGGCGATCACAAGGGTGGTGCCCCACTGCTCTTTTGCCATGACCACTGCATCTTTAATCAATTGGACACTGGCGGCATCCACGCTGGCCGTCGGTTCATCCAGCAGCAAAACCTCGGGTTTGAGCACCAACCGCGCCGCCAGCGCCACCCGTTGCGCCTCGCCACCAGATAACTCGTTCCAGCGCCTGTTTGCAAACGCCTCCCCCTCAAGTCCAACCCACAAAAGGGCTTCCATGACGCGCTTTCTGATATCGGATCCGTTGCCGCGCAATCTGAGGCCGTAGGCGACATTGTTGAAAACACTCCGATTCATCAGATAGGGTTCCTGGGTCAGGAGTGTCACTTGAAACCGGACGGCTTCATCAAAGGGTTCGGACGGAGTCCCCTTAAACAAAATATTCCCGGAGGAAGGCTTTTCTGTAAAGGCGAGGAGCTTTAAAAGGGTGCTTTTTCCACTGCCGTTGGGTCCGATGAGCCCGATGATGGAAGCATGCCGGATACTCAGCCCATCGATCCGAAGCACCGGACGGCGGTTGTAGGTATGGGTCACCTCTTCGATTCGATAGATCTCCTGCACCATGATCAATATCTCCGTTTTAAGAAAGATGTGGAGATGTTGACGATCAGGGCGATGGCGATGAGGACCAGTCCCAGGGCAATGCCGGTGGCGAACAATCCCTTGTTGGTTTCCAGGGCGATGGCGGTGGTGATGGTACGCGTGTGCCATTTGATGTTACCCCCCACCATCATGGAGATGCCAACCTCCGTCATGACCCTTCCGTAGGCGGTTAGGGCTGCCGCGACGATCCCGTAACGCACCTCCCAGAGGCTGCTGAAAAGAAGCTGTCTGCGGTTGGCACCCAATGAGATCAGCGTGATCCGAAGATGGCGGTCCATCGCCTCCACTGCGGTGGCGGTCAGCGAAACGACGATGGGCAATGCCAAAATGGTCTGACCGATGGCGATCCCCTTCAGCGTGAACAGCAGGCCCCACTCGCCCAAAGGACCCTGCCGTGATAGAAAAGCGTAGACCATCAGACCGACGAACACGGTGGGCAGGGCCAGCAGGGTGTCCACGAGAATCCGAACCTGTTGTTTTCCCTTGAAGGGGTAATATCCCAAGACGAAGCCCAGGGGAATGCCGAGGGTCAGGCTTGCAAACATGGAACCGGTAGACACCAACAGGGTTGCATAAACGGCGGAATAGGTTTCCCGATCCCCTAAAAGGAGCAGTTCAAACGCCTTGATGAATCCACCAGTGATAAAATCCATATCTTACTTGGCATTGGGGGTAAATAACTGTTTCCCCAGCAGTCTGAATTCGCCGATCCGTTTCTGGGCCTCTTTTGAGGCGATCCATTTGGTGAACAGGGCGGCAAGCTCGGACTTGGCTTTTACACAACGGCCCGGATTGACGGCAATCACGCTGTACTGGTTGAGCAGGATGGCATCACCTTCCACCAGAATCGCAAGGGGCGGGGTTCCGTTGTGGTTGGACTCATATTTGATGTAAGTCCCCCGGTCCGTCATGGTATACCCTTTTTTTTCGGCGGCAATGTTAATGGTGGATAGCATCCCCTGTCCGGTCTGGACATACCAGGGCTGGGCATCCGGGAGGGGCAGCCCCGCCGTTTTCCACAGCAGCTTTTCCTTCTTGTTGGTACCCGAGTTGTCGCCCCGGCTGACAAAAACCGAATTTTGGCCTTTAATCGCCGTCAGCGCCGCCGCTACGCCTTTTCCCTTGATACCGGCCGGATCCGTTGCCGGCCCGATAATTACGAAATCGTTGTACATCACCTCCCGCCGGTTGATGCCGAAACCTTGGGCAACGTATTTTTTTTCAGCCGGGGGTGCATGCACCATCAGCACGTCGACATCGCAGTTTTGGCCCAATTTGAGGGCTTTCCCCGTTCCGGTGGCAATCCATTTCATCTGAATTCCCGTGTCTTTCGTAAACTGGGGGATCAGGGAGTCCAGCAATCCGGTATTATCGGTGCTGGTAGTGGTGGCCATGAGCAGGGTATCATCCGCACAAACATCAGCAACGGCAAGGGGCATGAACAGGCAAAAGCAGAGGGTCAGAACAGTCAGGGTACGCAATTGGCGCATGATGATTTCTCCTTTGATTTCAAGTTGTCAATCGATCAGTCAATTCGGGACTGGCTTATATAAATCTGTTTATTTATGTCAATATAAATAATTACAGGTAATGAAAAATGACCGATAACAACCATAAATGACTTAATGGAACGATTTCCCGCCCTAACTTATCTATAGACCCCCAATTGGTTGTGCCCGCGTACCGTACATTACCAATTGGTAATCTTGGGGTCATATTCCGGTTAACTATAGGTTTTATAGTAATCATTATTAAAACAGCCGCTGGTGCCCATGTCACCAGGGCATTGGATGAACACGCAACCACTCATACAAGGAGGCGAGACGATGAAACACTTCAAAACAAAACATTGGATGGTGGCCCTGGCAACGCTCCTTGCGGTCGTCGGCATTTCCGCACTGTCGGCCGCGACCCCGGCCCAGGAGAAATCTGTGGGCCCGGCGCCTTTAAGTTTCAGCGATCTGGCGGAAAAAGCCCGCCCGGGCGTTGTTAACATCCGGACCGTAAAAACGGTCAATGGTGGCGGCCCCGTGTTCCGCCACTTTTTCGGGAATCCCCACGGCAGGAGAGGCCCCTTTAAGGATTTTTTCGGGCCATTTACGCCCGGAGAACCCCATCGTGAATTCAAACAGCGAAGTCTCGGATCTGGATTCATCATGAATCGGGAGGGTTATATTGTGACCAACAATCATGTTATCGAGAAAGCGGACCAGATTGTGGTCAAACTCTCAGGGGGCAAAGAATATGAAGCCGCTGTGGTTGGAAGGGACCCCAACACCGACCTGGCGCTGATCAAGATCGATGCCGACGAAGGTCTGAAACCTTTGAAGATGGGTGATTCGGACACCGCCCCCATCGGCGACTGGGTGGTGGCCATCGGCAGCCCCTTCGGCCTGGAGCAGACCGTTACGGCCGGTATCGTCAGTGCCAAAGGACGCGTCATCGGCGCTGGTCCCTACGACGATTTTATCCAGACCGATGCCTCCATCAATCCCGGTAACAGCGGTGGCCCGCTCCTCAACATGAAAGGTGAGGTCGTGGGGATCAACACCGCCATCGTCGCCAGCGGCCAGGGCATTGGATTTGCCATCCCTGTCAACCTGGCAAAGGGCATCCTTTCCCAGCTCAAGGACAGCGGTGAGGTCACCCGTGGCTGGCTGGGAGTCGGCATCCAGGACATCACACCGGAATTGGCCGATTATTACGGAATCACCGATCCGGTGGGTGCGCTGGTCACCCGCGTGTATGAAGGGGATCCGGCGGACAAGGGAGGCATCCGCACCGGGGATGTGATCGTTTCGGTGGCGGGCAAACCGGTGGTGTCCAGCCGGGATCTGTCTGCGCGTATCGCCGAGATGCCCGTGGGAAAACGAACCCGGATTGGAATCATCCGTGACGGAAAGCAGCAAACGATTTCTGTAGCGCTTGAAAAACGGAAAGAGGGATCCGCTTACGCCAAAGAGATGGGAGAAACCAATGGTGAGATCGGTCTCATGCTGGCCGATTTGACACCCGAGACCGCCCGTCGCTTTGGGTATCCTGAAAACGAAAGCGGTGTTCTGGTAAGAGCGGTCAAACCCGGCAGCAGTGCCGAAAATGCGGGGATTCGCGCAGGGGATCTGATCAAGGAGGCAGGCCGTCGTCCGGTGGCTTCAGTAAAAGATTTCAGATCGACAATTAACGGGATTGAACAGGATGAGAGCATCGGACTGCTGATACGAAGGGGAAACCGGGGTTTTGTGGCGGTCACCCTCAAACGCTGACCGATCCAGCAGGATCGGCAAAATGGGCAGGCTTAGGGTCGGCCCATTTTCACGACCTCGGCAGAAAAGATTAAAGTGATTGTGAAAACTGCCGATATGATAAGTGACTTCTGAAAAACAATCCACTTTCAGAAGCTCAAAGATCAACCTCCTTTCTCATGTCCCCGGAGTCTGGTCAACTCCGGGGGCCTTCCTGTTTGCCCTGCATCATGACCCGTCATCGATTTGACTTTCTTCCGGAATTTATTTAGGATGGTGTACTACCAGTAATAACAGCCACTTCTTGTAGGTGGTTGGCTCGGCTGTGGCGCTTAGTCGATGATCTGTTTATCCATCATCAGGAGGTGCTGGTTTGGAAGGAAAAGAAGACAGGCGCAGATTCCCACGTACGGAGTTGAACTGGCCCGTGAATGTCATTGTGGATGATGAAATCATCGCCGGGGAAACCGTCGATATCAGTCCGGAGGGTATTCACGTGAGTTGCGATGATCCCGTCCCAATGAACGAGCCCTTGAAACTGACCATTGCCCCGCCGGATAGGGAACTGATCAATGTAACCGCCAAGGTGGTCTGGTCCGATCTAGACGGTATCGATGCGGAAAATCGGTCGGTCGGTATGGGACTTTGTTTCGTGGAGATCTCCGATGCCGATCGATCCAATTTCGACGAGGCCGTGGCAGACCACCTGGGGTAAAGAGCGGATGCGGAATATCGTTGAAATTTCTTCAGGACCGTTAAACGCCGTCGGGACCCTTTTAAGACAATGACATCCCACCGGGCTGGAGCAGCCGCTTTTGCCTAAATCTTGCCTTCGTTGACCAGTCTGGCAAAATGGCCGAATGACCGGTCATAGGTGTTTTCCGCACGATCCGGAAAGCAGCAGGCCGGAAGCTGCCGGCTTTTCAGGTGATAGCCGATACACTCGCAGCAAATTCCTTTTCTGGAGCAGGGTTCATAGCTGCAGTTGCAGGCGTTCAGATTCTCTTCCTTTTTGCACTCCATTGAGACTCCTCACATTGAAACGATTCGATACGGCATGAGATGGCAACCACGGATCCAGCCCTACCGGTTGCACACCATCGCGGTCTAACCCAGTAGAGCTGGCCAAGACCCTTGGGTGTTAAAATCGATAGGCCTTTTGTATGATACACGCATCAGCACAGATGATTTTGCCAAAGCATCTAGTAACACAAATCCAACTCGCGGTTTCTTTTTCTGGCTCTTGATATCAACATTCTCAACATATTTTCGTAGACGTGCCTTGCCAAATTGTCTCCGGATTGAACTATTTTTTCAAACCCTGATCTGGGGATTTCAAACATCTCGCAGGTGTCGATGGCAACCACAGTGGCAGAGGCGGGTTTTTGGTCGATCAAGGAATATTCTCCGATACAGTCCCCTTTCATCAAACAGCCCAACCGGACGGAAGTGGGGCGCGATGCATTCTCTTCTTCCCTGAATTTGGGGAGGATCACCTCAACACGACCCTTAATGACGATATAAAGCGAGTGACCGGTTTGCCCCTCTTTTATGATGGGGTCGTTGGCGTTAAAAAAAACGCGTTGCCCGCAGGTGGACACAAACTTCAGGTTGTCGTCTGAAAACCCTTTAAACACCTTGGACTGCCTTAAAAGCTCCACGATATCGGGATTGGACATATGCGGTTTCTCCCTTTTGGACCGGACGATGACAGGGCAATGGCATATGACTTCCAGGCTGCCCCGCCAATGGCTCTGTTGGGATGCGGCAGGAACCGACAAACGACGTCTGCCCAATTTGGCTCCGGAACGGATCCCGTTTTGATGGGAGGGCTATTCCATCTGCCCAATTCTGGATCGATGGATCAGCCAGCGATTGTCAATATTGAACCAGAAATGAATCTCTTTTTGGGTCTTCTCCTTTTGGACCAAGTCAAGACACTGCGATTCAAAATCCGTCTCCGACATACCGGGCTGTTTTTCGTAAAGGGCAATCAGGGCAAGGTTGGTACCGTGTGATATGGAAAAGGCGTCGACCCGTGCGATGCCGTTATCATCTGAACGATTGAACGTTTCAATGCGAAAAAACACCCCAGTCCCCGTTCCGGAAAACACAATCTTGTCCGTCCTGTTCCGTGAACCTGACTGAAGCCGCTGCCGGGCAATCTGTTCAGCGGCGGTTTTGACTTTTTCCAGCCTGGATGAAAGAGTGGCTCCGGCTGGCATTTTGAAAAGGGCGTTTCTTTCAAGGGGTGTGCTAAAAGCACTAATAAAGTTATGTGTCTGATAGAATTCCGCTATCTCTTTTGGCAATTCCTCAGCCTTAACCGAAGAGATGATACCGGAAAAAAAGCACATCGTGAAAAATAAAGATAGGACCGTCTTCACAGGATCACACCCATCGACTGGCAGGCGTTACTGCTTCTTTTCTCATTAACGCCTGCCGCCTCCATTCACGGTGAAAGGTCTCATCTCCACTGGCTGAATGCTGAATGGCCGCCACCGCATCATCGGTCCCGGTTCTCATTCACCAAACCGGGATGGGGCAATAAGGGAGCTCCACGCTTATGTTGCCGAAAACATATGGCTATTTTCAACTTTTCCGCCGGCTTTGTCAATACGGAACGTCACCCGCCCGTTCCACATGAAGGTTTCAAAAAACGGTAACCCACCGCAACCGGCAAAACATATCCCAATTCCGGGTACCTCAAAAAGGGAAAGGACAACGCTTTTGTCTTTCTTGTCACCAATTTTTTTTGTATTATAAGCAGAAAGTTACGAAAAAGCTGTCGGCAGTTGAAACACTGCTGCTATTTGATGACCGTACGGGGGAGATGAGGTGGCGCTGGTAAACCCAAGAACCAGAGAAGTGCAGCTTAAGATCGTTTACTACGGTCCGGGGAGGTGCGGTAAGACTCATAACCTTACATACATCCACCGCCATCTGCAAGGCAGGGCCGAATCCAGGCTGGTTTCATTGGAAACCAAAGACGACCGGACCCTTTTTTTTGATTACTTCCCTTTGGATGTGGGCACCGTCCGCGAATACGCCATTCGGCTCAACCTTTACACCATTCCAGGGCAAGTAAAGTACAACGCCACCCGGAAGCTGGTTCTGCAGGGGGCTGACGGACTCGTATTTGTGGCGGACTCCCTTGCGGTCGCGCGGAAGAAAAATATTTCATCCCTTCGTAACTTGAATGAAAATCTGAGGGGCTATAACCGAAATCTCACCCACATCCCCCTTGTATTTCAATACAACAAAAGAGATCTGGCAGATGAGGGGATCCCCGTGCTTCCCATTGAGGTACTTGAAAAGGATCTGAACGCCCGTCTGAGAGCCCCCTGTTTCGGCGCCAGTGCCCTCACTGGTGAAAATGTGGGCAACACCCTGAAGAAAATCGTTACTTTGACCGTCGCCACCCTCCGGAAACGGCTCAAGTAGGAAAACCGCCCGGGCACCAGTAGCCGAATCTCTCCATCCAGTTGAGAATTGATCTTCGGTGCATAATCTGATAAGAATTTAAAAAACGCAAGTGTTTATAGCAGTTTGCGACGTCTCCCCTTTCTCCACCACCCACCAGGGAAAATGGGAGCTGATTCGCCCTATCTGATCACCCGTAAACCATTGGGGCCAATGTGACCGGCATTTTAAAAAAAAGAGCCTTCGATCGCCGGATTCTCGAAGCGCCCATCATGTTCTCCTGCAATCCCGATCATCCCTACTGCTATTATGGCGCAAAAATGTTCAACGTCAGCAACGGGGGGCTTTATTTCGAGTCACGATATTCACTGGAACCCGGCACAATTGTGTTTTTCAACCGTGCCTCCTATTCTTTGAAAGAGTATGCACCGGACACCTACAAGCCGTTCCGTGTTCTGGTGAGATGGTGCAGATCCCTTCCTGAAGGGAAAGGGTTACGTTTCGGCATCGGCGTCCAGTTTTTAGATCCCGCATCACAACCGTCCATGGAGAACTTCGATTTTTTCAGCGAACCGGAAAGTAACGCAAGGGGTGATGGAGATACCCGAAAACTTTCAGACACCTGTGTCCCAGGCAAAGAGGCTGACGATTCCAGAAGAGCCCTGCAAAAAGCCATGGAGGTCGCCGAATCCCGGGCCAACAAACTGGCGGTGTTGAATCGGTTCGCGGCCAGTGTCGGGTCTACCTTGGATGTGAATGAGATTCTTCAATCGGTCTGTCGGGAGATGACCGATATATTCGGTGCCCGAAATACAGGCATTGGTCTGCTGGATCGAAAGCGGACCAAGATCACTCTGGTGGCATTCTACGCAGCGGATCCCGATGAGAGTGATGCCACCGGCATGGAGATGCCCCTTGAGGGAAACGCGGCAACCCATCGGGTGGTGGAAACCGGCCAGGCCATCGTCGTACCGGATGTACAGCACAATCCTCTCACCGTTTCATTCCATGATATCGCCAAGAAGCGGGGCACCGAATGTCTGATGATCGTTCCCCTATTGTCGAGGGGGGAGGTGATCGGCACCATTGGAATGCCCACAGCGGACAAGAACCGCGTATTCTCCCTGGAAGAGGTCTCCCTGGCCCAGACCATTGCCGGACAGATCGCCAGCGCCATCGAAAATGCACGGCTGTATGAAAAAACGGAAAAGGCGAGGGAGATTGCCGAACATGACCTCGAAATCGGTCAAAAAATTCAGACGGAGTTTTTTCCGGAAAGCCTGCCTGAGATTACGGGATGGGAAATCGCCGCCCATTTTCAACCTGCCCGCAAAGTCTCGGGGGATTTTTACGACCATTTCCCGGTAAGCCGGAACCGGTACCTGGGGCTGGTCATGGCCGATGTATGCGATCACGGTGTGGGGGCGGCCCTTTTCATGGTTTTGTTCAGAAGTCTCATCCGGGCCTATTCCGAGCCCAGCTTCAAGGCTTGCGAAGCGGACGGCCTTCCCCACGAAGCCTGCATAAAAGAGGCGCTGCGCCGCACCATCCGTCTGACCAACACCTATATCGCAACCACCCATGAAAGGTCCGGCATGTTTGCCACCATGTTTTTCGGGGTGCTCGACCCTTCGACCGGCCGGGTGTATTATCTCAATTGCGGACATGAGGCGCCGCTGATTCTGGGTGCCGGTGGTATCGAGCAGAAACTAACACCAACGGGGCCCGCCCTGGGGTTGGACGAAGACCACCAATTTGCCATCAATCGGGTGGTGATCCCCTCCGGCTCCACGCTGTTCCTGTATACGGACGGTGCGGCCGATGCACAAAATACGGAGGGCGATTACTTTACCAAGGCGCGTTTGATGGATTTTCTCGCAACCGACCAGGTTTCTGCCCAGTCGCTCATTACTGATTTGAAAGAAAAGATCGACCACCATACATCGGGGGCGGATCTGTATGATGATGTCACCCTGATGGCGGTAAAACATATATGACGATGACATGCGGGACCTCCCGGCGATCTTGGGAGACTCCGCAGGTTTAAGGGAACCGAATGGTAGCATCGAATACTTGACGACTCGTTTACAACCGCTTGCTTCTAAACTGGGAAGGAGGGACTCATTATGACACTGGCACCGTGGCCCACGGAAAACTGGCCCAAAGGCGTACCCAGGGAGATTACCGGTTTCGAAAAACCGTTGTATTCGTTTCTGGACGAGGCCGCTGGGGATTATCCGGACAAGGTTTACACCATCTTCAATGATGCCACGCGGACATTCGCCCAGGCGAAAGAAACGGCTGACAAAGTAGCCTCTTTCCTTGCATCAAGAGGAATCGGGAAAGGGGACCGGGTGGCCATTTTTCTGCCCAACCTGCCCCACTACCCCGAGATCTTCTTCGGAATCCTGAAAACGGGGGCGGCCTGTGTCACCTGCAATCCCATGTACACCGAATCGGAATTGAACTACCAACTCAATGACGCCGGTGCGAAGGCGCTTTTCTGCATGGACCACCCCACCTTTTACCCCACCACTGTCAAAGCCATCGAGGGAACCGGTGTTGAAACCGTGGTCATATGCGGAGTCAAATCATACCTCCCCTGGCTCAAAGGGTTTCTGGGCGGTCTGCTGGGGAAAATTCCGAAAGCGGAAAAATATGCGCCCGGTCATCATCTTTTTGATGACGTGATTTCCGAAACCCGGCCCGAGCCGCCCGAGGTAGAGATCAAACCCACAGAAGATCTCGCGTTGATCATCTACACGGGAGGGACCACCGGCCGCCCGAAAGGAGCGGCACTGACCCACGCCAATTTCGTTTTCAATGTCATGGCCATAAACGAGTGGATTCGAGTTCCCCACGAGCCCGGGGGGCCGCCGGAACCTTTGAGACAGGGCGGCGGAAACTGTTATCTCGGGGTGCTTCCCTGGTATCACAGTTTCGGCATGACGCTTTGCATGATCAGCGCTGCTGCCGGTGCCAACCGTCTGGTATGCGTCCCCGATCCGCGGGCCGGTAATCCGCCGTTCACAGAGGTTCTTAAAGCGGTCGAAAAATATAAAACCACATTGATGATCGCCGTGCCCACTATTTTCGTTGCCTTTACCAATCATCCCAAGCTGGAGGAGTTCGACCTTTCCTCCATCATCTGCTGCGGATCAGGAGGCGCCCCGCTCCCCGTGGAAGTGGCCAAAAAGTTCGAGGCCAGCACGGGTGCCATCATTTTCGAAGGCTACGGGTTGAGCGAGACCTCTCCCATCCTCTGTGTCAACCCCTCCAATACCGAAGATCGGCGCTTCGGCTCCGTGGGATTCCCATTTTCCAACACCGATGTCAAAATCGTGGACACCGAAACGGGCCTTGAGGTGCTGCCACAGGGAGAGGACGGAGAGATCGCCGCTACCGGTCCGCAGATTATGCAGGGATATTGGCAAAAACCCGATGCCAACAAGGAGGTTTTTCGGGAGATCGATGGAAGACGCTATTTTCTGACAGGCGACATTGGTCATATCGACGACGAGGGGTACATCGTCATCACGGACCGTAAAAAGGATCTTATTCTTGTGGGCGGATTCAACTGCTACCCCCGGGAGGTGGAAGAGGTGCTCTACACCCACCCGAAGATCGTCAACGCTGCAGTGGTCGGAGTTCCCGATCCGAAAAGCGGCGAGTCGGTCAAGGCCTTTGTCCAGTTGGCCGAAGGAGAAACCGCCACTGAAGAGGAGATTATCGCTTTCTGCAAAGAAAGACTGGCCGGATATAAGCGGCCCCGAAGCATTGAATTCAAGGATGAACTGCCCACGTCCGTCGTCGGCAAGGTGCTGAGACGGGTGCTTCGGGATGAAGAGATGGAGAAACGGGAGAAAGAATCCGTTTGAAAAGCGCCCTTATCCTTTAGATCCTTCGCATCATGATGTAAAAAGCGAAGCCCCGGTATTCCGGGGCTTCGCTTTTTCATTTCTATCAGGGCCGGGATGAGACTGTGCTCCCAACGGGAGCGATCGCTATATCCTTCAGCCGCCGCCTGCCGGTTTGCAGGAAGGTGCGTTGAACCCGCCTGAACCCGTTGGGATGCCTTGGGGCCGGATGGCTCCCGCAGAAATCAGTTTCTCGACGTTTTGCTTGCAGCAGCTTGGACACTGCGGATCCGGCTCGCTTGCGGACAGCATGAGGTGTTCGAAAGTGCAGTTGCAGGTTTTGCATTCATATTCATAAATCGGCATCGTCGGCGCTCCTCAATTTTTTGCAGCAGAATATAGCCACATCCTGCTGCAAGTCAAGGTTCTCTTTTTAATCATCGTCAACATCCACCTCTGACTGCAGCACCTATAAACGCCGGGAAAATACCCGGCGTTTTTCTTTTTTACCTTTCATATTCTCTGTGCATCCCCTCCAAGACATTGTATTGTAAACGACTTGAACCGATTTCACAAAACAGATACAATATCTTCAGCATCTGTCGTCAAGGATCAGCAATCTTTATAACCGTTTGCAGAAATCTGTTCCGTTTGGAAAAATCCCACCTGCCGCCGTCTTTGTATCGGGACGGAATTCTGACAACTGCTGTATACACCCAACGGAGGAACACATGAAAAATCTTACATTTCAAAACGGCGACACCATGCCCGTTCTCGGACTCGGCACCTGGAAGTCTACACCCGGTGAGGTTTACACTGCCGTCCGGGAGGCCATCAAGATTGGATACCGGCATATAGACTGCGCCGCTATTTACGGGAATGAAAAGGAGATCGGAACGGCCCTTACCGATGCCATGAATGCCGGGGAGGTCAGCCGTGAGGAGTTGTGGATCACATCGAAGCTGTGGAACAACGCTCATGGCAAAGGCCGGGTAATACCGGCGCTGAATCAGACATTGAATGACCTCCAGCTGGATTATCTGGACTTGTACCTGATTCACTGGCCCGTTGCCTTAAGGTATTCCGTTGTTTTCCCGGAAAAAGGCGATGATTTTGTCAGCCTTTCAGAGCGGCCCATTGAAGAAACCTGGCAGGAAATGGAGGCCTGCGTTCGAAAGCGGCTTTCAAGGCATATCGGGGTTTCTAATTTCAGTGTGAAGAAATTGGGCGATCTGGCCTCACGGTCCGATATTCCTCCGGAGATGAATCAGATCGAACTCCACCCCTTTCTGCAACAGAAAGAGATGCTGAAATGGTGCGCTGAAAATAACGTTCACCTCACGGCCTATTCCCCCCTAGGGTCTAAAGATCGTCCCAGTGCGCTCAAAAACAAGAATGAAAAGAGCCTGTTGGACGACCCCATCGCTCAATCGGTGGCGAGGCAGAAGGCCTGCAGCACCGCCCAGGTCCTTATCTCGTGGGCCATCGAAAGGGGAACCGCCGTAATCCCCAAATCGGTGAATTCGGAGAGGCTGGCAGAAAATTTTCGTTCACCGGATATCCGTCTCACTTTAGAGGAGATGGATCAGCTCTCAAAACTTGATACCCATACACGTTACGTCACCGGGGAATTCTGGTCGATACCGGGTTCTCCCTACACTCTGGAAAACCTCTGGGATTAAGGGATTTCGCGCCCTTTAAAATCCCGGTGGAGGAGATAGCGAACCTCTCCTTTTTTTGTTAAGGGGATGACGAAATCCTCGTAATAGTTGCGGACCACGGCAGGATCAATGGTTACCCGGATGTTGCCCGTGGCGGTTGCCTGGAGTCTTTTCACCTTTTCCTCCACACGGCGTAGGATGCGCCTTTCCACTCCCGGGCGGGTCAGCATCTGCTCCAGGCTGCGGGCATCTCGCGCTTCCACCGCTTTTTGGAACCGACGCGGATCAGTACAATACTTGGTTTCCCCCACATAAAGGGCGCCGTAATGGATCCGCCGGGATAGGGCCTGAATCGCATAAACGTCATTTTCCACACTCGATCCGTACTGGGCATCGTCTCCCGATAGACAGATTTTCGGTACCAATTCCAGATAGCTCGCAAGGATATCAGCGGTAAGATTCACCTGGTTGTAGTCTTTGATCCGAAGGCAATTTTCCGGAAGCCGGACCGTGCGCATGGCCGACGGCAGGCCGCTGGTAAAAGGACGCTCCTCCGGGACCTCGAACCTACCGAAGACGGCATCCATCTCTTCCTGATACTTCAACCTCAAACCCAGAAGGCTCAGCCGGTGCTCACCTTTGAAACCGCTCTTTCCGGGTTGATACGCAGGCGGGTTTCCTTTGAATTGGGCCCGGTCGATAAGACGGGTAATAATGGTTTCTTCAAAACTTTCCAGATCAGAGGCGATCTGATCAAGGTCGGGAGCGGACATGGGCGGCACCATCCATCATCATTATCGGTCTTAAACATGCTATCCCACCTGATATGGAAATCAAGGAATTTTCGAACCTTTGCTCTTGTAACCGAATCCCATCGGGTTTACCTTCAGAGGGTATTTAAAGCAAACCTCCCGTCAAAGGCAACACCCGAAATGTATCATTCTGTAAGCCGGAGGAAATAAAAGGGATGCAAAACGGCCAAACGATAAAAATCGGGGAACTCAATCGATTGATAGTGATCAAAAAGGTTCATTTCGGAGTCTATCTTAAAGCCGGCGGGCTGGGTAATATCCTGCTGCCCAAGGGGGATGTTCCCAAATCCTGCCGGCCGGGGGATCGAATTGAGGTTTTCATTTTGTTCGACGCCCAAAACCGTCTGATCGCCACCACTCGAAAACCGAAAATTACCGTCGGGCGGTTCGGGATGCTGAAAGTGGTTTCCGAAATGTCCTTCGGCGCCTTTATGGACTGGGGCCTTCAGAGAAACCTTCTGGTCCCCACAGCGGAGCAGAAGGAAAAAATGGCGGTAGGAAAATCCTATCTGGTTTACTGTGACCTGGTGGAAGGCGACAGGGGCAAACAGATTATCGGTTCCTCCCAACTGGACAAATATCTCGGCGCCCGGCCGGCGGACTTAGCGGAAAACCAGGCGGTGGATTTGATCATCCGCAACGATACAAAGATCGGCTATACGGCCATCATCAATCATACCCACCAGGGAATGCTCTATCACAATGAGATTTTCGAAACGCTCAACAGAGGTGCAAAGCGAAGGGGATTTATCAGAAAAATAAGGGACGACGGCAAGGTGGATCTCTCCCTGTTGCCCATGGGCCAGAAAAAGATCGGTTCGGCAGCAAAAATAATCTACACCCAGTTGGAAAAGCAAAACGGATTCCTCCCGTTGAACGATAGGAGCTCACCGGAACGCATCCACCGGGAGCTCGGTATCAGCAAAAGGGCGTTTAAAACCGGGATCGGCGTGTTGTATAAGAAAAGACTCCTCCGGATAGAGAAAAAAGGTATCCGGCTCACGGAAAAAAAAGAGACCTCTTTTGCCCCGCCCCGAAAAGGCCGCCGGGTTGACAGGAATCACCTGCGAAGGGGGACATAAGGAAAGAGCATGAAACAGATCAGATCCGGCATTTATGCGCTGTGCTGCCTTTGCGGCCTGGTCCTTTATCCGGGCCTGTCCGGATGGGCGGATTCCATTGCGGACCGTATAATTCTGCCTCCCGGCTTTCACATCGGCGTATATGCCGATAAGATCCCAAATGCTCGCTCCCTGGCCGCCGGACCGGCGGGAACTGTGTTCGTGGGAACCCGAAAAGAGGGAAAAGTATATGCCGTGATGGACGAGGACGGCGATTACAGGGCAGACAAGATCATTGTAATCAAAGACCGCCTGACCATGCCAAACGGAGTCGCTTTCCGGGAGGGCCACCTCTACGTTGCAGAAATGTCTCGCGTGCTGCGGTTCCGGGATATCATGCAGCACCTGGACGGGTCGGCGATCCCCGAAATTGTGAATGACACACTTCCCGACAAAAGATGGCACGGGTGGAAATTCATCCGTTTTGGCCCGGACGGCGCACTCTATGTTCCGGTAGGGGCTCCCTGCAACGTCTGCGAAAAAAACGATCCCCGCTTTGCTGCCATTCTCCGGATGGGACTGGACGGAAATAATCTGTCGGTGTATGCCAGGGGGGTTCGAAATACGGTGGGATTTGACTGGCACCCCGTCACCGGTGTGTTGTGGTTTACCGACAACGGCCGGGACTGGCTGGGGGACGATCTGCCGCCGGACGAACTGAATCGTGCCCCAACGCATGGCCTACACTTCGGATTTCCCTACGTTTACGGAGACAACGATCCTGATCCCAAATTCGGTACACAGATTCCCAAAGGCCGTTACACCCCACCGGCCCGCCTGCTAGGAGCCCATGTGGCACCTCTGGGTATGCGGTTTTATACCGGGAAGATGTTCCCCAAAGCCTATCGCAACCAGGTTTTCATTGCCGAGCACGGATCCTGGAACCGGAGTATTCCCGTTGGATACCGTATCACCCTGGTCCGGCTGGAAAACGAAAAGGCCGTGGATTATGAGGTCTTTGCAAGGGGCTGGCTTGAAAACGGCAAGGTTTGGGGACGACCGGTGGACATCGAAATTCTAGATGACGGCTCCATGCTCGTTTCGGACGATCATTCGGGCAGGATTTATCGGATCACGTATCAACCCTGATTATGATTCGTCCTAAAACGGCCGATTTTTCCGTCCGGCTAGGGCGGACAGGTGTCGGCGTCTTCCTCGGGTTTCCGGCTGTGGCGTACAACATAAACACTCGTGGATAGGCACTGAGGAAGGGATGGCCAATCATCACCAGGATAAAGGAGAAATGGAATACGATGGAACCGCAGTTAAGCATGACCGACGAGGCATTGAGAAAGGCAATGGATCAGGTACCCGTGGGCATAACGGTGATCGACCTCGACAGGCGTATTTTATACTATAATGGGTATTGCGCCCAAATCGTGGATCGCAAGCCGGAATACATCGGACGCGATATCAAAGATTGCCACCAGAAGACCGAAAGCATCGAGAAGATCGACCGGTTCCTTGAGGAGATCAAAAACGGGAGGCGTGAAAAATTTCATTATGAGGCAACACGAAACGGCCTGACTTTGGCGGTGACCGTGTCGCCATACAGAACAGATGGGAAATTGACGGGATTTATACAAAGCTTTGTCGTCAAGCGCCTGAAAAAAGGATAGGGGCAATCCCATGACCATTAAATACGCCCATACCAACATCATTGCAGAGGACTGGAAACGGTTGGCCACTTTTTACCAGGAGGTATTCGGGTGCGTTCCCATCCCCCAAAAACGCGACCTTTCCGGCGATTGGCTCGATCGGGTGACAGGAATCGACGCATCTCACATCACAGGGATCCACCTCCGGCTCCCGGGACATGGCGACGCCGGACCGACATTAGAGATATTCCAGTATGACGAGATGCCGCCCAGGCCCGGGGTCATGCCCAACACGCCAGGTTTTTCACACATTGCGTTTGTGGTGGAGAATCCGAATGACGTGGCCAGGTCGGCGTTTTCAAAAGGGGCATCGGCCATTGGGGACCTGGTGGTACAGGAGGTGCCGGGCGTGGGGACCCTCACGATCCAATACATCACCGATCCGGAGGGAAATATCGTCGAGATCCAGAGATGGGATTGAGATATTGGACTGAAAGAAGGTATGCCATGCAATATGAGATTTCAAACTCCGGCGAAGCCGGCCAGGGAGGAACTTTGAAGAAAATTGAGGCACCATCTGTAATAGAGGCTGAGGGAAACAAGCCCAAGATCATCGAAGAATATGTCGGCCGCGTCAATACCCGGACGGACCAGGTAAGCATCGCAAGGATGAAAAGCCCTTCGGGTTGGAAAGAGCCGGGACAACGGCCTGAATTCGATGAGTACACATTGGTATTAAAAGGGATGCTGCGGATCGACTCGGTAGAAGAAACCCTTGAAGTCCGGGAAGGTGAAGCGGTCATGGTACCAGCGGGACAGTGGGTTCAGTACAGCACTCCAGATCCCGATGGCGCTGAATACGTGGCGGTCTGTTTGCCGGCATTTTCCCCGGAAACGGTTCACCGCGACGAATAACCCGAAGTACCCCTGCTCATTCTGGTGCCACCCGTCCGTCAGGCATCCGGGAATCGATGGATGTGCACGGCCGGGTTTTGCATCCACACGTCCAATTTCCCGCGAAGCCATGTCTTGAATTGAATCCGTGTGGCGGGAATCAAAAGCAGAAGGCCGGCCGCATCTGTCAAAAGCCCCGGCGTCAGCAGCACGATTCCGGCAACGAAGATGATCATCGCATCCAGCAGGTCATCTGCGGGCATCTCTCCCATCTGCAACCTTGCACGCACCCGAAACATGGTTTGCAGCCCCTGTATCCGGGCAAGATAGGCTCCGGCGGCACCCGTGAGAACCACCAGTGCCAGCGTGTTGAAAGCACCAATGGAAGTACCGATTTTGATAAGAAGATACAGTTCGATCATCGGTATCAACGTAAAAGCGAGAAACAGTCTGATAAACATGGGGATAATATTTCCTCTATTTAGTCGGCCGTTTAGGGATCCCGGAATCGATTTTAGGTTCCTGAATATGGGGGCCTTACTCAGGTGTGTCAAGGAGAATGTAAGGGACCGCTTATTTCTTTTCATGAACAATTGCACATCAACACAACCTCGGCCCCCATCACCGGTACGATAGGCCTGTAAACCTGACCATGGAATCGATTTCGATTCGTGTAAAGCCGGTTAAGAGAATATTTCAATTTCGATATATTTTCTTGACTAACCATAATAAAAAGAATATTTTTCTAAAAATTATTTAATTAAATTAATGATAGATAATAAAGATAAAAAAATACTGAATATTATTCAGTCCGATGCCAAAACCTCCAATGCAGCCATCGGAGAAAGGATCGGTCTGGCCCCATCCGCGGTTTTCGAGCGCAACCGGAAGCTGGAATCCAAAGGCACCATAAAAGGATATCATGCCGTTCTGGAACCCAAGTCGCTGGGATTGAACACCCTGGCATTCGTTTTCCTAAAAATGCGGATCGGAGAAGGGCAGGCAGAGATAGACCGGCAGATTCGATTGATTCGGGAGGTCCAGGAAGCATACCATATTGCCGGTGAAGATTGCTATTTGATCAAAATCTGGGCGAAAGACACGGATGAATTGGGGCGCCTGCTTCTGGATAAGGTTCACACCATAAAAGGCGTCATCTCCACCAGGACCACCATTGTGCTGCAAACCGTCAAGCAGACAACCCAACTCCCTCTGACTGGGGATTGAGCCGATGGATCTGTCTTTCGATGGCGGCAGTTAAAAAAAGGCGTTGAAATGGGTCGCAAACGGGTCGCCATTATCGGAGCGGGAATCGCCGGGCTGGCCGCAGGCCACCGGTTGAAACAAACCGGGATCGAAACCGTCATTTTCGAAAGTGCCCCCTTTGCAGGGGGCCGCATGTCCTCAGAAAAAGTCCAGGGATTTGTCATCGACAAGGGCGCTTACACCATCCCCGAAACCCACAAGTACTTTCTTCGTCTCATCCGGGAACTGGATCTCGGCCACCATCTTGTGGAAACCACCGGCTCACTTTCGGTTTGGAAGGGCCACACCGAACATAAGATGAAAATCGGGTCTTCAAAGGATTTTCTGAAATACCGGCTCATCAGCCTCCGGGATAAGAAAGATCTGGTCAAACTCTTTTTATATGCGCAAACCCACGGCAGTTCCCTTGACCTCAACCGGCCCAACGAACAAACTTTTGCGCTCGAGCGGGAAACCGTGTCCGACTTCCTCCTGCGGGATTACAGCCCCGCCCTGCTGGAGCATATCGCTTACCCCATCTTTTCCGATCTCTTCCTCGGGACACCCGAAGACAACTCCAAAGCGGCCTTTCTTTCCACGCTCCGCAGCCTTGCAAAATTCCGAATCTACACCCTCGGTCCCGGCATGGGTGTTTTGACCGATACGTTGGGAGACAAACTAGAGGTCCGGCTCAAGACCCCGGTTATTCAGGTCCGAAAAAATCGGGAAAAAAGGGGTTGGGTATTGGAAACCGGAGGGGAAACCGCTCAATCGGAGGGCTATGACGGTATCGTATTTGCGCTGCCGGCGCCATTGATCCCGAAACTGCTCCCCGATATGCCGGAACAAATCGCAATCGGCCTTTCCACCGTTCGGTATACGCCGTCTATAGTCGCAGCCCTGGGGCTTTCCAGACCGCGCCTGGACGCCTCCATGATGAACACTTTCACCCGCAAAGAATACCGCACCCTTGCGACGGTGGTGCTGGACCATTACAAAAACGGCAACAGAATTCCCAACGACCGGGGTCTGGTGACCGCCATATTAACCAAAGAAATGAGCATTCGGCTCATCGAAGCGCCGGATGCCGCCGTCGCCCGGACGGTATTGAAAGAGATGGACAAAAGGTGGCCCGGTTTATCCGACGATCTGTTGTTTGCCCGGATTTATCGATGGCCCCATGCAGGCGTACAGCTACCCCCCGGAACATTGAAAGCCCAGGTGAGACTTCGAGATGCACTCGACACCGCATTTACCGGTATGGCCTTTGCCGGAGACGGATTGTACCGGGCCAGTATGGAGATAAGCCTTAGAACAGGATACCGGGCCGCTGACCGAATTGCCCGGTCTATTTGATGCGGCGAATGTACCCAGCCGGCAGGTTGCCCCTGTATCCCACCATATCCATCCCGGGGCAGATTGGGTATTGCCATGTCCTCGAAGTGATGATCAAAAAAGGGCTTCCCATCTGAAGCGTATCTCTAGATATCAGCGCTTTCATCATAACAGGTGACAAAAACCAAATACCAAACCTATCACAATTCCCAATCCGTCAAATTCGAAACATTTTGGAATCATGCGAAATTTGGAATTTCCAATTTTTGGAAAAGGTAATTCATTCACCCATCCACCTGGATCTCTAGACAGAATCTATAGGACATCACGTTAAAACCGGCGCTCAAAGAATGCCAGGCATTTCGACACGACTGCCCCGGGCCGCTCCTCGGGCAAAAAGTGGCCGCTACGGGGGATCACTTCCAGAATAGACTCCGGGATATCCCGCTGCAGCCGCCGCGCCACGGAAACAGGGAAAAACCGGTCATTCTCAGCCCATAGAATCAGAGTGGGGATGTCAATCCGGCCCAACTCCCCTGCACTTAAACTGATTTTGCGTGGAGGAACCGAGATCGAGCAGATCCTTAACGAATCGGACGAAAAAATCCAAATCGTAATCGACGTTCAGCGGCATGTCCGACCTGCCATGCCCCGGCAAATCCGGCACGAAGACGCGATACCCTTTGGAAAAGGAAGCCAGACAGTGCCGCCATAGGTCGCCGTTGACCGGCCAACCGTGCAGCAATATCAAAGGCGGATTGTCAGCCTTGCCGAAAATTCGGATGTAAATATTGAGCCCGTTTTCCAATTTGACATGTCGTGGTGTCATTATTCCCCTCTGCAAGGCAATGTCACATGCTCCCGATGAATTCGAACCGCAATTTGGACCGATAGTTCTCAATACATTTGAACGCCTCTTTCAGCATGGTCACCTCGATCCGAGACAGTTTGCCTGGGTGGATGTAGTTGTCGGGTTTTGCCCGATCCTGGATGACCATATCGACCTGGTGGACAAACCGCATCTGCATGAGCAGGTCGTAGGCCTTGTCAATCTCAAGGTATTCCTCTTGAGAAAGCACCTGATTCTCGTTGAGCCGGCGCAGCCGATCCTGGGTGTTGGTTTCGATGATGCGATTTTTTAGCGCGTAGATTCGGGTGATGTCCACGATGGGTAGGGTGGCTTTTTTGATATCGAACGCCTCGCGGTGGGGCCCTTTGGATTCCAAGACAATGCTGCCAAACAGGTTGATGGGCGGTTTCACCAAAAGGGCATTTTCCGATAGATGACGAAAAAACCCGGGCCATCCACCAAGTGATTCGAATAGAAAGTGTCGAAGATCCATGATCAGTCGCCTATCGCCGTAGGCTCGGTTAAAGTCGAAAAAAATGCTCGCTTGCAGCAGGTCCTCGGGATCGGCCGTGAAAATCCATGATTTGAAGTAGCCTTTCCAGACGGAGAGCGGCTGGCACCATTTCGGATTCATGGCCATCACCTCTCCTTTGCATAGGTCGAAGCCAGCTTCATCCAGCCATGAACAGACGGTCTGTCCCAGTTCTGAAAAATAATCAAACGCCGCCTGTTTCTTGGGGCCCTGAACATCCTCGAACACAATGGCGTTGTCCTGATCGGTTTTAAGGGTCTGCTCCTTTCGGCCCTCACTGCCGAGAATCATGAATGCGAATCGGACCGGCGGGGGGCCCATTTTTTCCAGGGCAAAACCGACAAGCCGCCTCAATATCGCATCCGATACCGCTGTAATGATGGTACAGACATTGCGTGCCTTGGCGCCATTTTGGATCAGTGCTTTGATTATCTCCGGCAAGCGCCCGTGTTTGCCGGTAATTTCGTCTTTGGCCCGGGCATCGAAGATTTCACGCATCAAAAAAAAGGGAGATTGCAGCTGGGCGGCCACCAGATCGCTGGTCGTCAGAATACCCATTACATCGCCGTCGTCATCGATCACCACCAGGTACCGCAGCTTTTTCCGCATCATTTCGATGTAGGATTCAAAAACAAGGGCACGGCTCGACAGGGTGTGCAGCGGTGAGGCCATAATATCCCCGACGGGCCGCTGAATATCGAATCGTTCTGAAATGACCTTTTTCCTCATGTAGTGATCCGTCACGATCCCGATATATTTCCCGGCTGAATCGGTCACCAGAATAGAACTGCATTGTTGGCGGGTCATCAATTCGGAGGCTGCCTGAATGGAGGTTTCAAGGGGGCATGAAAGCACCTTTTTTGTGCAGACATCACCGAGGGGCTGGCTGAAAAAGTGAAGCATCTCATCTCTGTGGGGCGTGCTTTCGGCCATCGAGCCGTCATACAAGCAAGCTTCCATCTCCCCGTGGGAACCCTCCTGGATTACCGATTTATTCATTCCGCCCCGCCCCTTGATCTGCATTGTCGTGAAAACAGGCCGGATGCTGATCTACTCGCCTTCATGTAGAATTTGCAGCCGATGCCCCTATGATGGATCATAGACATTTACTATATCCCTGAAACGTGTATAATTTCAACACTTGATGGTCCCGTAAAAGGTCGAAAATCGCGAATTCGCCCATAGTGATATCAACAGGTTAAGCGCCACGGAAGGTCGCAAATCGGACTTTTTACGGGACCATCATCACTTGGATCGTATCCCAATCAAAGATTATAGTCGTTTTTGGACCACTTATGATCATTACGATTGAATCCAGTCCCGGCACATACCTGCTGATTCTCAATTCAAAACATGAAGCGCAAATATGCGCCGGAGCATTGGGAGAACTCGCTGTTTTGCCAGGCACTTATATTTACGTGGGCAGTGCCTTGGGACCCGGTGGACTAAGGACACGGATCAACCGACATATGAAAGGGAAGAAAAAATGCCGCTGGCATATCGATTATCTCCGGGCCAAGGTCCGGCTGGCCGAGGCCTGGTATGCGGTCGGGAAGAAGCGAAGAGAGTGCACATGGTCCAATGCATTGAAACAATTGGGGGGAACCCGCCCATTTCCCGGATTCGGATCATCGGACTGCCGTTGCCGGTCCCATCTTTTCTATTTTAAACGTCCGCCCAAGGGATCCAGTTTTTCAAACCGGGCGGGCATTCAGATATCAAAAGCGATCATTGAACGATAGAATTTTCAGATAGGAGGATATCATGGTTAAATTCAGGGAAAGCCGAACGGCAAAAAATTTATTGACATCCTATGCCTTTGAATCCCAGGCCACCACGCGTTACACTTTTTTTTCAAACAAGGCCAAAGAGGACGGATATGCCCAGGTCGCTTTCATCTTCAAGGAGACCGCGGATCAGGAGTGCGAGCACGCCTTTCGTTTTTTCAAATTTTTCAACGGCGGAGAACTGGAAATAACGGCCAGTTTTTTAACGGGAGTTCTCAAGGATACATTGAATAGCGTTTTATCATCATTGCATATCATTAATGGCGGGATCATG
>Ga0066187_1000124_pt1 | contig 33580 bp, 8 predicted proteins | sample WorMetexBAHAMAS1_FD_58706 | JGI IMG/M metagenome (GOLD analysis project Ga0066187, IMG submission 58706) | Marine gutless worms symbiont microbial communities from Max Planck institute for Marine Microbiology, Germany - Inanidrilus exumae... | ecosystem: Host-associated > Annelida > Digestive...
CCGGGCCAGCGCCTGACCCTTCCCGATATAAATGTCCTGGATGGCCCGATGTCCCGCGCCATATTCCAGACCGGCCTTTGCAAAAACTTCATAGATATCTCCGGAACCCATCCGTTTTCGATCGCATTTCAGTTTCAATGAAGCGATATCCAGGCCGGGTAACGTGTCAAGTTCCTTGAGGAAGGCCGCCCCCTGGCTATGAACCCACGTTTCGATATTGTCGCCATTCGATTGCGTGGAGATCCGGAATGCCATCCCTTTCTCTTTTTCTGAAAACAGCCTGACACATACATCGATGGGATCGTTTTCCGCTATGATCGGCCGGGTCCAAACAACATTTTTCAGTGTCACCGTCTGCTTGCTCTTATCGGAAGTGGGTGAAGCGTAAGAAACGGCGGCCCGGGCCATCTCAAGATAGACAACCCCGGGCAGGACTTTTTTCCCTGCGACCACATGGTCGGTGAAATAGGCCTCATCGCCGGAGAAGCGTTTAACATATTTTTGTTCCTGAAAGGTTGACGCATCGCGATCGATTAAAGGGTGTATGTTTTGGATCCTATCCTTGATGCCCGGCGGCACTTCAGGCACCGAAGATGCCTGTGATATGGAACGTGCCGCAAAATGATTCAACCGCGTCAACAGCTTGCCCGATTGATCCACCATCTGAATATTGAATACTTTTACTTTTCCCCTCTTGACCTGGACGGCGTGCGCATAGCATGTTTTGGGCAGCGTTTGTTCAAAAATCTCGATCTCGTCCAATGAAAACGGCAGATCCGCTTCGCCCTTAGTTGAAAGGCCCACAATCGTTTCGCCGTTTATGACGCCAGGGTGAAGTCCGAAAACGCCAGTCTCCAAGGCGCCGTTCAACAAACTCAAATGGAGGCCGTAGGCGTCGTAAGTATCATCAAGATGTGAGGGCAACTCCAGAAGCGCCAGCGCTTCGGTTCCATCTTCATTCAAATGCAGTTTCTTGATGCACATGAAGCTGGAAGCGGTCGCCGTCATAAGATCGTCCCGGCATCCGTAGAGCGCATCATGGTCTTTTATGTGTGTACAGGTTTTTTGGATGGATTTTATGTCAAGGGCCGGGAGCGATTCAGGCTTTCCTGAAAGGGCGCTACCACGGCTGTGAACGACCCTCTCGGTTCCGGTGCCACCGACTTGCGAGTAAACTTCATACCCGATCTCTCCACCGGCTTCCGGAAACAGCCCGATATGAATGGTGAGTGGATCGTCTTCTACCATTATCGGTCTTGTCCAAACGACATTTTTGAGTGTAAGGGTCGTCTGCCCGTCTCCCGGACTTCCGGCGGCCCGCATCACCGCTGCTCTTGCCATCTCCAGGTAGGCGACTCCGGGCAAGATTCGCCTGCCGTTGATGACATGGTCCGCCAGGAAAAACTCATCTCCGTTAAAGGTCGAACTGAAACGCTGCTCGGTTAGATCGGAAGTGTTTTCATGCAGCAGCGGATGCAGTACACTTGCTCTCCTGCCACCCGATTCGCCTTCATCCGGTTCGATCCAGTACCGCTCCTGTTCAAATGGATAGGTGGGCAGACCGATGCGCCTCGGCTTGACGTCGCCGTATAACCTGTTCCAGTCGCAGGCCAGGCCCTTTACCCAATGTGCGGCCAGTTTAGAATAGTTTCCGTGTGCGATCCACCTCCGGACAGTTTCCCCCAACGTTTCCTCCGTTTCAAGGAGATCCGGGGTATCACCGCTTCGCTTAACACTGCCGCGATGGAGACCGTCTATGGTTTCTTCGCCGGCAACAAACCGTCCGAGTTTATCGACAAGTGCTTCAATGGAATCGACAACAACGGCCAACCGCTCTGCCATCGCCTCCCTTCCCACCTGAGAGGTATAGGCGATATCGACAAGGGCCGGCTTTGAAGCAGAAAAAGTTGACCGTGACTGAAAAAACTTCTCCATCTTATCCGCGTAGGCTTTGAGACGGTTCTCGTTTTTGGCCGAAAGCAGGAAAACCGACGGCCGCCCTCCGGCATCGTATACCTTTCTTTCCTCTTTATGCGCCTCGATGACCACATGGGCGTTGGTACCACTGAATCCGAAGGAACTGACAACGGCACGCAAAGGAAATTCGCCATCGGCTTTCCATTCATCGAGTTCGGTATTGACGTAAAAAGGGCTGCCGTCGAAATCGATATGTTCGTTCTCTTTCGAGAAATGTAAGGATGGCGGTATCTTTTTTCGGTTCAGGGCCAAAAGAACCTTGATGACGCTCGCAACCCCCGCAGCAGCCAGGGCATGACCGATATTGGTTTTGACCGAACCGATGGCACAATATCGTTTTTTATCCGTATAGGTCCTGAAAACTTCCGACAGGGCGGTGACCTCGATGGGATCGCCTAATTTCGTTCCCGTGCCATGCGCTTCGACATAGCTGATCGACCCGGGATCGATTTGGTATCGGTTGTAGACCTCTTTTAACAATTTCGTTTGAGAATTGGCGCTAGGCGCCGTTATGCCGTTGGTCTTTCCATCCTGGTTGATGCCACCGCCCTTGATCACGCCATAGATACGATCCCCTTCCCTGATCGCATTTTCCAACGATTTCAGTACGAGAACACCGACCCCCTCGCCGGGCACGAATCCATCCGCACCATTGTCAAATGTCCTGCACTTTCCTGTGGGGGACAGCATTCCGGCTTTGCCGGCCATAACGAACAGCTCTTCGGTAGTCAGAAGGCAAACGCCGCCCGCAAGCGCCATTTCGCTTTCGCCGTTGATAATACTCTGAGAACCCAGGTGGATCGCGACCAGGGAGGAAGAACAGGCCGTATCCATTGCGATACTGGGGCCTGTCAGGTTCAAAATGTAAGAAATCCGGGCGGATAAAATGGCAGTGGCCGTTCCCATCAAATGATGGGCATCTATTCTACGGCCGGATCTGTTCTTTACATGCTGATAGTCGCCTTTACCGACACCGACGAAGACGCCGCATTTTCTACCCGAAAGGGCCTCGGGAGAATACCCCGCGTCTTCCAGGGCCCGCCACGATTCCTCCAAAAACAGGCGCTGCTGAGGATCCATAGACTCCGCCTCGGCCGGTGAGATATTGAAAAAGAGGGGATCGAACTTATCGATATTTTCGAGGAATCCGCCCCACTTGCAGTTTGTCTTGTTCCCTTCTTTGGAATTCGGGTCATAGTATAGATCCGCGTCCCATCGGTCTTCCGGCACCTCTATGACGGAATCTTTTCCTCCCGCCAGATTTTCCCAAAAACCGGTTAGATCATCGGCACCGGGAAATCGTCCGGACATCCCGATGATGGCAATGGAGCCGGTGTTGGCCCTCGGAGAAGGAGTGACCGATTGTTTTGTTTCGGTCCATGACGCGCCGTACTGGTATTTGTTGTCAATTTTGACGACTATTTTCCCGATATTTTCCCTGTTTTCCATATACCGGTAGGCGTCTTTAATCCGATCAAACGGGAAAACTTTACAGACGGTCGCCGAGAGAACACCTTCCCTGACCAATCCAATCATTTCGTCAAAATATTTACGGATCATTTCCGGGTTTTTCAATTTACCCGGATTCATGCTGAAAAATGTCTGATTATCGGTCAAACGGGACAGATCAATATGCGTTGCCGATTTGATGGCCGTCATGGCAAGTTCCACATAGCGCCCTTCCGCGGATAAGCAGTTCAGCCCTTTCTGGATGGCATCCCCGGGCAAAGTATTGATCACCACATCCACGCCTTGGCCGGCGGTCAGTCGTCGGATCTCCTTTTCAAAATCGGTCTTTAAATAATTAATCCGGTTGGGGACACCGAGTGTCTCCAGGTAGTCCAGTTTATGATCGGCGCCCGCCGTCGCGAAGATCGTTGCGCCGTAATATTTCGCCAATTGCACCGCGATAAGGCCCGTTCCGCCGGTGGCGGTTTGAATCAATATTCTTTCGCCTCTATTGACCCTGGCTTTATCAAAGGCGGCCATCATGGTGATGGCCACAACAGGCAACGTACAGGCCTCTTCAAATGAAATCCGCGCAGGTTTCAGAAAAACCTGGTTCTCCGGACAGGTCAGCATATTGGCGTGTCCACCCAAACCTTTCCCCGCCATGGCAATGACATGATCGCCCAATCGAAACGATTTGACGTCATCGCCAACTTTTACCACAATGCCGCTTACCTCCAATCCCGGGGTAAAAGGATAGGGGGGCATGGTCGGATAGAGCCCCTTAACACAAAGCAGATCGGCGAAATTGAGAGAAGTCGCCGCTACGGCGATCCGAACTTGATCCCTTTGCAGCATCGGGACCTCCGACTCCACAATCTTCACGTCATCAATACTTCCAGGACGCTCGGTTACAACCCTGTGATAACCGGCTCCACGCGTTTCTATTTGAAAATCGCGACCAGGATCTCCGGTTGATGCCATGGACGACCCGGGCGCTGCAATCCTCAGCAATTCTCTTTTCGCGTTCTCCAGGCTGATGCGGCCCGCTTTTAACGCGGTCAGAATTTTTTTTGAGTCCGCACCCATCTATTCTTCTCTCCTGCTATTTTCCGAACAGTCGCATAATTCGCTCTTTTGTTTCCGGAAGGTGGAATGTTGCATCATGCATGGCGATCTCTTTTTCAATTACCGCCGGGAGCTTTTCGCGAAGGAATGCGACCAAATGATCCTTTAATGTGACCAGGGAAATTCGCGGTTTTTCGGCCAACTCGCGTGCCAGTTCCATGGCGTATGGGACGACCTCTATTCGCGGTAGAACCCGGAATGGAATCCCTCTTTTCTCGAGTTCCGCTCCCCGATAATTATTGGCGGTGAACAGCAATTCTTCGGCCAGACTGAGTCCCAGTTTCTCGGACAAAACCAGCGTCGAGCCCATTCCCGGTGTAAAGCCGTATTTCATGAAATTAGTGGTGTAAAAGCTTTCCCTTGAAAGGATCACGAAATCGGAAAATAGCCCAAAAGCGAACCCACCCCCAATGCCATGGCCCTGCATCGCGGATATGACCGGGATCTTGCATTCCAAGGGAAGGCTGTAGATATTCGACTCCGTAAATTGCGCTTTGCCCTCAAAAATGGCCAATAACCCTTCCTGTGTACCGCCCGAGCAGAAGTAGCTGTCATAACCGGTCAGGATTACCGCTTTATATTTTTCATTGTTATCTATTTTTTCAAACGATTGTTGAAGGCCGCGTATCAACTCAGGGGAAAACGTATTCTTGTGGACCCTGTCTTCCATCTTTAATAAAACGATCTCATCTTCGACTTCCTGAAAATCCACGACAGGTGTCGTCATTGTGTTTCTCCATTATTTATGTTTGCCACGGAAATTTTCCCTCCTCCGCATACCGGACGATCCCCTCAAGAATATTTGGATCGGAAAAAATCTCTTTATTGGCCCGGATGGCATCCGATTTTGCACGACGGGGCAAATCCCACAACCCTTCCATATACCGTTTATATCTCATGATCCCGGTTTTGGATAAACGCCTGAGTCGAAGGAGGTGTTTGCGGACCAGAGCGTCGCTCTCCGGTTCATAGGCGTCTACCAACCCCCATTCATATGCGCTTTGAACCGGGACCGGCGCGGTGGTGAGGGTCAAATAATGGGCCTTTTGAAAACCGATGCGCCTGACCAAAAACGGAAGCACACAGGCCGGAAAAAGCCCGAACAGCAATTCCGACAGGCTGAAAACGGCCTTGTCATCCGCCAGTACGATATCGCAGGCGGCAACGAACCCCATGCCCCCCGCGTTCACTTTCCCCCTGACATGTGCAACCGTGACGTAAGGTCCGGTCGCCAATCTCAGCCACAGTTCATACAAAGGTTCGGGATTAGGTCCGGTATTCCCGTTTTCCATACCAAGCGCTATTTCCGAAAAATCGGCTCCAGGACAAAAAACTGCCGGCAAACCTTCCAGCACAATGACGGGTATCGACGTCTCGCATGCATCCAATACGCGCCCGCACTCTTCCACCAGAAGCGAATTAATGGCATTACCCGCCTCGGGTCGATTCAATTGCAGAAAACAGATCGGCCCGTCAAAACGGACTTTGACAGTTTGATAATCCATTAAATCCACCTGTATTTGCGATGAAATTCCGTTATCTCTTCCAGAAACAATTTTTTCCCTCCCCCCCCGGAAAGGGTCAGGCCGGGAATCAGGTCAAAATCGGTTTTTACATTCCGGGTGCCGAATTTTACCGAACCGCTTCCCAGCAGCAGGCGCTCATACTCATCCATGGACAGCCTGTAACGTTCATTCAACCGCTTTTCTATTTCAAAACGGCGCTGTACTTTCTGGCCGTTCGGCGTCACCACACCACTGAAAAACTCTGAACAACAGCCGGAACCATAGGAAAAGCAGCCGATCCGCTTCGGGGAATCGAGAACGCCTTGATCGATGATGCCGGCAAGTGCGAGAAACAACGTCCCGCCCATGATATTTCCGACACGCTGGCAGTAACTCAATCCGGGCATGACCCGTCGGGTGAAATCCTCTTCAATTTCCGTGGAATCGGCTTTTGCCATCTTTCGCATCATGGTGCGATGCGCCCCCTTTATCATCCCCCCGAAAGGGGTATGAAAAGCAAGATATTGAAAAGTGTTCCGATAATCGACACCGTCTACCCGTTTGCAATATTCTAAAAACGATCTCTCACAGCAGTCCAGATAGGACAGGAGGGACAAATCGGAGTCCCCGGCCTCGGAATCGGGGACCGGTCTGCAGGTATCCATCACTTCATAGCCGTAATAGCCGCTGGCCCCGGCATCCGCCTGAAAAACACGGGCGTTCTCGCCAATCAGAATCGCCGCTGATCCCGCACCGGAACTTGGTTCCGCAAAGGACCAATCCGCGCTGAGGGCATCCCCTTTTTCGACAACGATAAATCTCGAAATATCGCTCGAAATCACCAGGGCCTTTGCACCCGGCGAGGTTTGGGACAAAACGAAATTGATGCCCATCTGATATCCGGCGGTCCCCGAATAACAGGCATTTTTGATCTCGAACATCCTGCAATTCCGGTTCAACCCCAGGTAATCATGGACGTAGGTACTCAATGATTTCCCGAAATCGATTCCCGATTCCGTGCAGGTAATCAACATCTCGATTCGATCTTTTTCTTCCCCGGAAAGGGAATCGACGATCGGTTTTGCCGCGTTGACCCCGAATGTCACGGGATCTTCAAAAGGAAGTGCGACGGTTTTCTCATTCATCAAAAGGTTTTCAAATCTGCGGCTGTCCAATTGGCGGTGAGCGGCCAACTCCGCTACATCCAGGTAGGCCGTTCCGCCGAAAATATTCATTGCCTCTATGCCAACGGTGGTCATGCTTTTCCTCTGCCTGAAGGTTTTGTCACGAGAACGTTCGATTTAAATTAACCACGCGATGCCCCTTAGGTATTTACGTTTACCGCTTCGTACAGAAGATCGACCAGAGCCCCGATATCTTTGGCCCCGTAAAGTTCTATGCGCGGAATATCCAGGGACAAAGAGGTCATGACCATTTCAAATATTTCGGCACGGTCAAGGGAATAGGCACCGATATCTTCGAACTTGTCTTCGGGTTGAAAGGTATGATTTTCAAGCATGGGAATCACCGATCGGGTATGTCTTGCAATCAGTTCGAATATCTCTTTTTTCTCCATCCGATACCTCCGGAAATGATCGTTGAGGGACGACCGGTTTCATGAATTGGAAAATTTGTTAAAAAATTGGTCGGCCTGGTCAATATCCACCTCTCCCTGCTGGACTTTAAGCAGCAGTTCTTCCAATGAAGCGGGCGGTGCGGGTTTTGAGGGCGGTTGATGCGATATGACCGCATTCAGGTCCAGTTCCGATTCTAAAAATTCTGTAAATTCACGCAAGTTGGGATGATCATAGATTTTGATCGCCGCAATGTTAACGTCAAACTGCTCATTGACCGCTTTAATCCATTCCACCCCGATAATCGAATCCATACCCAGTTCCATAAACGGCCGGTCCGGATCGATTTCGCTTATATTCATATAAAGGGCTTCCGCCAGGCTCTCTTTAATCCGTTGAAGCAAAGAAGCAGTGGAAGCGGAATTTTGAATCGCGGGCGGATGTTCGGTTTGATTCCTGCCTTTAAGTTCAACCGATGTCGGGGAAAACACGGGGGATAATACGATGGGTCGCCGGGGTGATTCTTTTTTATCAGCCGCCGGAAACTGCCTATCGGTTAAGGGATCCAATTTGATTCGAGCCCTCTTTTCGGGTAACATAGGGTAATTGGATGGTGGCCCGGATAATAAGGGCGTTTTTCCGATTGGGCGCTGTGCGGGCTGCCGTTTTGCGCTTTCCGGCGACGGCTGGCCGATCTCCGAAATCCAGTGCCGCTCTTTTGCAAAGGGATAGGTCGGCAGCCGAAGACCGAACCGCCCTCGGGGGCTGTCATGCCGACCCTGCGATATTTCATACCCCTGACAATAAAGCTCCGCGAGTCCATACAGAATATCCCGATATTTTTCTTTTTCAGACCGGACCTTTCCGGCCTGTTTCAGCATCTCTTCGACATACCCGCGAATCGTGCGTTGGCCGGTGAATCCGTGGGGCACTTCGCCGTAAAAGATTTTGGGAGAGGTCTCATTGCACTTCAATTGATTTAAAACATGGGCCGCGTCATCCGGGTCCTGAACGACAACGGCATTTCGATACGCAAAATGGTGGCGCCCCTGGGACAACGTCCGGCAAATATGCGCCAAATCGGTTAACTCCACGGTGTTGTCTCTGAAAAAGGAGACCATATCCACGATTTTTTCGGCCAGCGCGGTTCTTTTCTTTGCGGAAAACATCATCAGATAAAAGGGATCGCCGGGGACGTCCGGCGCAACCCCATCGCCGGCAGGCCCTTCGATCACCATATGCGCGTTGGTGCCGCTCATTCCAAAGGCGCTGACGGCCCCAATGCGTTTTTCTTCCTCTCCGGTGGTCCACGGTTTTGCCGAGACATTCACAAAGAACGGCGATTCATTCCATTTTATGAAATCGTTTTCGTGAACGCAGTTCAGGCTTGCCGGTATGGTTTCATGGCGAAGCGCCTGCACCAGGCTGATCAGGCTGACCAATCCCGAGGCCGCAAAGGTGTGGCCGAAGTTGGTTTTTGTGGAAGTCAGTGCGCAAAATCGCTGCTTGTCCGTATAGCCCTTGAAAGCATCGTACAGTGCATTGATTTCCACCGGATCGCCCAATTTGGTGCCGGTGCCATGGGTCACGATATATTCTATTTTCCCCGGATCGATGCCATATTGGTCATAGACCGTTTTCATCAGTCCGGCCTGGGCGCTTCCATTGGGAACGGTTATTCCGTTGCTCTTTCCATCGTAATTGATACCGCTTCCCTTTATCACCGCGTATATCGAATCCTGATCTTTTTCGGCATCGGTCAACCTTTTGAGTACGATCGAGGCGACCGCCTCTCCGGGCACCATGCCGTCGGCCTGCCGATCGAAAGCGGAACACTTGCCCGAAGGGGACAACATGCCCGAACGACCCAGACTTTTAAATGCCTCGGGGCTAAGCATCAGATTCACGCCGGCGGCAATGGCGGTGTCGCATTCCCTGTTTCGAAGACTCTGGCAGGCTTGATGCGCAGCGACCAATCCGGAGGAGCAGGAGGTGTTGATCGCCATGGCCGGTCCGCCGAAATTCAGGAAATACGCCAATCGAACCGCGGAGATCCCTTCGTGGTCCGAAGTGATTCCCTTTTCGTTTTCTGAGAGTAAGCGGTAATCACCGGTCTCCATACCGACGAACAGCCCCATTTTGTTCCGTTTAAGATGCAGGGGGCCGTAGCCCGCATCCTCCAGCGCTTTCCACGATTCTTCAAGCAAAAGCCTCTGTCGCGGATCCATCCACTTGGCTTCTTTGGGAGAAATTTCAAAAAAGGACGGGTCAAATTCGTCCACCCCGGACAATACACCGCAGCGATTCGATCCGATCCCGTCCGGACCGTCAAGCTTCTCTCCGAAATGCTGGCGCCAGTTGAACCTTTCAATGGGAATTTCCGTTATCGCGTCTTTTCCTTCCAGGAGGATTTTCCACATTTCATCGATATTCCGCGCACCCGGGAATCTGCCGCTCATCCCGATGATGGCGATATCTTCCAAAAACGGATCGTGGGCGCCCTGAATTACAAATCTGGGGCGCTTACGCCGCGTCGGTTTCCAAGGGATATTCTGTTCCGGAACAGAAATACCGGAATCGCCATGGGGCGCATCCGGTTCCTTATAAAAGTATTCCACCACCTTTTTATGCGCTCTTTCGAAATAGCGAACCAGCTTTTCGATGGTGGGGTGGTCGAAAAATATGGAAGGGGTGATTTCCATTCCGTAAAATCGGGTCAGGGCCGAAGCCAATTCCACGAAGGAGATGGAATCGAACCCGAAATCTGCCAGATTGGCATCGGAATCCAGCTGATCGGAAGAGATTTTAAGCAGCCGGCCGATAAGATCTTTCAGATCGTATTCAAGACATTGCGATACGGTAAACCCCTTCATCTCCTTCCGTCTTCCGCCAGGAAAAAGACCGGGGCCGGCCGGCGGTTTTTCGGTGGCCGAAGGCGGATGTTCCGACAATCCCAGGAAGCGATGGATGTGTGAAGAATCCCCCGCCAGCACCAGGTGCTGCGTTTTCTCCTGGGGCAGCAGGCGATCGAACATGTCGAGCCCCTCTTCTGTTTCCAGAAAACGCTGCCCGCTCGATTTGAGGTACAGTTGGGTACTGCTGTCGGAAGTAAACCCCATGCCCCCCGCTTTCCAGAGAGGCCAGTTGATAACGATATGTTTCTCTCTGGGATGAAGCCCGTTTTTATAGTCCGCATAAGCGGCCATAAACCGATTGGCGATGGCATAATCGCACGCCCCGAAATCCCCGAGTATGGCGGAGGCGGAAGAAAAATAGCATATAAAATCGAGCGTTTCACCCGTCAATGCCTCATTCAGCGCCAGACATCCATCGACTTTAGGGCGCAGGACCCGGGTGAAGCTTTCAGCATCTTTTTTGATAATGGTGGATGCGCTTTCAATACCCGCCGCATGAATCACACCGTCTATTTTCCCGAATTGCTTTTCGGCATCATCAAGCCCCTTTCTCATTGCAGCCCGATCACAGATGTCGGCCTCAAGATAAATGACCCGGGAGCCCCGGCCCTCCTTTTCGATACCCTTAATCAGCAGGCGAATTCTGTCATCCATCGGCGATCGGCCCGAAAGAACCAGATTCACGGCATATGCTTTTGCCAAATACCGCGCAACCAGGGATCCCAGGCCGCCGCAACCGCCTGTAATCAGATATGTTTTTTTCGGCTTTAGCAGGCTTTTGAGATCTTCGGGTTTTGTCTCCCGGTTCCGGTAAAGATACCTTTTCTCATCGTCATACAACGCACTTTCTATTTTATCGACATGAAGCTCCCGCCAAAGAATATCGAGCCAATCGGCGATATGGGCTTGAGCGGCGGTTCCGGCTTTTTGATAGATGACGCCGAATTGCATTTTCGGCATGACCAGCCTAAGGGAACGTTCAAAGCCGATCCATGATTCCGCATAACAGCGCGCCGGTCCATTCCCAAGCGGCGCGGCGAGTAAAAATCGAAGGTGGGTCAGCCTGGCAACGGCCAGGCCCTGAATGATGAAAAGGATATCGGTGTAAACACCATCCGTTTCGATACCCTCTGTTGCCGGCATATAAAACACGGCGCCGGCAGCGCCATGGTCCCTGGCAATATCCGCGAAAGCCATTTGATAGGTTTTTCCGTCGGTTCTGGAAACACGGTAATGGCGCCGCGACGATTTCCCGTAACTATCTCCCTGGGATATGAAAAGCACCTTTAGGGCGGGAGCGAGTTTTTTCATGCGCTTTTCGACGACCTTCCTGTTTTCCGGTTTCCTCAATACACAAACCAGCGTTTTGAACCGCACACCTGAACCGACAGATCGTTTCCGTTCCTGCAGGTATTCTTCAAAGGTCGTCAAAACAGCCTGCGCTACGGGTCGGGCAGGAAGTGCGGTTTTGGGATGGGCGTCGGGTCGATATCCTTTTATCCGATCGCCTTTGCCCTTTGATTCTTTGCCCGGGCCCTTTTCCGCTTCAAGCCAATAGCGTTCTTCCGCAAAGGGATAGGTCGGCAGGCTGATGCGCCGGGGTTTGAACTTCCCGTAAAGCTGATTCCAATCGATAACCAGACCTTTTACCCAGAGAGAGAGGAGCTTTGAATAATCTTGACGCTCAATCCATGTGTCGAAAAGTGCTTCAAACGCCTCGTCCGCCTTGAAAACGGAAAGGGCCTTTTTATCCCGTTTCGCATTTCCGCGAAAAATACCGTCCATATCGTTCTCACCGGAAACAAAGCGAGCAAGTTTATCGGCAAGTTCGTCAAGGGAACCGAGGATCACTGCCAGCCGCTCCTCCATCGCTTCCCGCCCGACCTGCAAAGTGTAGGCGATATCCGCAATATCGAACCGATCCTCCTTATTTTCCAATTGCAAGCGGACAAATTTTTCCATTTGAACGGCATGGGCTTTCAGCCGTTCCTCGTTTTTGGCGGAAAGCACGAAAATAGCGGGTGCCCCATCATCGGGCTTCCTGTCCAGGGGGTTCGCCCTCCCGCTGTCATCTTGATATTCTTCAATGATCAGATGGGCATTGGCGCCTCCGGCCCCGAAAGAACTGATCCCCGCGCGTCGGGGTAATTTATTGCCGGAGGCGTCCGGCGGGGCTTTCCAGGGTTCTGCGGTTGTTGCGATGTAAAAAGGGGATCCTTCAAGTTTGATATAGGGGTTTACGGTATCGCAGTGGAGGCTTTTGACAATTGTCCTGTGTTTGAGTTGCAGGAGCGTTTTAATCACCCCGGCAACCCCGGCGGCAAGTTCCGCATGCCCGATGTTGCTTTTCACGGAACCCAACCCGCACGGAACAGGTGCACCATCCGCGGCCCCTTTGGTTCGACGCAACGCATCGAAGGCGGATTTCAGTGCATCGATTTCGATGGGATCCCCCAATTCCGTACCGGTGCCGTGGGTTTCAATATAACCGATGGTGCCCGGGTCGATTCCGGCCTTTCCATATGCTTCCGTGAGCAGCGCCACCTGTGCCTTGGGGTTCGGGGCTGTCAGAGAGTTGGCCCTGCCGCCGTGGTTTACGGCGCCTCCCCGGATAATCCCGTAAATATGATCTCCGGATTTTTCCGCGTCCTCAAGGCGTTTTAAATACAGCATTCCGACCCCTTCCGACCGGCCGTAGCCGTCGGCCTTGTCGGAAAAGGTTTTACAGCGCCCGTCTTTTGAAAGCATGCCCAGCCGGTCGAGACTGACATGAAAGGCGGGATTGATAATGATGTTGACGCCGCCAGCGATGGCCGCATCGCAAACGCCGCTCTCAATGGCGGCCGCGGCCTTGCATATCGCAACCAGGGAACTCGAACATGTGGTATCGACCGGCTCGCTGGGGCCATGGAGGTCGAGGAAATAACTCATCCGATTGGGCCCCATCGCTGGAATGACGCCGGTGCCGTAAAAACCCTCCAGGGGTGAAGCACCGAGAACCTGCTCGCCATAACCGCTGCTGGCAATGCCGATGTACATGCCGGTACGGGTCCCGGCGATCTCGGTGGCGGAATAGCCTGCGTCCTCGATCGCCTTCCAGACATAGAGCATTAACAGGCGCTGATGCGGGTCCATCCACTCGGCTTCGCGCGGCGATATCCCGAAAAACATCGGGTCGAAATCACCGATCCCATCAATAAACCCGCCCACATTGACATTCGTTTTATTTGCCTCTTTCAGGGGATCTCCGTAAAGCGCCCGCCAATCCCAACGATCTTCCGGTATTTCGGAAATGCAGTCTTTCCCCTCGGCCAGGTTCGTCCAAAATTCCGTTATATCCCGTGCCATGGGGAACCTTCCGGACACCCCCACAATCGCAACCGCTTTATTCCGCGAATCGATATTGCCATTTGTCCCGGCGACTCGATTGCCTCCGCTTTCCGATTGCAGATAAATGGAACGGCATTTGTCTATCAGAACCGGTAACCCCATTTTATCGGTCATTAAATCAAAATGACTTTTAGAGGGCACCCTGACGGTCTCAAGGCCGCTGAGCATCTCCTTCCATTTCCGGTAATGGGCTTCATCATGGGTGAGTGCTTCTCCCAGCAATTTCCGGGTGTCATTTAGCAGGTCACCGAACTGATCCGGCAAAGCCGGTTTTAAAATGTCCGTCTCTTTTTTTGTGAAATAGTATATATCGACCTGATCGGGAAACAGGAGGGGCCGTACGGTGTAAAACGCCAACGCTTTTTTGTTGTAGGCAAATGCATAGGACATGTTCCGGATGGTGCGCCCGATCAATTCTGCCGGCCGCTTCACTCCTTTTTCCCGGCATTCGTTCGCCAGATGGTCAATCAGGTCATCCCCTTTGAATTTTCCGGTATCGGATTTTCCAAAGGCGATATCCCCGAATTTTTTACCATCGCCATGAATCGCTTTTTTCAAATGAGAGTAAAGGAAGAAATTGCATGTCGTTAAAATCGTGTCCGTCCTTAAGGCAATTTCGTCAGGGTCTATAGTTGCAGCACCTGATGGAAAGGGAGGTTCCAATAAAAGCAGGTTGCGCACTTCTAAGCCTCTGCTCTGAAGCTGCCTTGCCATTTCATAGGCGATCACGCCGCCCATTGAAAATCCGGCCAACTGGTACGGTCCTTCAGGATCCATGGCCGTTATGATTTCAATATAGTACCCTGCCATCTCCCCGATGCTGTTTAAAAAATCGTGGTTCGTGCAAAAGCCCCTGGACTGAATGCCGAAAAAAGGCTGACCGATGTTTAAATTCTGAGCGATCTTGATATAGGGCTCCACCGAACCGGTGAGTGGATGAATCCAGAAGCAGGGTCTTCTGCTTCCCTCCCCGTAAAGCCCCACGCATTCCGGAAACCGTTTAGGCCGCTCTTTTGTCCTTCCTGTACCGAACCGGTGAACGTCGGTTTGGCGACCGGAAACCTTTGATGGAACCCACCCGGACACCTCTTTCTCAGGCGCGGGCTCACTGTAAAAACGGTCGATGATCTCTTTATGGCGGCCGGTAAAATAGGTAACCAGTTTATCAATGGTGTTATACTCAAAGAATATGGCGGGGCTGACCTCCGTTCCGTAATGGTCGGACAGGGCGGATCCGAAATCGGTCAGGGAGATGGAGTCAAATCCGAACTCCGCGAGATTGACATCCGGATCGAGCTGTTCGACCGGGATATTCAAAAGCCTGCCGACATGATCCTTCAGATCGGTTTGAAGGCATTCTTCTACGGAAAACCGGTCCATCCCCTTTCGCCGTCCTTTGCCGGCCGAAGGGGCAATCATCGCCCGGTCCGCCAGGAACCAGGGTCTTTTTTCCGAAAGGCCTAAAAATCGATGAATTCGAGAGGGTTCCCCCGCCAATACCAGATGCTGTCCCCTGCCCCGGGAAAGCAGGCGATCGAATAGGAAAAGTCCCTCCTCTGTCTCCAAAAAACGCTGACCGCTCGACTTGAGATACATCTGGGTACGATCATCGGAACCAAACCCCATGCCGCCCGCTTTCCAGAGAGGCCAATTGATGACAATGTTTGTGCCTTTTCTCAGAAAATCGTTTTTATAGTTCGCGTAAGCCATCAGAAAGCGATTGGCGATGGCATAATCGCAGGACCCGAAATCACCCAGTATCGCAGCCGAGGACGAAAAATAGCATACAAAATCGGGGGGGGCCTCCTTTAACACGTCATCTAAAATCATCGTCCCTTCGGTTTTGGAACGTAGTATTTCGTGAAAGCTTTCCATATCCTTTTCAAGGATGTTTTGCGTGCTTTCGATTCCCGCCGCATGGATGACGCCAACGATTCGTCCGAACTGTTCCCTTTGACGGGCCATCCCTTCTGCCATAGCACCGGAATCGCATATATCCGCCTGCAGGTAGTCAATTCGGGCGTCCGGGTTTTCGTCTCCGATCGATTTAAGAAGCAACCGTTTTTTATCATCCAGCGGAGACCTGCCCGTCAGAACGAGGTTCACGGAATGTTTTTTCAAAAGGTGGCGTGCAAACAGAACGCCCAGCCCGCCGCATCCGCCCGTCAAAAGGTAGGTCTCATTGGGTCTGAAAAGGTTTTTCCCTTCCTCTACTCTCGTCTGCCGGAACCGGAGCACCTGTCTTTGGTTCCCGAAATGAAAGGAGCTCTCGATTCGTTCGGCCCGGATTTCCCGCCAGAGACATTCGACCCAATCATCCAGACCGGCTCCGGCAGCGGTTTCGGTCTCCCTTAAAACCACCCCGAGTTGCATATGGGGCATCACAAGCCCCATGGAACGTTCAAATCCGATCCATGATTCCGGGTAACAACGTTCCGCCCCCCCCGTCTGCCGCGCGGCCAACAGGAACCGGATCGATTCTAATTTGAGCCCGGCAATGGCCTGAATGGTATAAACGATCGGTGAATAATCGGTAACGGCTTCGGGGTCCTCGAGCGCCGCCATGTAAAGCCCGGCCTCAATGGCACCATAATCGGTGACAATGGCATCAAACGCCTTTATGTAGGTGCTGCCGTCCGTCCTGGAGACACGGTAATGAGTCCGCGATTCTTTTTTGTAGGCGTCCCCTATAGATATAAAAACCACCCGGGTTTCAGGGGCGCGTTTGGCAAGGGCGTTTGATACCACCTTTCGGTTTTCCGGCTTTGTGAGAATACAGACCAGGGTGTTGATGCCAAACCCCGAACCGATAGAAACCGCCTGCTCATCCAGGTATTCTTCAAATGTCATCAGCTCGGTGGGTGCTTCATTTCGGGGACCGGTATCGGTTGTTGAAATTTTCGAAGAAATTTCGGTATAAAGGAGCGGCGCCGGGCCTTTAATCCTCATGTCAACTGTTTCATTTACAGCGCCTGCATCCTGATCCAGCCCTCGGGTGTTAACGCCATCGATCCAATACCGCTCTTTTACAAAAGGATAGGCCGGCAGACTGATGCGCATGGGATTTGCCTGACCCTCGTAAAGCTTATGCCAATCGACGGCCAATCCATTCACCCAGAGGTTGACCAATTTGGAATATTTACCCTTGGCAATCCAGGCATCGATCGCCTTCTGCAAATCCTCGTCCGCCTGAAATACAGCCGCCGTTGCTTTATCCCGTTTCACGCCAGTCCGGAAAAGATCCTCTATTTTTTCCTCACCGGCAACAAACCGTTTGAGCTTGTCCCGAAGCACTTTGACAGAGGAAACGATGATGGCAAGGCGCTCTTTCATGGCTTCGCGGCCCGTCTGGGTGGTATAGGCGACATCGGCAAGACTTAAGCCGGAATTGTGGCTGGCCAATCGTGATTGGAGATACTTCTCCATTTTATCCGCGTAAGCCTTGAGTCTGTCCTCGTTTTTGGCCGAAAGCACAAAAATCGCGGGCCTCTTTCCTTTGTCCCCCCGACGGCGGACCTCGGTCTTTGGTCTTTTGTCCGTATATTCTTCGATGATGACATGGGCGTTCGCCCCACCCGCTCCGAAGCTGGACAGGCCGGCAATCCTCGGCACTTTTCTCCCATCTATTTCCGGCCGCTTCCAATCGCCGGTCCCCTGCGGCACCACGAAAGGGGTCTTTGTGAAATCGATATTCGGATTTAACTCCCTGGCGTGCAGGCTCGGAACGATTTTTTCATGTTGCATCTGCAGTATAATTTTGGTGAGTCCCGCAATGCCCGCCGAGGCTTCGAGGTGGCCGATATTCGACTTTACAGAACCGATCGCGCAAAACCTTTTTTCATCCGTATCTTTTTCAAAGGCCTGTGAAAGCCCCGTAATTTCAATGGGATCTCCCAGTTCGGTTCCGGTCCCGTGGGCTTCGATATAGGATATTTCCTGCGCTTTCACTCCGGCTTTTTCCATGACCCCCCGAACAAGCTCCCCCTGGGCCACCGGGCTCGGTACGGTATATCCGCTGGTTCTGCCCCCGTGATTGATGCCCGTACCGCGGATCACCGCATAAATAGGATCCCGGTCCGCCTCGGCCTTGCTCAAACGCTTGAGTAAAACCGCGCCAACGCCTTCGCCGGGCAAAAAACCGTCCCCGCCCCTGCCGAAGCTTTTACTTTTACTGCCGGTGGTCAGCATCCGCATGGCGCAAAGCCGGGTATAGGCGGATGGATGGAGATAGAGATTCACGCCGCCCGCTACCGCCATTTCGCAGTCTTCCCGATACAGATGCTCGCAGGCTTCATGAACGGCTGTCAGGGAAGAGGAACACATGGTGTCGACGGGCAGGCTCGGCCCTTTGAAATCGAAAAGAAAAGAGACCCTGTTGGCAAGGGAACTGAATGAGGTGAAGGGATGAACCTTCTCTCCCCGTCGCCAGAGATCCGGTCCGTAGAGATCGTAACCGGTTTTGGTGATTCCGGCAAACACCCCGATACGTTTGTGATATCCGGTTGTCAGACGATCCCTCGTATACCCGGCATCTTCGATCACTTCCCAGCACGCCTGTATGAACAGGCGTTCCTGGGGATCCATATTCATTGCTTCCTTCGGCGAAATATTGAAAAACAAAGGGTCGAAATCGGCAAAACCGTCGATGAATCCCCCCCATTTGCTGTAGCTTTTACCCTGGGCCACGGCCTGATCGGGATCGGGATGATAAAAGCCTTCAAGCGGCCAGCGTTCCTCGGGGATTTCTTGGATGCAGTCTTTGCCCGCTTTCAAATTCTCCCAGTATTCTTCTGTGTTTTCCGCACCCGGATAACGCCCGCTCACTCCGATAACGGCAATGGGCTCCCTTGTTCCCATCCATACCATTCCGCCATGGCGGCGCAATTTTTTCTCCACCCCTTTAAGTGGTGTGAGCACGGGAAAGTCATCCCCGGACGCCGGCACCTCAAAGGCTGGGGGCGGGCCGGATGGCGCCGGTTCACCGGCAAGTCCGCACCATCGCATGCACTCCTGCGGATATTGGGAGACAAGATAGCGGACCAGTTCTCCTAAGGTTCTGTATTCATAAAAGAGCGTTTTCGATGCATCGATGAATATCCTCTCGAATGTTTGATTGAACCGGGCAATCATCAGGGAATCGACGCCGTAGCTTTCAAAAGGTTCGTCAGAATCAATATCGGCGATGCGGACTTTGGTAATTTTTTCAAACAGGATTTTAAGCCGATGTTCCGTTTTCGTGCCCAGCAATTCCGGTGCGACGGGCGGCCCCTCGGCCGAAACCGGGTGCAGAGCGGCTTGGGTCGGGAATTCCGACATATATCGCCGCATCAACCCCACATCCCCCTCCATGGGCATCATTTGCGGCAGATTCGAAGAAAGGCCCAGATAAAACGCCTGAATCCCCGTTTCGGTTTGCATGGGAACCATACCGGAGCTTTGCGTCATGAGCCTTTGGGACAATTCATCCATGGGCATTCCGCCCTCTTTCCAGGGCGCCCAGTTGATCGACAGGGTTTTTCCGTAACGCTTTTTTGATTTCACCAGATCGTTTCGACGGGCGGCATAGGCATCCATAAAAGCGTTGGCGCATGCGTAATCGACCTGCCCCGCATTGCCGTGGGCACCGGCACCGGATGAAAATGCCACAAAAAAATCGAGATTCAAATTCCGGGTGGCCTCGTCCAGATGGACGATTCCCGCCACTTTGGGAGCGAGTACCCTTGTAAATGTCTCTTTTGTTTTCCGAATAATGAAGTCATCGCGAATAATGCCGGCGGCGTGCAGAACCGCGCTTAATCCTCCGTGATCCCGAACAATGGTTTTAATTAAATTCTCAACATCCCTTTTTCGCGCCACATCCGATTGTTTGAATTCGACCCTCGCACCGAGGCCCTTTAATTCATCGATCCGCGCCTTTCTCCCGGCGCCGGGTTCAAAACGCCCCGTGAGAATTAAAACAGGATTCTTCACCCGACGGGCGATCTCCTTTGCAAAAATATGTCCCAGTCCACCCGTACCGCCGGTAATCAGATAAACCCCATTGTCTTTCCACGCCATGGCCGATTTCTCCGGCACGATTTCGATCTCCTCGAAACCTGAAACCAGGCGTTTACCGGCCTTGTATCTGATATGTGCGTCTTCCGGAAGTCGGCTGTTCTCGTCAAGTATCGGCCGGATCCGGACCTCATTTTCAATCTCGATCAACTGCCCTGAAATTTTCGGTTGTTCCAGGTGCGCGGTTTTCAATAATCCAGAAAGGCCCGCAAATACCCGGCGATCCTCTTTTCCGGAGACCACCACCTGAAGCAGTATATTCCCTTCAGGTTTTGCCTTGGCAATCGCTTGAATCTTTTCAAAAAGCTGCAGTGCGCAGGCACTGAACCGCCGGTCGATATTTCTCTTTCCGGATTTGAGGGTGATCATCTCGACACCCTGCAGCGAGCCCGCGGCACCCTGGCGAAAAGCTTTGGAAGGTTCGCAAAGAGCGACCACTTGTTTGGCATAAACGGCCGGATCGACTGTTCCGTCGGCGCTCTTTTCCCGCCATGAACGCTTCAGCATCATGGCGCCCACCTGAGTCTGCGCCGTTTCGCTACCCCCTGACTTGAAAGATAAGCCCTTCATCCGTACGCAGACATTGCCTTGTTCATCGCACAGGTCGATATCAAGGATTCCTGTCGTTCTTTCAGCCGGGGGGCGCCCCTTGCCATGCCTGGCATAAGCCCATACCGGGGCATGTCCACCCCATACTTCAACCCGGTCCAGGGCGACCGGCAGGAGCGGACCCGGTTTGCCGCGGCCGTTCATCAACCCCATCGATGCCCGTAGGGCCAGATCGATCAAAGCCGGGCGTAGGACGAGTGGATCTCCGGCATTTGACGCCGGAAGCGACAGCCGCGAAAGGATCCGGCCCTCTCCCACATGCACGCTTTCGATCCCTCCGTGACGGGTCCCGTATCCCGGGCCGGTCTGTGCCAGAGCATCGCGGCTTTCATCGGCAGCAGAGGCGTTCGGATCACATTGGGCCATCAAAGAGGCGATATTAAGGGCAGGAACCTCACCGGGCGTGTTGAGCACGGCGACTCCCTGACCATGAACCACGGGCGCGCCATCGACTTGACCGGACCGCGTATAAATCTCATAGGCAATCTCTCCGTTCTTTTCAGGAAACAGGCGGATATGCACATCCACCGAATCACCTGCGACCGTTACCGGCGCCGCCCACGCCACATTTTCGAGTACCAGATTTGTTGGCTCCTCTTCCGGGATCCCTGCTGCCAGAAGCGCCGCGGCCCGCGCCATCTCGAGATGGGCAACGGTCGGCAGCATTTTTCCGCCGGTTGCGGCATGATCCGCCAGATAATCATCTTCACCCGTAAACGTTGAACTGAAGCGCTGCCCGGTAAAATCGGAAGTGTTGCGATGAAGCAGGGGATGCAGTCTTGACGGTTCATCGACGATTCCCGCCCCCCGGTTCGTACCCGTCGGCCCATCGACCCAGCATCGCGCCTTTTCAAAGGGATAGGTCGGCAGGCTGATACGCCTCGGCCTGGCCTTGCCGTAAAGCTTGTACCAGTCGAAATCCAGGCCTTTGACCCAAAGAGAGGTCAGTTTCGCGTATTTCCCGCGTTCAATCCATTTATCCACGGCGTCCCGTAGCTCTTCATCCGCCTCGAAAAGGGTCAAGTTTTCCTTATCCGGCCTCGCGCTGCCGCGGTGCCATCGGTCCTGGTTATTCTCCCCGCCGGCGATGAAGTGTTTCAGTTTACCCGTGAGCTCATCGACGGTACCCGCGATCATGGCCAACCGCTCTTTCATGGCCACACGGCCTGTCTGGGACGTAAAGGCGATATCCACAAGGTCTGAATCGTTTGGTTTCGTTTTGATCAGATAATCCGCCATAACTCCGGCGTAATCCTTCAGCCGGTGCTCGTTTTTTGCGGACAGAACGAAAATATACGGCCTGCCGGTGATCTCTTCCCGGTCCAGGATCTCAACCGCACGCTCCCTGACATATTCTTCGATCACGACGTGGGCATTGGCGCCGCCGAATCCGAAGGAACTGATGCCCGCGATCCTGGGAAGCATACTGCCGGTGGCATCTGTGGGTGCTCTCCACTCCCGGGATGTTCCGGCGATGTAGAAAGGGGAGTTTTCGAGCCGAATATAGGGGTTGACCGTATCGCAATGCAGGCTTTTGACGATGGTTTTGTGTTTGATCTGCAGCAGGACCTTGATCACGCCCGCCACGCCCGCGGCGAGTTCCGTGTGCCCGATGTTGGTTTTGACGGAACCCAATCCGCAATGGGCTTTGGCGACATCGGAAGCGCCTGTTTTCGCATACAGTTCGTAAAATGCGGCTTTGAGCCCTTCGATCTCTATGGGATCGCCCAGATTCGTCCCGGTACCGTGGGTTTCGATATAACCGATCCTGCGCGGGTCGATGCCGGCTTTCCGGTAAGCGAGTTTCATCACCTCCGTCTGCGCCTTGGGGTTCGGGGCCGTCAGGGAGTTTGCCCTGCCCCCGTGGTTCACCGCCGTCCCACGAATAATCCCGTATATATGATCGTTGGATCGGATGGCCTGGCTGAGCTTTCTTAGAAAAAGCATCCCCACGCCCTCACCCCGTACATACCCGTCCGCTGTGTCGGAAAAGGTTTTGCACTTACCGTCCTTGCTGAGCATCCCCGCCTTGCCAAAGCTGATGTGAAAGCCGGGCGTTAAGATGGTGTTGACGCCTCCCACGATGGCCATATCGCAACTGCCGTTCTCCATCGCCTCGACTGCGCGATGGATCGCCACCAGTGAGGAGGAGCAGGATGTCTCCACCGGTTCGCTGGGCCCGTGAACGTCGAGAAAATAACTCAATCGGTTGGGCCCCACCGAAGGAACGTTCCCCGTCGAGGTATATCCCTCGATGGGAGCGTTCACCCTTGCTATGATTTCGGAATATTCGCTGCCACCCGTTCCGATAAAGATTCCAGTGTTCGTACCGGACAGGCGATTGGCCGGATATCCCGCATCCTCGATCGCTTTCCATGCATAGAGCATTAAAAGGCGCTGCTGGGGGTCCATCAGCTCGGCTTCCCTTGGGGAGATGCCGAAAAAGCCGGGATCAAAATCGGCGACACCGTCGATAAACCCGCCCCATTTGATATCTGTTCTATTCCCGTCTTTGAGGGGATCGCCGTAAAATGCCTCCCAATCCCAGCGGTCTTTTGGAATCTCTGAAATGCAGTGTTTTCCCTCAGCCAGATTCTCCCAAAACTGATCGATGTCCTCCGCCATGGGGAATCTGCCGCTGATGCCAACGATGGCGACAGGATCGGATGATAGCGCCCCGTGCCGCTGCGCCGATAACGGCGAAGCGAAACGCTGCCGCGGTCTTTTCACTGCCGGGGCGTTCCCGGACGCTTGTACAACCGGGGCGGAGGGGGCAATTGCAGGGGCGGCATTAACGGCGAATCGGTCGGTAAATATGGCCCTGTGGTCATTGACCAGATACCGGGTCAGGCTGTCGATCGTCGGATACTCGAAAAAGAGGGTGGGTGCTAGCTCGAGGCCGAATTTTTGGTTGAGACGGTTGGAAAATTCGGTCAGCGAGATCGAATCAAATCCATATTTTTCCAGTTCGACCTTGCCGTCGATTTTTTCCTCCCGGATGCTCATGGCCCCCGAAATGTCCTGTATCAACATGGATCGGACTTTATCGAACAGATCGGTATCGCCGATGACGGCACCAGGAGAAAAAAGGGCGGTTTTTTCAGTCTCCGGCCGAATAAGCGGCGGTGGCGCTGAAAGCATTTTCCGTCTGATCCTGGAAAGATCGCCCTCGATGATCATGATATTGGAATGTCCGGACGAAATGGCCCGGTGGAAGGCATGGATGCCGGCGGCGGTTCCCATGGCGATCATGCCCATGTTTTGCATCATCATTTTTTCGGTCTCAGGGCCGACGCTCATGCCGCCTTCTTTCCAAAGGGGCCAATGAATCGAAACGGTCCGGCCCTTCCGACGGTTCAATGTCACCAGCCGGTTGCGATACGCCGCATAGGTGCCCGCAAACGCGTTGGCGCATGCATAATCCGCCTGGCCGATATTGCCCACGGATCCAGCGATAGAGGAAAAAATGACAAAAAGATCAAGGGGCACCTTTTGGGTCGCTTCATCCAGATTCACCAATCCGGTCACCTTCGGTGCCAGAACCTTTTCAAACTCACCGACGGACTTATTGATGATAAAATTATCAGAAATGACCCCCGCGCTGTGTATGATGCCGCTCAAAATGCCATACGCTTTTAGGATAGATTCAATTAAATCCCCGACCTCTTGCCTGTTGCAAACGTCGGTCTGAAAGAATTCGACCCTCGCGCCCGTTTCCTTCAATGTTTCAATCCGCGCCTTTGTTTCACCACCGGGTTCGGATCGCCCCGTGAGAATTAGAACGGCGTTTTCTACCCGAGCCGCAATCTCTCGTGCGAAAATAAGCCCGAGCCCGCCCGTGCCTCCCGTAATCAGATAAACGCCGTTGTCTTTCCATGGGATGTCCCATTCCACCGGCATGGGCGCCGAAACTTCGTCGATATCAGCCACCCATCGTTTGCTGTCCCGGTACCTGACAATCGCGTCCTCAGGGCAGGCGCCGTTTTCCTCAAGTTTTTCGGCAATGTTCTCAACCCCATCGTCGGTTTCAATCAATTGGCAGATCAGTTTAGGGTTTTCGAGGTGCGCGGTTTTGAGCAGCCCCGAAAGTCCGATCAACGGGCTGTCATCCCTGCCTGTTGTGACGAGCTGGATTAAAACCTTGCCCTCAGGTTTTTCTTTAAGGATGGCTTGAATCGCTTCAAACGTTCGGACTGCACAATTTTGAAAACGTTGGTCGATAAGCTGCGAGTCGGATGCAAAGAATTGCATCTCTGCATCTCCCAAGCGGGCCCTCATCTCTACTTCAGAAACTTCATCCGTGCCGCAAAACAGAACAAAATGTTTATGATAATGATAATCCGTCCACTTGCCATCGGCAATTTGCTCCGTCCACAAGGGGCGCAGCATAAGGGTTCCCATGGCAGCATCGGCCTCAAATTTCGGGACCCTGAAAGATAACGCCTCGACACGTGCGCAAAGGCTTCCTGCATTGTCGTAAAGGTCAACATCGAATGTTTGTACCTTTTCACTGCTTGCCGGCGTGACACCATTGCCGGGCCTGGCAAAGGACCACATGGGAGAAGCGGTTCCGCGGAAGATTTCAATCTTTTTCAAATTAAAGGGTATTGAAAGCTCAAACTGATTGAAGTTTGGAAACAGGTACACCGCTGCCTGCAGCGCGGAATCCAGAAGGCCCGGATGCAGGACAAATTCATTTTCTGTACCTTCTGCGTCAGATGACAGATTCAGCTTTGCCAGGGCACATTTCTCACCGGTGTATACCGTTTCGATTGCCTGAAAACCCGAACCGAGATCCAGACCGGCGTTTTTCATTTTTTTATAATGCTCAGCGGATGAAACAATGTCCCGGTCGCATCCCGCCATCAACGATTCGATATCTTGCACGGGGGTTTTTTCCACGGTATTGAAAAGAGCGGTTCCCTGGCTGTAAACCTGCTCTGCATTGTCGTCGCTGCCAATACCCGAGGCGGATGGCGCGTAGATTTGATACCCAATCTCCCCGTTTTCCTCGAGAACCAGGCCGATATTCACATGGGTACTGCCGTCTGTTGAAACGATGGGCCGTATCCAAACCACATTTTTAAGGACAATTGCCGTTCGACCCTCTCTAGGGGCTTCAGCGGCCAGTGCAAATGCGGCCCGCGCCATCTCCAGATGCGCCACGCCCGGCAGGACCTTTCTGCCTTTGACGACATGATCCGAAAGGAAAAACTCACCACCCGTGAAAGTCGAACTAAAGCGCTGCTCCGAAAGATCGGATGTATTCCGATGAAGCAAGGGATGCAGTTCCGCGACTTTTCCGACGCCCTCCAGTGCCTGTTTACCGACGCCGGGCAGCCAATGCCTCTCGCCTTTGAAGGGATAAACGGGAAGGGGAACTTTTTGAAAGGTGCCGTCGGGGTATAGATTTTTTATCTCGACATCCACTCCCCTGAGCCATAATTTGAGCATCGTTTTTTCGATGATAACGGCGGGATCGTCGCCCATGTCCGCAGTAACTGATTCTTCTGCCGATCCGAATGCGTTTATTCTACCGAAATCGAAGCAAAGCATTTGATCGGGATCGCATATGACCGCACCTTCGGTATTTCTTAGCCAGCCTTCGATATCCCCGATCTCGTTGAGCTTCTGATTTTTTATGATCGAATAGTAATTTCGAATGTCGAGTTTTTTCTGGTTCTTGTTGAGAACAGCCGCTGCGGCCTCATAGTCCGGATTTTCATCTGCCAAAAGGTCTATAACAGTTTCCTTCGGCATGAGGTGATCGGTTATCAGATCGATCATTTCATAAAATTCAGGGGAAGCGGTGACCCGCTGTTCAGAAAAGCTCCATTTCCGATTCAATTTGCGAATACAATTGGCGATAATGACGGCAGGGATACGCCTTTCTTTTTCAAATCCCTTGTTATCACGTATCATTTTCCCGATATCTCTACCGGTTTTTGAAAGAACGGCATCCCATTCATCTATAAATTTTTTGAAGGTAAACTGGTTTTCCAGCAGTGATTCCGCTTTGGACAGATAAAACGCCGCGGCGTCTTTGGGGATATCTATATTTTCAGATAAGCGGCGGAGGTATTCGGCATCAAAATAATAGGGCCGGATCGTTTTCCGGGATACCGGATCGAAAAATGGGATGTCGGGGCGGGTAAATTCAATTTCGGAGCTATTTTTTATCCCCGAAAGGAACGCCAGTGCATCTTCGCGTTTGATCATCCCGCTTAATGCCAGCGCTGTCCAGAATCCACTGTTTCGGGTTTCCCCGGCTACAAGATCGGGAACGATGCCGCCCGTTTCAAGAAAGGATTTCAGAAATGCGTAACCTGCGACAAACTGGTAGAGATGGTTATCATCTCCCCATGTTTTACGGTGAAGGCCGCGTATTTTGGCTTTCGCGACGTTGAGTTTTTTAAGGTCGGCCTCAATGCGCTCGATCTCCCGTCTAAAAGGAATGTTACCGGCCAGAAGGTGCTGAATATCCTCAAAACCGTTGAAGTCACCCTCTCCGATTCTAAGACAGAGAGACGGTCTGCTGCGTTTTGGAAAAACGCCGGGCGCGGCATTTAAAAAATTTTGCAACTCGTCATGGCTGTCCACCATGCATCCGAATCGATACGAAAAGGACTCTCTGCCAGAACCGAGGGTTGCACAGATATCATGAAGAGGGGACTGGTGGTATCGGCTGCTTTGCGCAAAACGTCTCCAGTTTTCCAACAGCGCAACCAGACTTTTTTCCGAATTCGCGGAGAGGATGAAAAGGCTGCTGCTGCCGATGGCATTTTGTACGGCCGGCATCGGCGGTGGCTCCTCCAGGACCATATGGGCATTCGCTCCACCGAATCCAAAAGCGCTTACACCCGACCGCAGCACTGACTTTTCACCGTTATTTTTCCATTCGCACAATTTCGTCGCCACGCGAAACGGGGAGGCATCAAAATTGATGACAGGGTTCGGGGTGTTGAAATTGAGGCTCGGTGGAATTTGTCTGCTGCGCATCATCAACAGGACTTTTATGATACCCGCCATACCTGCCGCACCGCCGGTATGGCCGATGTTGGTTTTTACCGAACCAATTTGGCAGAATTGTTTTTTCCCGGTATATCGCCGAAAAACCTGTGTCAGTGCCTCCACTTCAATGGGATCCCCAAGGGAAGTTCCGGTGCCGTGAGCTTCGATGTAATCAACCGCTTCAGGGCTGACGCCCGCCTTTTCATAGGCCGCAGTGATCACCTCCGCCTGAGCGGTTGTCACGGGAGATGTGAGGGTCGCCGCACTTCCCCCATGGTTGGTCCCGATCCCCTTGATGATGCCATAAATATTCCTTTTCCCCCTGACGGCTTCTTCCAGTTTTTGCAGCAACAATACGGCAATTCCGTCTCCGAGGACAAAGCCGTTGGCGTCCTTGTCGAATGTCTTGCACTTGCCGTCCGGACTGGTGATCCGTGCGTTTGAAAAAGCGATATATTTAAAGGGATGGCAATGAACGCTGGCGCACGCCACCAGGGCGTAATCGGCCATCGATGATAAAAGGCTGTCTTTGGCTATGTCTGCAGCGAACAGGGAAGAGGAGCAGGCCGTGTCAATGGAGAGGCTCGAACCTCTCAATCCGAAAACATGGGAGATTCGGTTTGACAAGATACTGCTGTGGTTTCCCAGCATTGAATATACATTGGTATCGGCGGATACGGCATTCAGCAGGTAATCCCAATCCGACACGCCCACGTACACATCCGTCTTTTTCTCCCGCAACTCTTTTAAGGCTACGCCGGAATCCTCGATGCAGTGCCAGGTCTCCTCCAGCAGGAGTCTTTGCTGAGGATCCATATACTGGGACTCACGAGGCGAGATATTGAAAAAATCGTTATCGAATTTATCGAAATTATCGACAAGTCCGTACCATTTGCTGATGCTTTTGTTCGTCTCGTTGATGTCGGATGAGTAATATTGACGGATGTTCCATCGTTCGGGGGGAATTTCTTTTATGGAGCTTATTCCGTGTTTTAGATTTTCCCAAAACGCGTCATAATCATTTGCACCGGGAAACCGGCATGCCATGCCGATGATGGCAATGTCGGTGTTTTGGGAGCCTTGCTCGGATGCCACCTTTTATCTCCTATTCAAATACCGACTTCATCTCTTCGGCCGGAACTATTTTACCTTCATCCATTTTTATGATTCTGTCGGCCGTATTGAAATATCTGTCATCATGGGAAACCGCAATGACCGTTTTCCCCATAACCCGCATATCTTCGATAAACCGATTGTAAAAAATTTTCCTGAATTCAGGGTCCTGGTCCGCCGCCCATTCGTCGAATACATAGATCGGCTTGTTTTCAAGCAATGCCGAGATGTAGGCGATACGCTTGCGTTGTCCATTGGAAAGGTTCGTATGGGTAAACTGTTTGTTGACATACTCGGTCTTTTTCTCGAGTCCCATTTTCCACAACAGGTCATTCACCTCGTTTGCATCGATGTCATCCAGTCCATACAACTTTTTGAAAATATAAAAATCGGTAAAGATGGTGGAAAAAAGCTCTCGGTAGGCGGAATAGTCCTGCCGGGTAACGATGCGTTGGTCTAAATCGATCGTTCCCTGCTCGGGATAATAAAGTCCGGTCAAAAGCGTCATAAGGGTCGATTTTCCGCTGCCGTTACCACCGACAATAAATACCACCTCGCCCTTCTTAACGGAAAAATCTAGCGGGCCGAGTTGAAACAGGACCTCTCCGTTTTTCCCGGCATAGCGGAACTCGAGCGAATTTAAGTTTATCGATTCAAAGTCCGGTGCTTCCGGCACTTTTTCGGGAATGTCCAATTCGAAATTGTCAATCAGGGCATTCAACTCCTCTATATTCGCGATGGAAACCGAGACCATGAAATATTGCGGCATTACGGCAAAAGCCATCATCATGGGCCCCCATAAAAAAAGCAGCGATGCCACCAGGCTGACCACTTCTTCATTCTCGATCAAATCCGTCAGGGGGAGCCAGAAAATAATCACGCCGATCAAACACAGGAAGGAGACATTGACCAGCAAAAAGGTATCGTTGAACGTTGTCATTGCGACGCTTTTCAGCTTTTCGGCCTCTTTGGCGATCGCCTTGTAATCTGCGAAAAGATCTTCATTTTTTTTATAATTTATCTTTATCTCCTTAAAACCCGAGAGTACATCGTTGAGTTTTTCGAGAAGCTCTACCTCCTTGGATCTGGACGCCGCCAGTTTTCTTTTTGCCGGAATCGAGGCCAGGGTATACGCAATCACACCCAAAACCACAAGCAGGACCATAAGCATGGCACCGATAGGGGAGATAAACATCATATATATGAAAATGGCCACAAACGACACAATTCCTTCTCCTGCCATGGGAAATGTGGGAGCCGTACGATAGATGTTTCCGGTCTCTTCGGTCAGCCGGTTGTAAATTTCACCTTTGCCAACGCTTTCTATGAACCGAAGCTCGGAAAAGCGTATTTTCCCGATGATATCGACACGGATTTTATCGATGATTTCTCCGGAAAGAATGGATGTGATGTTCATATAGGTCTTTTTGGAGTAAAGATGCAACGCGACCTGGAGCAAAAGCATGATAAACAGACGCGGTTCATTGGATATGGTATCACCGCCGATCGCCTTATTTACCATCCCCAGTATAAAGGCATAGGAAAGTCCGGCGACCAGGACATGGATGATGATTTTTTTCTTCGATATATCCGTATACCTGTTAATAAAATTAAGCGCGCCTCTCATTTCGTCACGATCTTCCCTTCGTCCATTTTGATAATTCGATCCGCCGTGTGGAAATAGTGATCGTCGTGGGAAACCGCAATGACTGTTTTTCCCATCGCGCGCATATCATCCAGAAAAAGGTTATAAAATTTTTTCCTGAATTCCGGATCCTGGTCCGCGGCCCATTCATCGAACACATGAATAGGCTTATCCTCCATCAACGTCGATATGTATGCGATTCTCTTGCGTTGTCCCGTGGAAAGCTGAATATTCGTAAACCTGTTGTCATGATACTGCGTTTTGTGGTTGATATCCATTTTTCGAAGAAGATCATTCACCTTCTTTTCATCGATATCTTCAAGACCGTACAGTTTATCGAAAATGTGAAAATCGGTGAAAATCGTCGTGAAATACTCCCTGTACAAGGGATAGGTTGTGCTTGTTATTTTTTGTTTTTCCAAAGTAACATACCCCCCAGGTTCCGGATAATAAAGGCCGGTCAAAAGCTTCATGAGCGTTGATTTTCCGCTTCCGTTTCCGCCGGTTATAAAAACAACCTCTCCTTTTACGAATGAGAGATCGATGGGGCCGACCTTGAAAAGAATCTCTCCCTCTCCGTTTCGATAGCAAAACTCGACCCCGTTGAAGGCAATTTCAGTAAAATCACTGGGAGCCGGTGGGTGCCGGAGCAATTCCGGTTTGGGATTGTCGAGTTTAGCATCGAGATCATTGATATTTTTGATGGAATTCCGGAGAAGGGTAAACTGTCGCGACAGGATGAATACCATGACCATGGGGCCCCATAGAAAAAGCAGGGAAGCGACAAGGGATGTAATCGTATCTTTTTCCGAGATCCCCAAAACGGGCAGAATGAAAATCACGCCGATCAATATAATGAAGTAGGTCAGTATCAATACGACCAGACTGTTGTCGATAGCCGTGGAAGCCGCCGTTTTCTGCAGTGCCGTTTCCTTGGATATCGATTCGATGTCCGCGAAAACATCTCTATTTTTTTTATAGTTAATCCGTATCTCCTTGAATCCGCCAATCACATCATTGAGATGGCCAAAAAGCGCCTCTTCCTGAACTTCGGATTGTTTGAGCTTTTCCATGGCAAAACGGATGCGTCTCGAGTATGAAAAAAACATCATGACGGCAATGCTGGCAATCAATAGAAACCCGGTAAAAGAGAGATAGATGATGTAGCATAGGATTGCAAAAAGGGAGAACAGGGCTTCCATTGCTAAAAACAGGGGCGGTGCCGCCTGGGAAATGACATCCGTGCTCTCTGTCAGGCGGTTATACAGGGTGCCCTTTTCCATGTTTTCGATCACCAGAAGCTCGCTTTTTCGAATTTTTTGGGTGATTGCAACCTTGACGTTTCGTACGACATTCTCTGCTGCAATGGTCCCATTGTTTACGGAAAATCTTTTGAAATAGATATGCAGCAGGCCGGATATCACGAACAGCACCAAAAGATGGATCTTCACAGAATCATTCCCGTCCGTTACGTGCTTCATCATGGAATTGATCGAGGCAAGCGCCATGGCGTACGATATCCCGGCCATGAGGCTAAAAAGGGCAATTTTCACCTTGGGAGCATTGGAATACTTGTTGAAAAAATCGATTACCAGCTTCAAATTCATCTGCTTTTTACCTCGAAACAACCTGTAAATAGACTTCGGGATTATTTCCTGGCCGCCCGGTTATTTCTCTTTTCCCCTGAAAATTCTTGGAATCATTTCAAAATATAGGCCGACCATTGAAAATGGTTTTTCCATGAACATCCAGCATCCGTGGAGAATTGTCGCACAAGTCGGTTTGGATACAACATAATTATTTGAAATATTTGCATAAATAATGCAGTTTTGAGGAATTACATCATGGCGTCCGGCGATGGCATCGCGGAATAAGACCATATATGGATGGGCATTAGTTGGCGTAACAACCCTTATAGTTTATCAGCTTCTTCCCAAAACGTACCCATTATAAGGTGAGCATTTGTTTTGTTTTGAACGATATTTGATGCCGCTTCATTAATTGTCACGACCGCGTTTACAAAAGCGGCAGTGTAATCGATGGTTTTATCGAGGTCCGGATAATGGAAACGATCGTTTTGGACAATTTCTCTGAATTTGATAAGCGATTTTTGAAAATTATCAATCGCAATGGCAAATTGTGCTTGTAGGGAATCGACCTGTCGATATATGTTTCTCAGACTACTCTGGTCCTTTCGCAAGGCTTCCCTTTTGGCATACTCCTTCGATAGTACGGTGTGGTTGCTGGCCTGGTACTCGTGGACGCTTCCCGCTCCCAATACCCAGGTAAAATTCAGCAGAACGTTGTCATCCGATGTATCGATATCAAACGTCTCCAGGTCCTTATAAGTATAATTGAGTGAAACCGTCGGGAACAGCTTATTCGCACTAATGGATCGTCTGCTTTCTTTTGCCGCTAAAATGTTTAAATCTGATATTTTGATCGAGGGTCCTTTTTCAAGCGCAATTTTGTAAGCATTCTCTGCCGAGTCGGGTAATGAAAAATAAGTATGCAATCTGCGGTTTAAATTTTTTCCATAATTTTCTGAATCATATCTTTCATCCATTAGATTTTTTAAAAATTGTTTATAGCTTGCATGAGACATATCGAGTTTGAAGTCGTCATCAAGTTTTCTATTGATAAGGAGGAAATAGGATTCGTGCAAACTATTGATACGCTGTTCCAGTTGGTTGGCTTTAACTGAATTTTCACCCTTTAACAATTCTATCCTTGTTTGGGCCTCTTCTCTTTCTCTTGTTGTCAATTGGGAGTTACCAACACTTTTAAGAATCCGATCTAGGAAAAGGTTTATATTTTTTATGACAAAAATCGCTGTCAGATAATTACCGCGTTTTTCAAGGATGTTTAGTATCTCACTGGCCTTTGATTGCTTAAGCAAGTTGAGTTGTTCTTTTACAGAATCTCTCGTGTATTTCAGGCCTCGTGCTGCGAAAAAAGAGGTCAGATTAAAAGAGGCGCCGGCAATTGACATATTAATGTCTGTTTCACTGCTTCTCCCAATTGTATCAATATCAGTTTCGCCTGTTCCGAAAGTTGTATTGAAATTAAACATGTTATAGAGGGTGCTTTTATACGTATAATCAAGTGACTTGACCTGTTCATCGAGAGACAAGACTCCCGGATAGGTCTCTGAACTGAACCGCTTCGCGGATTGCCTTATCCCTGCCAATAAGGTCTTGCCGACCAAAT
>Ga0066187_1000125_pt1 | contig 33571 bp, 29 predicted proteins | sample WorMetexBAHAMAS1_FD_58706 | JGI IMG/M metagenome (GOLD analysis project Ga0066187, IMG submission 58706) | Marine gutless worms symbiont microbial communities from Max Planck institute for Marine Microbiology, Germany - Inanidrilus exumae... | ecosystem: Host-associated > Annelida > Digestive...
GCGACCGCGCTGCCTCGGCGATGCCCTTCATCTGCTTGATCATGCTGTCGAGCGCCTCGAGCGCGTCGAGCGCGGCGGAGATCGAACTGATGCCCTGATCGATGCCGTCTTTCTTGAGCGAAAAGTCCTCGGCACGGTCCGACAGCGACTTTGCCTTGAAGAAGTTCACCGCGTCGTCCAGGACGGAATTGATACGTTTGCCCGTGGACAGCCGGGTCTGTGTACGGTCGCTGAGAGACTGCACGCTCTGAAGCGACAACAGAGCGTTTCGCTGTGCGGCTGTCAGAGCAATGTCGCGTCCCATAGAAATACTCCCTTTCGATCGGCATCGCCGGCGCCTTGGCGCCCGGAACCCGCAGATCGTGGATCCCACTCAAGAGCCGCCGGTGGTCGGACAGGTGCGGACGGCTCGTTCTGGACAGGACGCGTATGCAGATGGCATGCCAACCGCGTACGGGAGTGTTTCGACGGACGGACAATGGCGACGGAACACGCCGGTTGTCCGCTTGCCACGCGCGGGCATCACGGCCGGCCCGCCGTGCCGCCCGGAACCGGGACGTGGAGCCCACGCCGGCGAATGGCACGTGGCTTGCACCGTTTTGCCCACTATGAGGTGAGGATTTCCGCCCAACCGCCCTTCCGGATCGCACCGACGGGGCAAGATCAAGCCGGGAATCCAGACGGCTCGGACCGCGAGAAAGCGCGTCAGGCCGCAGTTTTTGAGGAGTTTTCAGATGCTTGGGCCGGTCAGCACATTGGGCATTCTCAGTGGAGACCTGGGCGTCATCAAACGCAGCCAGGATCTCTATGAAGGACTTTCCTACCAGGTCTCGACCGGCAGAAAATTCCGGGAGCTGAAGGACTACAAGGCCAATGCGCCGCGACTCATTGATCTCAACAACGAGATCGAGGCCCGCGGCGCCTATCAGCAAAGCATCGATCTGGCCAACCTCAACGTCGAATCCTACGCGACCACGCTGGAACGGCTGGCGGACGTCGCCAGCGACCTGGGCCGCGCCGCCGATCCGATCGGCACGTCCGACCCCTCCTGGGAATCGGATACCCTGACGCTGGTCGACAATATGATGCTTGAGGTGGAATCCCTGCTGAACTCCCAGATCGGCGACCGTTATATCTATGCCGGCTCGCGCTACAGCACGCCGCCGATCATCGACCCGCGGACCTTGACGGTCTACGACAACGTCACCCCGCCGCCGGCGGCCTTCCTGGAGGTCAATCCCAACGTCGCCGAATACGACGTCTCCTGGGTCGGGCCGGGCCCCACCGCGGACGCGACGGCTTACGACGTGGCGCAGGTCACCATCGACACCGGCCTGCGGATCTCCTACGGCATCACGTCCAACGACGATGCGTTCCAGCGCCTGGTGCACGGCCTGCGGGTGCTCAAGTCGGCCGCACAGCCGATCTCGGCGACGCTGACAATCGCGGACCGGGACCAATATATCGGGATCGCTCGCCAGCAGGCCCAACTGGCCCAGGACGAAATCCGTCAGCTGCAGTCGACGACCGGCGCGGTCCAGAATCAGTTCCACCGCACCCATGAACTGCACACGGAGTTCATCAACATCGCCAACATCGCGCTGGACAATATCGAGGTGGTCGATACCGCGGTGGCAGCGACCAAACTCTCGCACCTGACCTCGCAGATCGAAGCGTCCTACGCAACGATCGCGCGGCGGGCCGAACTGTCGCTGCTCAACTTCCTGCGCTAGCCTGGACAGTGGGGTAACGGTCAGCATGACGATTCACCACACAGCGCCGGCGGAGGCCTTTGAATTTCAACGTTTAATGACGCGTTTACGAATATCCCATACGGTTCTTCGACGGCGTGCTGGAGGTATCGCAGACAATGACTAACCCATATGCCGCTCAACAGAAGGCCGCGCTTTCGACGGCCCCGGCGCAAAACAGCGAAGGCTGGGCGCTGATTGAGATGGCCCGACGCCTTGATGAGGCGAAGCAAGGCGGTCAAGACAATCTTCCCGCGCTGCTGGATGCGGTGCGCCTCAACTGGCGCCTTTGGACCATCTTCCAGGCCGAGCTGGTCGAACCGGAATGCCAGGTTCCCCGGGAAATCCGCGAGAACCTGCTCAACCTTTCCAACTTCATCGACAAGCGGTCTGTCGACATGATCGCCAAGCCGGACCTGGCCAAGGTCGACGTGTTGATCAACATCAACCGCCAGATCGGTGCCGGCCTGCTGGGCAGTGCCGGCGAAGACGCCATGGCCGACGAGAAAGCCAGGGCGCGAGCGGCCGCGACGCTCGAACTGGCCGCTGCTTCCGCCGACTCCACCGAATAACCCAGCTACTTTTTCCACGGAAATTGCCGACCGGGTCCTACTGCACCCGGTCATACCGCTTGTCCTTGCGACAAGCGCCTGTCGGTCAGGCCGGCGACTCCTGAGCCTGCGGAGTCCCGTCATCGTCATCGGGCAGGATGCCCACTTTCTTCAGCCGCTCGGTCTCGTGCTCGATCAGGCTCTGCGTCGCCCGCAAGGCGTCGTAGTAACGATCCTCGTTCACCAGAGCCGTGATTTCCGCACCGATCTCTTCGGCGCTGGGAGCGGCATCGATGTATTCCTTGAGATAACTCACGAACCGCTCGCGATAGGTCTCGCGCTCGGCATCGAACAGGTAGGCACATTGCAAGGAGAAATAAACCCGACGCGCAGGCGTGATCGCGTCCTCTTCGCTGAGGACTTCCTTGCGGCGCAGGATGTCGACGCGGTTGTGGAAGACGAAGGTCGTCGCCTCACCGGCGTTTTCAATCACCGCGCCGTTGATAATGATCTTCTCCTTCGACGGCACTTTGATTCGCAATGGCATTTGGCGTCACACCTCTTCTGAAGTCGCCATTTGTTAAGGTTAATGGTAGAACAAGCTTAACATATGATTAAGCCTAGACTGCAGAATTCGTCGAATTCACCCTCTTTTTTCATGCCCGTTCTCCCCTATTCCTTGTCCAATACTGTGTATTGTGGTATGATCTCCAGCTGGACAATTGTGTCCATCCGAGGATTTCGGAGTCGGCAGAAGCTGACGTTTTGGAGAGAGAAGATGGAAATCCCTGTCACACCGTCTGTGACGACGACGCAAACGCAGCAGTCGCCGAATCAGACAACTGACGTGGGCGCGACAAAGACGGAACAGAAAATTCCGGACAATGTCGTCACCGCTGCAACCGAGACCAAGGAATCAAATATACGGGACGATGACGCGTTGCGTCGTCAGGACCGTGGCGACGCCGCCGGCCTGGCGACAGTCGAGGGTCTGCGCGTGTCAGGCTTCAAGACACGCATCGACTACGACAACGAGCAGGAGCGCGTCTTCCTTGAGATCATCGAACCGAAAACCGAAGAGGTCCTGCAGCGGATCCCCTCCGAGAGCCTGATCCAATACCTCTCGGACGAGCTGCGCTCGCGCAGTGCGCCAGTAGATGTTGGCGCTTTCGACCGCCGCGTCTAGAACGCCCGGTCGGCCCTAATCATTTGAGTCTGACTGCCCGCCGCGGGGTGCGGGACAGGTTTTGTGTTGCCGGGCACAGCAAAATGCCCGGTCTTTTTTTGGCCGGGCAGAACTTGCCCAGATCAAGCGGAATCTTCCGCGTTGAAGCGGGCCCGGACAGCCGGACCTTAACCACTCGAGCGGCCAGACGCCATCTACCATATTGATATTATTGCATTTTTCTGAAAACACCGAGTTGGCCCAGCGCTTGCTTCTAGTCCGTCGACGAATTGCGTGGAGATACAGACCTTGTCTGACTCGGTAACAGATATCCAGACGGCAACGGCCCAGGCGGCGGCGGTTCAGGCCCCGGCGCAGGCCAGCAGCGCGGCCCAGACCTTCGCCAGCGTGCTGGCCGGGTTCGGCGGCTTCAGCGTCCTGCCGGGCCAACTTAAACTGGCCCTGCCGAATGGCGCAGCCCAGCCGGCCCCCGAACGGGCGCCGCTGCGCAACGACGAAGCACGCGACACCGCCGACGACGCCTGGGATCACAAGGACGCCGTCCGCGATCGCAGCAGCACGGACCGCCCCGAAATGGCGGACCACCGCCGGTCGGGCGACAAACACGCCGGTCGCGATGATCACGATCCGTCCCCCCATGCGCCGTCGCGGGTGCGCGGCGACGAACCGCTCCAGGATGAGGATCGTCTTGGCCTGGAGTCGATGGGCGTTGTGGGACCGGCAACGACCGAGGCCGCCCCGACAATCCGGCTCGGCCAGGACAATGCAACCAATCTCATGGGCGCAGCCCGCCAGTCGACCCGGCCGGATGCCGGATCCCTGCCGGGTAGCGCCGATACCCTTCCCGCAGACGATGCGTTGGCACCCCTGATCGGCAAGTTCAAGAACGCCCAGGGCGGCAAGGATGGCGGCATCAAGATTAATCTCGAGGACGCGGGGACGAACCTGACATCCCGGCCGATGGCTAATCTGGCCGCATCTGCATCGGTCGCAGCGCAGGCCAACCAGACCGCGCGCGCAGCGACGACACAGACCCATCTGTTAGACGCTGACGCCGGACTCGAAGCTGACGTGACGTCGGCGCCAAAAGACCCGGCGCTGGCTTTCGTCCAGAACCGGACGGGCAATCAGGGCAGCGCCAACAATACGATGACGCAGGGCGCGCCGCAGCAGAACACCCAAACCGCCGAGCAGACGCCAACGCAGGTTGGACCGAGCTTTGCCCAAGCCCTGGCCGCCAGGTCCGCCGCGACCGGCCCGTCACAGGCGGGCAGCATCCAGGCGACGACCGCGTCGGGAAGCGGTGAGCCGACACTCAGCACGACCGGCGCCGGAAACCAGGTTCAGACCAGTCAACGCCCGGCGGCGCATGCGGCGGCCGTCAGGACCAATCCTACGCCGCCGCAACAGCCGATCGCCGAGCAGATCGCAGTCAACATCAAGCGCGCCATCGGCAACGGTGCCGACCGCATCAACATCCAACTGCGGCCCCAGGAGCTGGGCCGAGTGGACGTCAAGATGGAGGTCGCGTCCGACGGTCGTGTTCTGGCCGTGGTTTCGGTGGACCGACCCGACACGCTCGAGCTGCTGCAGCGCGATCAGCGCTCCCTGCAGGATGCGCTGAACCAGGCCGGCCTGACGGCCGACCAGGACTCGCTCAGCTTCAACCTGAAGGGCGAGAACGGCACGTCCCAGGACGGTCAGGCCGATAGCCGGCACGCGGACCGGTCCGGCGACAGCGACGTCGGAATCGATGACGCCGACGACGTGCAAACCCACATCAACATCATCCGGTCCGACCGGATCGACGTCGTCCTCTGACGCTTCGGGGTAGGTCATGGAAATTACCGAAACCAGCGGTACCAGCACAGGTAACAGTTCGGAGAATGCGCTGTCCCGCCTGGGCGAGGACTTCGACAGCTTCCTGACAATCCTGACGACGCAGTTGCAGAATCAGGATCCCCTTTCGCCCATGGACACGCATGAGTTCACCAACCAGCTGGTCCAGTTCGCCAGCGTTGAGCAGCTTGTAAGCCAGACCCAGGATTTGGAGGAACTGATCGAGCTGCAGAAGGCCAACCAGTCGGTTTCGGCGGTGTCGTATATCGGTAACCGTGTCGAAGCCGAGGGATCGGAGCTGGCGCTGGAGGAGAACGGTGCCAAGTTCGCTTATGAACTGCCGGAGGCCGCTCAGAATGCCGGTGTGCAGATTTTCGACGCCGACGGCCGGCTGGTTCACGTGCAGGCGCTGGAAACCGAAGCCGGCCGCCACGACGTGGAGTGGGACGGCAAGGATCTGAGCGGCAACACCATGCCGCTCGGGACCTACTCGTTCATCGTATCGGCGGTGGATGCCGAAGACGGCCAGATCGAGCTCAAGCAGTTCACCAACGGAACCGTGACCGGTGTCAACTATCAGGACGACCAGACGGTCCTTAACCTGGGCAACATCGTCGTGCCCATGGACAAGGTTATCGCTGTGCATTCGCCGGGATAGGCGACGGTCTGAGAGACCAGACCGTGCGACTCCCGGACATGCCTGGGTGGCAGTAGCAGAAGCAAACAGAGGAAGAAAAAGATGAGCGTATACGGTGCCTTGCGATCCGGTGTTTCGGGACTGTTCGTGCAGAGCCAGTCGATGGCGATGCTGTCGGACAACATCGCCAACGTGAACACCATCGGCTACAAGAACACCCGGCCACGCTTTTCGACCCTGGTCACGACCCAGGCCTCGCCGACCCTCTATTCCTCGGGCGGCGTCAACTCGTCGATTGGACGCGAGATCGATTCCCAGGGCCTGCTGCAAGCCTCGCCGTTTTCCACCGACCTCGCCATCTCGGGCAAAGGGTTCTTCGTGGTCACCGACAGCGTTTCACAAGACACCGCAGGCAACTGGAACATCGACGGCGACATCTTTTTCACCCGCGCCGGACAGTTTCGCACCGACAAGGACGGCAACCTGGTCAACGCCGCCGGCTATTACCTCGTCGGCTGGCCGTACGACTCGACACTTCAGCAGTTCACCCAGACCAACGTGCTGAACTCCTTCAGCGTCATCAACGTGGCCAACCTGACATCGACCCCGATCGCCACATCCGATATCGATCTGGGTGTCAACCTGCAGGCCTCGGCCGCCGTGGCAACCACGTATGATCTTGCGATCCAGGTGTTCGACCGCCAGGGCGGACAGCATACCTTCACGCTGACCTTCACCAAGACCGCGGTCGCGAACGAATGGGACATCACCGCTACCTTGTCTGGCGCCAGTGCCGGCTTCCAGGACCCGGACGCCAACGATGACGGCGTCACCGGTGACACCCAGTTCCTAGCCGGCGCGACCACGCGCCAGATCGGCACCGTGACGTTTAACGCCGATGGCACGCTGGCGACAGTGACGTCCAGCACGGCCGCCGGCGACGTTGCCCTGGTCAACGCCAGCGACGAATTCACCTTTACCTTCGACTACGACGCCAATGACGCGACCACCCCGGACCAGGTCGCGGTCGTCATGGATGTGGGCACGCTGAACGCGTCCGACGGCCTGACCCAGTTCGAAGGGGCGTTCACGCCCAACTACATCATCCAGAACGGCAAGCAGTACGGCTCGCTGATCGGCACGACCGTGAACGAACAGGGCGAACTGACGGCCCTGTTCAACAATGGTGAGACGCGGCTGATCTATCAGGTCCCGGTGACGACCTTCAACAACCCGAACGGCCTGTCGCCCAAGACCGGCAATGTCTGGGTCGAGACGGACTTCTCGGGCAGCCCGGTCGCCCTGGCGCCGGACAGCGGCAATGCCGGCTCGATCTCTTCCGGTTCGCTGGAGGCGTCGACCGTCGATCTGGCGGACGAATTCACCAACATGATCATCACCCAGCGCGCCTATTCGGCCGCCACCAGGATCATCACCACGGCCGACGAGATGCTCGAAGAACTGATCCGGGTGAAACGATAATAGGGCTTTGACCCGGCCGCTCGCGCGGCCCTCCTAACCCCCCGTTCGACCGCCGCCGACACCCCCGTCGGCGGCGGTATGAACAAGCCGTCAAAAACAGCCATAACATATTGTTATTTATGGTATTTTTGGCCCTCATACGCTTAGCGATTTCTTAAAAATTTGAGGTCAGCATCAAGCTGGAACAGGACACCCAATGGTTCCAGCAACGAGGCTGATTTTTTATGTCGGAAACGCGGAGCGAAGAAACGATGGGGCAGGCCGCGCCCAAGTCGCATCCGACGAGCGTGGATGACCTTCCGCCGCCCGATACGACTCGCTGGGTCGTTCGGCGCAAGGCGCAGGTCGTGGCCGGCGTGCGCGCCGGAATCCTCAGCGTCGAGGAAGCCTGCAAGCGTTACAATCTGTCGCTGGAAGAGTTCCTTTCCTGGCAGTCGCTGGTCGACCGCCATGGGCCGCGGGGGCTGCGCGCCACCCGGGTCCAGCAGTACCGTCCGTCACAGATGCGACGGAAGCCCTGACGGGGACACACCGTCCGCCCGCCTCCCAGGCCGGCTCAATCAAATCCCACGAATCCTTTTGCTCCAAGTCGGAGCCTGAAGTAATACTGCCTTTTGCCCGTCTTTTTACTTTCTATTTATCATTAATTTCGAGTAATAACTTGAGCTTTTTCCGATCACCCGGCAAAAATTGCCGGGTTTTATCTTTCTATTTACTGTTTAGGGCGTTCTATCACCCTGCAAACAGAGGCAAAGGCAGGGCTTGGATGGCACGGTTATCGCAGCACAAATCAGAGCTTCGCTGGTTAAGGCTGGCCGCCAAAAGTGGAGGCGGCGCCGGCCTGTCACCCTGCCCGGCAGACGGCGGGTGAACGATCGAGCCGAGGCGCCCGGGCGCACGGTTCCAGTCAGCTATGAGAGGTAGGCGGTGTCGCCTTTTCTGCAGGTCATACAGAGTCTTGGCGTAACGCGGCTGTCGGCCATCGTCGGCGCCGGCGCGGTTGTCCTGGGCAGTCTGATATTCATCTACGCCCGGCTGGACACCCCGGACATGGCGTTGTTGTACGCCGATCTGGACACCGAGGATTCCACCGAAATCATTGGCTACCTGGAGTCCCAGGCGGTCTCCTACGAGTTGCGCGGCCGCGGCGGCGAGGTCCTGGTGCCGCGCGACCAGGTCGGCCCCATGCGCCTTGCGATGGCGCAGCTCGGCATCCCGAGCAGCGGCACGCTGGGTTACGAGATCTTCGACCGCGACCAGAGCATCGGGACATCGAGCTTCGTCCAGGAGGTCAATCGCCTGCGCGCGCTGGAAGGCGAGCTGGCCCGGACCATCGCCTCCCTAACGCCGGTCAAGGGCGCGCGCGTTCACCTGGTCCTGCCGCGGCGCGAGCTGTTCAGTCGCGAACGCCAGGAAGCCACCGCCTCGGTCATCCTGCGCATGAAGGGGGCGAACCGGCTCGACCGCAACCAGGTCCTGGCCGTGCAGCACCTGATCGCCGCGGCAGTGCCGCAGCTCAAGCCCGGCGCCATTTCCATCATCGACGACCGTGGCACGCTGCTGTCGCGCGGCTCCGACGACGGCACGACGATTGACGGCGAAACTGCCGAGGAGATGCGCGCCGGCTACGAGAGCCGCCTGGCCCGCCGGCTGGAGAGCCTGCTGGAGAAATCGGTCGGCATTGGCAAGGTGCGCGCCGAAGTCCGCGCGGTGATGGATTTCAGCCAGCAGGTCATCGAGGAAGAGGAATTCAATCCCGAGGGGCAGGTCCTGCGCTCCTCCGAGGCGATCGAGGAAAGCTCGCTGTCGGAGGACGCCAATCCCGAGAACGTATCGGTCGACCAGAACCTGCCCGACCCGCCCGAGGCGCTCGGCGGTGCGACGTCCCGCGAGCAGGCAAACCGGACCGAGGAGCGCAGCAACTTCGAGATCAACCGCAAGGCGACCAATACCATTCGGGCGCCCGGCCGGATCCAGCAGCTCTCGGTCGCGGTCCTGGTGGACGGCCACTATCGGGAGGCCGACGACGGCAACGTCAACTACGAGGCCCGCGCAACCGAGGAGATGGAGCAGATCGAAAAGCTCGTCAGATCGGCGATCGGTTATGGCGCAGATGGGCGCGACGACACCGTCGAGGTCGTCAATATGCAGTTCGCCGAGGTCGAAGTCCTGTCGGACGAGGAAGAGTCGCTGTTCTTCGGCATGTCGACCACCGACGTCCGCAGCCTGACCGAAACGCTCCTGCTCGGCATCTTCGGCATCCTGGTGATCCTGCTGGTGGTCCGCCCGCTGCTGGCCAAGCTGATGGAGGTCGCGCCGTCGGCGCTGGCTGACATGACCGGCGCGAACGCCGGCGACCTGATGCTGGCCGACCAGACCGCCGGCGCCGGCGGCCCAGCCCAGCTCGTCGGACCGGACGGCGAAGAAGGCATGATGGAGCCGGTCGACGAGGATTTCGAGGCGATGATCGACATTTCGCAGGTCGAGGGCCGGGTCAAGGCGTCGTCGCTGCGCAAGATCGGCGAGATCATCGAGAAGCATCCGGAGGAGGCCGTGGCCATCCTGCGGACCTGGATGAACCAGGAACAGTAGGGTTCGAAGGAAGCTAGGCGATGAAGATCCGTGAAGATTATCGCTCGCTCACCGGCATCGAAAAGGCCGCGATGATGATGCTGGCCGTCGGCGAGGAGAATGCCGCCCGCCTGTTTTCCATCATGGACGATGAAGAGATCCGCGAGATTTCTTCGGCCATGGCGAATCTGGGGACGATCAATTCAACGGTCGTCGAGCGGCTGTTCGTCGACTTCGCCAGCATGATCTCGTCGACTGGAACGCTGGTCGGCAGCTTCGACAGCACCGAGCGCCTGCTGAGCAAGGTGATGTCCAACGACCGCGTCGCGGGGATCATGGAAGAGATCCGCGGCCCGGCCGGCCGCACCATGTGGGACAAGCTGGCCAATGTGAACGAGGTGGTGCTCGCCAACTACCTGAAAAACGAATACCCGCAGACCGTTGCGGTGGTGCTGTCGAAGATCAAGCCGGAGCACGCGTCGCGCGTGCTGACGAACCTGCCCGAGGCATTCGGCATGGAAGTGGTCATGCGCATGTTGCGCATGGAGTCGGTGCAGAAGGAAGTGCTGGACGACGTCGAACGGACCCTGCGCAACGAATTCATGTCGAATCTGGCCCGCACCCAGCGGCGCGACAGCCACGAGATGATGGCGGAGATCTTCAACGCGCTGGACCGCAACACCGAGAACCGCTTCATGACGTTGCTGGAGGAACGCAACCGCGATTCCGCCGAACGCATCAAAGCCCTCATGTTTACCTTCGAGGACCTGCAGAAGCTGGATCCGACAGGTGTCCAGACCCTGCTGCGGGCGGTCGACAAGGACAAGCTCGCGATCGGTCTCAAGGGCGCCTCGGAACAGGTCAAGGAGCTGTTCTTCACCAACATGTCCGAACGCGCCAGCAAGATCCTGCGCGAAGACATGGCCGCGATGGGCCCCGTCAGGCTGCGCGACGTGGACGAGGCGCAAATGGAAATGGTCAACCTTGCCAAAGATCTCGCCGCGAAGGGCGACATCATCATTTCCGAGGGCAAGGGCGAAGACGAACTCATTTATTGACGAACAGATGCCGAACGACAGCGCCAGCAATGCGACAAAGCTCAGATACACGTTCGATCTGTGTTTCGACGAGGAGAACACGGTCGACGACGAGGGCGACTTCGACGAGGAGCCGGAGGTGCCCCCGCCCCCACCCCCGCCGACTTTCAGCGAGGCGGAGCTGGAATCCGCCAAAGCGCAGGCTTTCAAGGACGGGCGCGACGCCGGACTCAACGAGGCGGGCAGCAGCATCGAACAGCGGGCGGCCACGGCGCTGGAGAGCATCGCCGGCAAGATCGCGGACTTCACCCAGGAGCTGGAGCGCACCAACGATGCCACGATACGGGATTTCGTCGTGCTGACCGGGCAGGTCCTCGAGCGGGTGCTGCCGGCCTATGCCGGCCTGCACGGAACGGCCGAGATCGAAGCCCTGGCGTCGGACTGCCTGGCGCACCTGCGCACCAACGGGCAGGTCTCGGTACGGGTCGGCGCGGAGATGCAGCCGGTGCTGGAGACGCGCCTGCAGGAAGCGGCCCGCGCGGTCGGCTATGCCGGGGAAATCGTGGTCGAAGGCGACGACTCGCTGGCCGCCGGCGACGCGAGCCTGAGCTGGAGCGACGGCGGCGCCGAGCGGTGCATGGAAACGATCTGGTCGGAGGTCGATGCCGCGATCGGCCGGGCCATCCACAGCCTTGAAGCGGGTCCTGGCGCGGCGGCGCCAGCCCCGGAACCGGCGACCGAACAGGATCCTGCCGTCGAGCCCGCAAGGGCCGGGCCGGACCAAACACCGGAACCGGTCGGCGAGACGCCAGAAGGAACAGCCGCGGCCGTCGCGACGGACGTCGCCGCGGCGGCGGAGACCGACGCACCGGCCCCGGACACGCCGGGTACGGAAGCCGAAGCGTCGGCCGAACTGCCCAAGGAGATGGCGGAGCAAGTCACCGCCGTCGCCCAGGCGCTGGAGGAGATTCACCAGCCCGCGGGCGGTGACGAGGACGTTGGGGCGACCGCGTCGGACGCGTCTGAGGCACAGACCACCGACGCCGGCGCTACCGAACCGGAAGGGCGCGATTAGCGCCGGGAGACCATCATGGCTGACGATGACGATCTCGAACTGAACGAGCTTGAGGAAGAGCCGCAAACGGCATTGGACGATCTCGCCGAGGAAGCGCGCTCTCAACAGGCAAGCGGTCCCACGGGCGCGCGCGATCTGGAAGCCGTCTACGACATTCCGGTCCATGTCGCCGCGGTGCTGGGCAAGTCGAACATGCAGGTGAGCCAGCTTCTGAAGCTTGGTCGCGGCGCCGTCGTGGAACTCGACCGGAAGGTCGGCGAAGCCATCGACATCTACGTGAACAACCGACTCGTCGCACGCGGCGAGGTCGTGGTCGTTGAAGACAAGCTGGGCGTGACCATGACGGAAATCATCAAGTCCGATCGTTCCAGCTGACGGGCAGGTATCACCAGAATGCATATCCGCGCCCCATCACCGACCAGCCGGTCCAGCGTCCGGGTCAAGCCGATCTCGGCCCGTCACAGGCTGGATTTGGCGACCGTCGTCGGTATCGTCGGCGCCTTCACGCTGATCATCGTCGCCGTCGTGCTCGGTGGGACGCCGACGGCTTTTATCGATCTTCCGGCCATCTGCATCGTCATCGGCGGCACATTCGGCGTGGTGACCGCGTGTTTTTCCGCGGGCGACGTCTGGGCGGCCATCAAAGCGATGCGGACAACGGTGATGCATCGGGGACGCAATCCCAGCGAGGTGGCGGTACTGCTGCTGCAACTGAGCCAGATTGCCCGCAGCAAGGGCATCCTCGCCCTACAGGACTATACGAAAACGCAGACCGGCGACGGCCTGCTGCGCCAAGGCCTGTCCATGGTCGTGGACGGCTCAAACGGCGACGAAGTCGAGCGGATCATGACCCAGGAGGTCCAGGCCGCCGCCCTGCGCGACAGCCGTAGCGTCGGCGTCGTGCGCAAGGCCGCCGAGATCTCGCCGGCCATGGGGCTGATCGGCACCCTGGTTGGCCTGGTTCAGATGCTGGGCAATCTCGAGGACCCGACGACGATCGGGCCCAGCATGGCGGTGGCGCTGTTGACGACTTTTTACGGCGCCATCCTGGCCAACATGGTCTTCACGCCGCTCGCTTCGAAGCTCGAGCGCAACTCGGCGGAAGACATGATCGTCAACCATCTCTACGTGCTGGCGTCCGCCTCCATCGGGCGGCAGGAGAACCCCCGGCGCCTGGAGATGCTTTTGAACACGGTGCTGCCGCCGGCGCACCGCGTGGACCATTTCGGATAAACCCAAGCAACCGGACAACGCCATGCGACTACTCATCGTTGGAACGCTTGAAGGCCATCTGAGCGCCGCAGGCCAGATCGCTCTCGGCAAGGGCGCGAAAGTCGCCAATGTGAGCAACATTGACGACGCCATGGGCGCCCTGCGTTCAGGCCAGGGCGCGGACCTTGCCATGATCGACGTTCGTCTGCCGGTCGCCGATTTCATCAATCGGCTGACAGAGGAACGGATCAATTGCCCGGTTGTGGCCTGCGGCATCGTCGGTACCGAAGCGGAGGCCGCCGTGGAAGCCATCCGGGCGGGCGCCCAGGAATATATTCCGCTGCCGCCGGAGCCGGAACTGATCGCCGCGGTCCTGGAAGCCGTCGCCCGGGAAAACAACACCGTCATTCATCGCGACCCGATGATGGCCAAGGTGCTGGCGCTGGCAGAGCAGATCGCGCCGTCCGATGCATCCGTGCTGATCACCGGCGCGTCCGGGACGGGCAAGGAGATCATGGCCCGGCACATCCACGTCAACAGCAAGCGCGCCTCGAAGGTTTTCGTCGCGGTCAACTGCGCCGCAATTCCAGAGAATCTTCTGGAGTCGGAGTTGTTCGGTCACGAAAAGGGCTCCTTCACCGGCGCCGTCGCGCGCCGGGTCGGCAAGTTCGAAGAGGCGGACGGCGGCACGCTGCTGCTGGACGAGATCAGCGAGATGCACCCGCGGCTCCAGGCCAAGCTGTTGCGAGCCATCCAAGAGCGTGAGATCGACCGGGTCGGCGGGTCACAGCCGGTCAAGGTGGATGTCCGCATCCTGGCCACCTCCAACCGGGACCTGGAGCAGGCGGTCAAAGGTGGCGATTTCCGGGAGGACCTGTTCTTCCGCCTGAACGTTGTCAACCTGGCGCTGCCCTCCTTGAAGGAACGGCCCCAGGACATCGAGGCGCTGTCCAACCACTTCGCGCAGAAATACGCCGAAGCCAACAGCCTGCCGGACCGGCCGGTGAGCGCGGCGGCGCACGGCATGCTGCAGGCCCACCCCTGGCCTGGCAATGTCCGCGAACTGGAGAACACCATGCACCGTGCGGTGCTGTTGGCCCAGGGTAACGAGATCGGGCCCGAGGCTATTTTGCTGTCAGGCGGCCAGAACGCCCCTTCGCCGGCGGAGACGGCGAGCGCCGCGCTGGAAACTGTCAGCGGTAGCGGCGGTCCGGCTCCGGCAGGCGGCATGGTTGGCAAGACCGTCGCCGAAGTGGAACGTGAACTCATTATCGACACGCTGAGCCATTGCCTGGGCAATCGAACCCATGCGGCCAACATCCTGGGCATCTCGATCCGGACGCTGCGAAACAAGCTGAAGCAGTATTCCGAGGACGGCTTCTCGGTGCCCATGCCGGGCGAAGCCGAGCAGCGGGCTCAATAGAGCCAGAGCCCGAACAGGCGGCACCCAGCGGAAGCCATGTCAGACGATACCCAGGGACAGACGGTCGAGGCCGAGGCCGGCGCCACGCGCGTCGTGCGCGCGCCGAGTTTCGACCTCAGTATCGTGCGGGACTCGCTCCAGCGCACGGACATCGCGCTGCCGCTCGCGGTCGCAGCAATCCTGGTGGTGCTGCTGCTGCCGATGCCCACCTGGCTTCTGGACATGTCGCTGGCGATCTCGATCACCTTTTCCGTCGTCATCCTGATGACGGTGATCTTCATCCAGCGGCCGCTGGAGTTGACGTCCTTCCCGACCATCCTGCTGATCGCCACCATGTTGAGGCTGGCGCTCAATGTCGCCTCGACACGGCTGATCCTCAGCGACGGCCACAGCGGAACCGGCGCCGCCGGACGATTGATCGAGGCGTTCGGCAACTTCGTGGTCGGCGGCAACTACGTCATCGGGATCATCGTCTTCGGCATCCTGGTGATCATCAACTTCATCGTCATCACCAAGGGCGCCGGGCGTATCGCCGAGGTCGCGGCCCGATTCACCCTGGACGCCATGCCCGGCAAGCAGATGGCGATCGACGCCGACCTGTCTTCGGGCCTGATCAACGAGGACCAGGCGCGCACCCGACGGCGGGAACTGGAAGAGGAAAGTTCCTTCTACGGCGCCATGGACGGCGCCTCGAAGTTCGTCCGCGGCGATGCGATTGCCGGCCTGCTGATCACCTTCATCAATGTCGTCGGCGGTATCATCATCGGCACCGCGCAGATGGATATGAGCATGAGCCAGGCAGCGGAGAATTACACGCTGCTGACCATCGGCGACGGCCTGGTGAGCCAGATCCCCGCCATCATCGTCTCGGTCGGCGCCGGTATGCTGGTCACCAAGGCCGGCGTCACGGGCGCCACCGAAAAGGCGGTGTTCGGGCAGCTCGCGGGCTACCCCGCCGCGCTGGGCGTCGCCTCGTTCCTTCTCCTGGTGCTGGGCATGATCCCGCAGATCCCCGCCCTGCCCTTCATGCTTCTGGCCGGCGGCGTCGGCACGGCCGCCTGGTACACCTCAAGACGCTCGGCCTTCAAGGCCGCCGACGAGGCGGCCGCCGCCTCCGAGACCCCCGGCGAAGGCAGCGCGGTGGCGGAAGAGCCCATTTCGACGGCCCTGCAGATCGATCTCATCCGGCTGGAGATGGGCTACGGCCTGCTCAGCCTGATCAACGCCGAGACCGACAACCGGCTGACCGACCAGATCAAGGCGCTGCGCCGGCAACTGGCGGCGGACATCGGGTTCGTGATGCCGGCCGTCCGCATCCAGGACAATCTGCAGCTCCCGGCCAATACCTACGTCGTCCGGGTCAAGGAGATCGAAGCCGGACGCGGCGATCTCAGGCCAAACATGCTGCTGGTCATGGATCCGCGCGGCGGCGAGATGACGATCGCCGGCGAGAAGACGGTCGAGCCCACCTTCGGGCTGCCGGCGCTGTGGGTGAACGAGGCCAACCGCGAGGAGGCCATGTTCAAGGGATACACCGTGGTCGATCCGGCGACGGTGATCACCACCCACCTGACCGAGGTGATCAAGGACCATATGGCGGAGCTGCTCTCTTATGCAGAGACCCAGAAGCTGCTGGACGAGTTGGGGCCGGAAAACCAGAAGATGGTCGCCGACCTGATTCCCGGCCAGCTGCAGCTGGGATCGGTCCAGCGTGTCCTCCAGAACCTCCTGGCCGAGCGTGTCTCGATCCGCGACCTGCCGACGATCCTGGAGGGCATCGCCGAGGCGGTCGGCTATACCCGGAACATCACCACCATCACCGAGCATGTGCGCAGCCGGCTGGCGCGCCAGCTCTCCGACGCCAACACCAACGACGAGGGAGTCGTGCCGCTGGTGACCCTGGCGCCTGAATGGGAACAGTCCTTCCTGGAATCCATTGTCGGAGACGGAGACGAGCGACAACTCGCAATGGCGCCGACGAAACTGCAGGAGTTCATTACCGCGGTCCGAAACACCTTCGAAAAACAGGCCATGGGCGGCGAAACGCCCGTGCTGCTTGTCGGGCCGGTCACCCGGCCCTTCGTGCGTTCGGTCATCGAACGGTTCCGGCCGATGACCGTCGTGCTGTCGCAGAACGAGATCCACCCCAAGGCCCGCATCAAGACCGTGGGACAGATCTAGGGTAGCCGGACACGATGCGCCTGAAGACATTCCACGCACCGACGATGAACGACGCCATGGCACTCGTGCGCGAGCAGCTCGGCGAAGACGCCATCATCGTCACGACGCACGACGCCGAGGGTGCCCAGGGCGTTCGGGTGACCGCCGCGGTGGAGAGCGACGACCCGCCGGAGGACGAGTCGGAGTTCGGCGGGCTTGACAGCCTTGAGGTTATCCACGATGCGCTGTCGCGGGCGGGAACGCCCTCGGCGCTGACGGAACGGCTGGTCGATTCCGCGTCGGTCGTCCAGGCGGGGGACCCGATCATGGCCCTGGCCGCGGCCCTGGACACCCAGTTCCGGTTCTGGCCGCTGTCCACCGGCAAGAACAAACGACCGGTCATGTTGGTAGGGCCGCCCGGCACCGGCAAGACGGTCGCCTGCGCCAAGCTGGCCGCCCGCGCGATCCTGAACTCCCATAGCGCGGCGCTGATCAGCACCGACGATCTGCGCGCCGGTGCCACGGAACAGCTGCATAAATATGCCGACCGCATGGGTGCGGCCTTTGCATCGGCCCCCGATCGCAAGGCACTCGCCGCGGCCATCAAGAACGTGAAAGGCAACGACCTGGTGCTGATCGACACCAGCGGCACCAACCCGTTCGCATCCGACGACATGGTCCGGCTCGCCGACTTGATGAGCGGCCTGGATGTGGACGTGGTGCTTGTGCTCGATGCCGGCCGCAACGCCGAAGATGCCCAGGAGATCGCCCTTGCGTTCGCTTCGCTCAACCCGACGCGTCTGCTCGCAACCGGACTCGATCTTTCGAAACGCTACGGCGGGTTGCTGGCTGCGGCCGACGCCGCCCGCCTCTCCTTCTCCGACGTCAGTGCGACGCCGGAAATCGCCCAGGGTGTCGCTGCCCTGAACCCCGTCTCGCTGGCACGCCTCTTTTGGCCGGAGACCAACGACAACGCCAGCGGGTCCAAACCGGTCAAATCTATGGGACCCGAATGACCGATGGACAGTAAGATGAAATCGCAAACTGCCACCGCGCCGCCAAAGCTGCCGGAGGGTAAGAACGTCTTGGCGATTGCGTCCGGAAAGGGCGGAGTCGGCAAGACCTGGTTCGCCATATCACTGGCACAGGCGTTCGCACGGGAAGGTCAAAAGACCCTTCTGTTCGACGGCGATCTCGGCCTGGCCAATGTCGACATCCAGCTCGGCCTGATGCCCGAGCGCGATCTCGGCGCCGCGCTGGCGAACCAGCTTCCTTTGAAGAAGTGCATCACGCGTTACGAAGAAGGCGGTTTTGACATCCTTGCTGGTCGGTCGGGCACCGGGTCCCTAGCCACGCTGCCGATCCAGAAGGTTGCCATGCTGCACATGGCGCTGATGAACATGTCCAAATCCTACGACAAGGTGGTGATCGATCTCGGCGCCGGGCTCGATCGCGTGGTCCGGATGTTGGCGGGCAAGGCCTCCAAGAGCGTTGTCGTCGCGACCGACGAACCCACTTCGATCGCGGACGCCTATGCCTACATCAAGGTGACGCTGTCGGACCGGCCCGACGCCGACCTGCAGATCGTTGTCAACATGGCGGAGTCGACCGAACGCGGACAAAAGACCTACGACACGCTGGCCAAGGCCTGCGAGAACTTCCTGGGCATTACACCCAAACTGGCCGGCATCATCCGCCGAGACAGCAAAGTGACCGATGCGATCCGCGCCCAGGTGCCGCTCTTGACCCGCTCGCCGACCAGCGACGCGGCCCAGGACATCGAAGCCGTCGCCAACACGCTGATCAACGCCTTCAAGGACTAGCGTTCGGTGAACGCGTCCGTGCCCCCCACTGGCCAGCCGCCGGCCCCGGCCGCCTCCGGTGCGGCGGGCACCGGCACGGTGGTCCAACTGCCGCCGCCACCTCCGGGCGGTACGGCCCCGGCGCTTCAGCTCCATCAGGCGCTGCAGGGCGTGGTCGTCGCCCGGACGCCACAGGGCCAGGTGACCGTCCAGACGCCCCTCGGACCGATCTCCGTCCAGACGATGCTGACGCCGCCGCCAGGTGCCCAGGTTACACTGCAGGTGGTCAGCCTGGGGCCGCCGCCTCAGGTGTCGATCTCACCGGCAAGCGGCCGCTCGGCCGGAATGCCCGGCCAGACAGCGACCGGCGGCGGCGGGATGCCCGGAGCCGCCACCGGCGCTGCCGCAGCGGCGACACCGGGCCGCCCCGTCGTCATGAGCCTGACCCAGGGCGCCCTCCTCCAGGCAACCGTATCCCAGCCTGCCGGCGCATCAGGCGCCGCCACGGCGCCGGGGGCGATGACCCAAGCGGGGGTCCCTGCCGGCGCCGCCAACCCGGTTCAGGCCGCCGGAGGCGCCGCCGTACCGGCCCAGACCGCCGCGGGGGGCAGCCCGGCGACCGGACTGGCCATTGATCCGGCGCTGCTGGTTCAGGGAGCCCGCCTGTCCGTCCGCCTGGTGGGCGTGAGCGCCCCCGGCACGACGCCGACAAACGTTACGGCCGGAACCGTCGCAGCAACCGTGACCGGCACCAATGGCGCCGGCCAGACGGTCGTCCAGAGCCCGCTGGGGCAGCTCGCCCTGGCAACCGATACCGTGCCGCCTCGGGGTACGACCCTGCTCCTGCGGCCCGACGGGCCACCCTTGCCGCCCCTCGCGGACCGGGCGGCGGCCCAAGGGCTGGATGTGCCCCTCTCCAGCCGGTGGGAGGCCCTTCGGGACGTTGTCCAGGCCCTCCAGGCGGTGGCCCCGGCGGCCGTCCAGCAGGCAGCGCTGCGGGCCATTCCCCAGCCCTCGCCGCAGGTGGCCGTCTCCATACTCATGTTCGTCAACGCCCTGCGCGGCGGCACTTTGCGGTCGTGGCTTGGCGAGGACGCCATCAAGAGCCTGTCCCAGTCACGCAAACCCCTGCTGGACCGCCTCTCCGGCGACTTTGCCCAGCTGCAGCGGATGTCCGCCGAACCCAGCAGCCCGGAATGGCGCACCTATCTTGTGCCGCTGCTGTCGGAGGGCGAAGTGGACCAGCTGAAGTTGCACGTCCGCGACCGGGAAACCGACGGCGGCGAAGAGAGCGAGGATGGCAATGAGCAGGGCGACCGATTCATCGTTGAGGCCAATTTCACCCGCCTCGGACCGCTCCAGATCGACGGGCTCGTCTATGGTAAGCAACTGGAGCTGATGATCCGCAGCCACCGGGATCTCGGCGAAACCGCCCGGCGAGAGATCTCGGCGCTCTATGCCGACGCCGTCACCGCGCTGGGTCTCACCGGCTCGGTGAACTTCCAGGTCACCGACCAATTCGTCACGCCGTCGAAACAGGAAGACGGCCAGGACGACCGCCCGGGCCTGCTGGTCTGACCGGCGCGGCCGGAACAGGCCGGACCGCTATCCCACTAGGTCCTTCTTCATGCTCACCGTCTTTTCCCGCCGGTCGGTCTCGACCCATCCGTTGCGCGCGTAAAGCGCAACCGTTTCCGCCATGTCCGCGTGGGTGTTGAGGCGCATCTCGTCGTAGCCTGCACGCCGCGCCTCGGATTCCGCAAGTTCCATCAGCCGGCGTCCCAGCCCGGCGCCCCGATGATCGGGATGCACGGCCACGTTGGCCAACCGCAGGAAACCGTCGCCCGGCACCAGAACCAGTGCCCCGGCGACGATGCCGCCGACCTCGGCCACCCAGACCTCGAACCGCTCGATCTCGCCGGCGCAATCCGCCGACATTTCCGGGAGCCCGTGGATGCGCTCCGCGTACGTAGCGTACGCTGCATCCAGGCACCGGCCGAGGGCATCCGCATCAGACGCTTCTGCTCTTCGGATGGTCAACACGGGCGCACATCTCCCATGTGGCTTCGGCGACGGGCGAGGCCGTTGCTGACCGGCTGGTGTACGAAATACACCTACAGAACCACCTGTTCATTTGAGGCCACGGTCACGGGTGTTCCAGGTCCCGAGCCACCCGGAAGCCGCTATCGTAGAACCGTTCATCGGGGTCGACGCCTACCCGCTCCGCGGCGCGATTGAAGATGGGGCCGTAGTACCAGGCCCCGCCGCGCATCATGCGGTAATCGCAAAGACCCCGATTCCAGGCACTGCCGTCCGACGGTGCGCCTTCATAGCTGTCGTTGCGGCAATCGGCCGTCCACTCCCACACATTGCCCAGCATGTCGTGCAGCTCGAAGCGATTGTCGAGATACCGCCCGACCGGCGCCGTCCTTGCGGCCCCATCGTGACAGGGAAATGGATCCCAGGACAGACCCAGTTCGGTTTTGCCGGTGCGGTCGAAGACGTTCGCATATTCGCAGGACCGCGCGAGGTCCTCGCCCCAGAACCGCGACTCCCGCGTCCCGGCCCGGGCGGCATATTCCCACTCGGCCTCGGACGGCAGCCGGTACGGCTTGCCGGTCTTTTCGGACAGCCACGCCGTATAGGCCACGGCGTCGTCCCAGCCGACGCAGACCACGGGCTCGCGGTCGCCCTGCTCGTAGCCCGGATTGCGCCAGGATCGGCCCGGCTGTTCTTCCCAGTCCCGGCCGAGATCCACCTGGCAGAAATCCCCGTCGCCATGGCCGGTTTCGGCCACGAAGGCCGCGAATTCGCCCCGCGTCACCTCGAAACGCCCGATGGCGAAGGCCCGTCGGAAGGTCACACGGTGGACCGGCCCCTCGTCGCCGCTGTGTCCGGCCTCGGTGGGGTACGACCCCATGTCGAAGAAGCCCGGCGGGATCACCACCATGTTCGGGCAGCCATCACAGTCCTGGAAGATGGTGCCGGGCGAAAGCGGGTCGGCGGCAGACGCGGATTGCGTCGACATTCCAACTGTCAGAATTGTCGGGACAATGAGGGATCGGCAAAGAGACATAGAGTTGCTCGCTGTCGAAAGACGTGCCAACCCGCCGCTCACGCTGATTGGCGGAGACCTTGCCTAGTCAAGCGGAAGAGCAACACGGAAACCGTCATTGTCGTAGCGATCTGCCGAATCGGCCCCAGCGCGACCTGCCGAGCGGGCGAAGGCAGGGCTTTTGCTCCAGGAACTCGCCCGAATGATACGTTTGGTACAGTCGCCGTCTAATCGGGCGGAACCATCTGCCGGCGCGCCGGTGTAGGATTCGGTCCAACAATCCTCGACGTATTCCCCCACATTTCCAATCATGTCATGAAGTCCGAATGCGTTGGGACTATAGCTGCCAACGGGAGCGGTCTGCGGGAAACCGTCGTCACACTCGTGGGCGGAATGGCTGAAATTGTTGGTCGATGCGCTCGTCTGGTCGTGAACATTGGCAAAGCGACAAGCCAGGTCGGCCGCTTCTCCCCAGGACCGCGCCGTCGTCGTACCCGCCCGCGCCGCATACTCCCATTCTGCCTCGCTGGGCAATCGATAGGTCTTGCCGGTTTTGCGTGACAGCCACTCGAGATAAGCGCTTGCATCCTGCCAACTCACGCAGACGACGGGCTCGCGATCGCTTTGACGATATCCCGGGTCGTGCCAGGAGCGTCCCGATCGATCTTCCCATTTACCGGTGCCATCGGTCGTCTTGCAAGAGGACCCGCCGCTATAGCCGGTTGTCGTCACAAATTCGGCGTATTCCGCCTTCGTCACCTCGAACTTGCCGATTGCGAAGGGCCGCTCGATTCGAACCCGGTGAACGGGACCTTCCCGCTTTGCATTGCGACCCTTTTCGTAGGACGGCGAACCCATCAGGAATGTACCTGCCGGAACCACGACCATTTCCGGACAGACATCGCAGTCCTTGAAACTGTCGCCAGGACTCAACGTCGCCGGAAAGGTTCCGACCACCGGCTGTGCCGGCGCCGGCGCCCTGTCGCTCAGCAGCGTTCCAAAGACGTAGCCTGAGCCGCCGCCAGCCAGCGCAACCCGGTACCAGTTCTTGCCCTCAACCTTGCCGGTGACTTCAATATCGGCGCCACCGTCCAGCGTGGCCACCTTTTCGAATTCCGTTCCGGGTCCCGACCGCACATTCACGCGCGCGCCGGCGACGACCATTGTTTGATCCAGGTCACTGACGTCGAACGACGGCGCCAGCGCCGCGACTTTGGGCTGTTCGGCCGCCGGCGGGGCAGAAGGAGTCGACGTCACCACCCCCAGCAGTTCGTCCCCCGTGCCCTGCACCGAAGCGTTCTGGACCCGCCCGAAGCGCCGGCGGGCCACGTAGGTCATCTCCTCGTCCAGATAGGCCTTGGTCTCGGCAACCGTCACCCGACCGTCGCCGTCGCCAAACGGCTCCTGGTCGGCTTCACCCTGCAGCGCCCGCAGCAGGTGCCAGGTGAACAGCCCGTGCTTGTTCTCTTCATCCCAGCTCGCCACCTGGTTGGCGCTGGCCGCGGTCAAGACCGTCAGTCCGCCTTTCGTCTCGGGCATCTTCGACTGTACGTAAACCGGCGAGGCCGAGCGTATCAGCATGCCCTGGTCGCTCTCACCTGAAAAACACGCATCCAGATAGACGGTGACAGACTCCGCCTCCAGCGCCGCCAGGTTTTTGTAAAGCAGGTCAACCGGATAGCCATTGATCTCGGGCGTGTTGGGATCGGCATTGACTGGCAGGATATAGCCGCGCTTGTCCTTCAGACCCGGCACGCCATGGCCTGAATAGAAAACGGTGACGTGGCTGCGGCCGGGCCGCATGAAACGCCAGACCTTGCCTTCGTGGGAATAGGCATTGCCGAAGGCGGCTTCCAGCTCGGCCTTGGTGGCGTCGCGCAGGTCGATGATGTTGCCCTCGCGATAGCCCAGGACCTGGGTCAAGTACGCCTTCATGGCGTCGGCATCCCGGTGGGCGTAGGCAACCTCAGGGATACGGCCTTGATAGGTCTTGTTGCCGATGATGACGGCGACCGAATAACGGTGGGACGGCGCATCCGCCGCGAACGAACCCCCGATACCGGCCATCCAGGCCAGGCAAAGCAATCCAACAAACGCTCTGAGCATAGTCAGTTCATCCCGGATCGGCGATCCGGTTCCTCCCCGTCTGCACTGCACGTGGCGGGATTATGCAAGGATCGGGACCGGGTGTCAGCGCCCTGATGGGGGAAATCGGCGCCGATCAGGCCGATTCGCCGGTCGAAAAATCCTGCTTGGACCTTCGCCACCGCGAAGGCTAGAAAAAGTGATGACTCAGGCAACCTCGAATTCCGCGACCGCCGAGCGGATCGGCCTTGGCATTGCCTCTGCGATGACCGGATTATTCGGCCTGGCCGTGATGGACGCCTGTGCAAAGTTCCTCGGGGCCGGCTACGCCATCAGCCAGATCGTCCTGGTTCGTAACGGCATCGCCGTCGCCGCCGTCCTGCTGTTCGTGATGTGGGGCCATGGCGGTCTGGCGCGCCTGAAGCCGAGCAAGCCCGGCATGCTCTTGTTGCGGACCGCGACGAACCTGTGCGCGGCCTACATGTTCTTTACCAGCCTGCGCTATCTCCCGCTGGCCAACGCCTTCGCCATCGCCTTCGCGGCGCCGCTGTTCATCACCGCCCTGTCGGGCCCGGTTCTGGGCGAGGCCGTCGGGATCCGCCGTTGGGCCGCGGTGGTCTTCGGCTTCATCGGCGTCCTGGTCGTCCTGCAGCCCGGCGCGGAGACTTTCCAGATCGAAGCGTTGCTGCCGCTTGGCGCGGCACTCTCTTATGCCATCGCTATGCTGGTGGGGCGCAAGATGACCCGGGCGATGAACACCTCCGCGATCATCTTCTGGCCGAGCGTGGGTGTCGTCGCCGTTATGGCCCTGTTGATGCCGACCCAGTGGCAGACACCCGATCTGAACGACGCGGGTCTGTTTCTTTTCATGGGCATCATCGGCACCATCGGCATGTCGCTGATCACCCAGGGTTACCGTTACGCCCCGGCCGCGGTGATCGCACCGTTCGACTATTCGGTGCTGATCTGGGGCGTGATCTTCGGCTGGGTCATCTGGAACGACGTGCCCACCCTCAATGTGTGGGTCGGCTCGGCCATCCTGATCGGCTGCGGGCTCTACATCCTGCACCGGGAGACCCGCACGCCCAAGCCAGTGCAGCCGGTTCCCGGTCCCCTGGGCCCAACCTCGTGATGGCCAAAACGGCGCAGCCCACCTGACTACCCCTTACTCTGCGGCGGCCGCACCCAGCTTCGCGGCGATCACTGCATCCATATCCTGATCGGGATCGGCCAGGGCAGCGGCGCGCAGGTCGCGCAACACTGTCGCCGCCCCTTCGGCCGGCAGCCGCGGCACCGCCGCCAGCAATCGCTTCAGGTTGCCGGCGCCGCGCGCATGGGTATCGCCGTATCCCTTGTTCACCTGAGCCGTCGCAGCGATCTCCAGAGCCAGGGCATAGTCGCGCGGCGCCGTCCGGGCGATCGCCGCGAGCCAGCGTTCGATACCGGCCTGCTCCTGGGCGTAGCGCAGGCTGGAGCGCCGGACGCGACGCAGGGCGGCCAGCGTTCGCAGCATCACCGTGCCGAGAATACCCGTGGAGTTGAGGTGAATCGCCACCTGCATCTTCCAGCCGGTCTTGGCCGAGATGTACAGGACCAGCCGGCCCAGCACGGCCGGCAGCAAAGCCGCCCATTCCGGCAGACCGGGCTTGAAGAACTCGTGCACCGTCAGGATGTCGCCCGGCCCCGCGCCCGCCTCCCGGGCCAGCCGGGGCCAGCGGTCGGGCCGCAGCTTCAATTGCGCCACCCGCATCAGGTCCTCGTAGGCCATCCATAGGGCCAGGTGCCGCGCCGTCTCGCGGGCCAGCGCAAAGCCCAGCGTGGCGTCGTCCAGGTCGATCACCGGCCGCAGGCGATCCAGATAGAGCCGCGCATAGCGGGGATCCTGGTAGTCGGCCAGGCGGGTCACGCCCAGGCCGGCTGTTTCCTGGACCGGCGCCGGCAGTGAGGCAACGGCCTCGTCGGCCGACTCCGCCTCGGGCTCGGGCGTCGCGTCGCCGCCGGCCGTGCCGCCATAGGCCCGGAACCCGACCTCGAACCCCTGAATGTTCTGCGCCACTGCCACGCCGGCCCGCTCGATCGCCGCCCGGTAGGCTTTCTCGTCGTAGGGGCTGGCGCCACTCGCCGCCAGCAGCCCCAGCAGGACGGCATTGACCTGAACGCCGGCGCCGGCGGCGATGCTGCGCGCGTCGACGAGCAAATGAGCCTTGGTGAGTTCGGCCACGGCCTTGCGGATCGCCGTGTCGTCCAGGCGCCCGTCGGCCATGGCCATCTTTTCGCTGATCGTCAGGACCCGGCCCGTGGCGCCGATCAGCGTGGTGCGGTCGGGCGAGACGAACCCACGCTGCAGCATGCGGCCCGCCTCCACCAGTTCGCTGGCCAGCACCACGTCCACATCGCCCGGGCCGGGCATCAGGCTGAAGATCGGCGCCGCCGCGCTGTCGGCCACTTCGCGCGACAAGCTTTCGATGTAATAGATGGTGGCGCCGGTTCGCTGGGCGACGCCGGGCACCGAGGTGTGCTGCACCAGGTGGCCGGTTTCCTCGGCCGCGCTGGCGACCCACGTGGCGAGCAGCCCGCCGCCCTCGCCGCCGATGGCGGCGATCAGGCAGGTGAACGGGCGCCCGTCGTTCATGACGGTGCCGCCTCCCGCCCGCCGCGAAGCCAGGCCACCGCCCGCCGGCGATAGCGGTCCACGAAGCGTTCCCAGACATTTGGGTTTCTGACCACCGTCAGCCGATAGAAGGACGGGCAAAGGGCCGCCGCATGGGCGACATCGCCGCAGACGCCGCAGCCGACGCAGGAATTGTCGACCGTCGCGACCGGGTCGCTGCGCAGCGGGTCGGGATTGTCGGCCAGCGTCAGAGACGGGCAGCCCGACAGGCGGATGCAGGAATGGTCGCCGGTGCAGACGTCCGGGTCGACGCCGAATCGCGGCGATTCGACCCTCTTGCCTTGCTTCAGGCGCTCCGCGTTCTCCCGGCGTACGCGCCGTTGGCGGTTCAGCTGGCACTCGCCGCGGGCGACGATCACGCGGAGCCCCTTGCCCGGCGCCGTCAGCGCCGTGCGCAGGGTGCGGATCATGCGGCCCATGTCGTAGCTGTACACCGTCTTCAGCCAGGTGACGCCGAGGCCCCGGACGGCATTCTCGATCGACATGCGATCGGGCGCGCCGGCCAGGTTCTGTTCAGAGGACGGGATGTACTGGCCTCCGGTGGCGGCGGAGTAACCGTTGTCCACCACCAGCAAGACCCCGTCGTCGCGGTTGAAGGCGGCCGAGGCGACGCCGGTGGTCAGGCCGTTGTGCCAGAAGCCGCCATCGCCCATGACGGTCACCACCCTTTTGCCGAAGTTGGGCGCCAGCCCGGTAGAGGCGGCGAGGCTGAGCCCGTAACCGACGACCGTATTGCCCATGTTGAAAGGCGGCAGGGTGGCGAAGGTATTGCAGCCGATGTCGGACGAGATGTGGGTCTCGCCGATCTCCCGCCGCAGCAGCTTCATGGCGCTGAAGATGGGCCGCTCGGGACACCCCACGCACAGCCCGGGCGGCCGCGGCGGCACGGCACCGTCCAGGAGTTCTGCGGCCCGGCTTGCCGGCGCCAGCCGTTCGTCGACCCGGCGGCCCGCTTCGGCGGCGTCGAACCCGTCCGGCAGGGTTCCCTGCAGAAAGTCCAGCACGCCCTTCAGAACAACCGCGCCGGTATATTCGCCGGCCATCGGCAGTACTTCCTTGCCCACCACCCGGGTCGCCCCGTCATGCCGCTTGAGAATGGCGTTCAGCGCCTGCTCCAGGAAGTCGGGCTGGCCCTCCTCGACCATCAGCACCGCCTTCTTGCCCGCGCAGAAGGCGACCAGCTCGTCCTCGATCAGCGGATAGGTCACGTTCAGGACGTGCAGCGGTACCTTCGCGCGCCCGAAAGAATCGGCCAGGCCCAGGATCTGCAAAGCACGGATGACGGCGTTGTACATGCCGCCCTGGAGAATGATACCGACGGCGTTCATCTCGCCGTCGAAGGTTTCGTTGAGGCGATGCGCCTTTACGTACTCGATCGCGGCCGGCAGCCGCCGGTTGATCTTGTCCTGCTCTTGCTGATAGGTCGCCGGCGGCAGCACGATCCGGTCGTAGTCCCAGTCGTGGTTCTTCAGCGGATTGTGGCGCGAATACCGGGGCGCCACGTTGTCGCGGGCGGCGAACTCGCCATAGACGTGGCAGGCCCGGATCCTGAGCTCCAGCATGACGGGGGTCGAGGACGCTTCGGACAGGGCGAATCCCGCTTCGGTCATCTCTACGATCTTCGGCAGTTGCGGACGCGGGTCCAGCAGCCACATCTGCGACTTCATGGCGAAGGCGTGGCTGCGTTCCTGCATGATGGACGCGCCCTCGCCATAGTCCTCGCCGATGACGATCAACGACCCGCCCTTCACGCCGGCCGACGACACGTTGGAAAGCGCGTCGCTGGCCACGTTGGTGCCGACGGTGGACTTCCAGGTGACCGCCCCGCGGATCGGATAGTTGATCGACGCCGCCAGCATGGCAGCCGCCGCCGCTTCGCTGCCGCAGGCCTCGAAATGCACGCCCAGCTCGTCGAGAATAGGTCTGGCGTCGGCAAAGACGTCCATCAGGTGGGAGATCGGCGCCCCCTGGTAGCCGCCCACATAGGCGACGCCGGATTGCAGCAACCCCTTGGAGACGGCCAGGATGCCTTCGCCGCGGAAGGTGTCACCGTCGCCCAGCCGAAGCGATTCTACCTCTTTCGCAAACGAGCGTTCCGCCACCCTCTATCCTCCGCTCCGCTCGCCGCCATCCGGCGGCGCCGCGACCCGGGCAACCAGCCTGTCTGCCCGTTCGGGCAGGATACCGCCCGGAAAGCGCTGAAGCACGGCCTGTAGGAGCAGGCCTACCAGCAGAACCCGGATATAGGCGAGCCGGCTCGCCCAGTCGGGCGGCAGCTGGCTGGAGATCAGCTCGGTCGCACTCCACAGGACCCAGATCACCGCCGCACCGACGATGGCGCCCTTGTTGTTGCCGCTGCCGCCGGCGATCAGCATGACCCAGACCAGGAATGTGGTCAGCAGCGGTTCGGTGGCGTCGGGCCCCAGATAACGGAAATAATGCGCCGTCATGGCGCCGCCCAGGCCCATGATCGCCGCCCCGACCGCAAAGGCCTGCAGCCGGAAGGCGCTGACATCCTTGCCCAGGGCCAGCGCGGCATCCTCGTTGTCCCGGATCGCCCGCATGGTACGGCCCCAGGGCAAGCGCTGGACCCGTTCGTTGAACAAATAAAGGACCGCCACGATCGCCAGCACCAGGATGGCAAACCCCACATCCGGCCAGGGCGCCGGAAACCCGTCGAAGGGGCGCGGGATGGCGCGGATCCCCAGCGAGCCGTTGGTCAGCCAATCCTCGTTGCGGATCACCAGCCGCAGCACCTCGGCGATCCCGATGGTGGCGATCGCCAGATAGTCGCTTTTAAGCCTGATACAGATCCGGCCGACCAGATAGCCGAGCGCGCCGGCCAGCACCATGCCGACCAGGACGCCGACCGGCACCGGCAGCGCGAAACCGCCGAGCCGGTCCTCCACCCCGGGCGAGGAGAAGATCGCCGCGGTATAGGCGCCGATGGCGAAGAAGGCGACGATGCCGGCGTTGAACAGCCCGCCCATGCCCCACTGGATGTTCAGCCCCAGCGCGAGCACCGCATAAATCCCGCTCATCGTGACCAGCGAGATGAAATAGATGCCCAGTCCGTAGAGGTCCGCCGACATCAGAACTGGCTCCCCTTGAACAGCCCGCGCGGCCGGAAGATCAGCACCGTCACCATCAGGATGAAGGCAATCGCGGTCTTGTAGCCGGGGGAGATCAGGGACGCGTCGCCGATCCAGGGATAGGTGGACAGCTCCTCGGCGAGACCGATGATGTAACCGCCGGCGATCGCCCCGTAGGGTCGGCCGATGCCGCCGACCAGGGCGGCAGCGAAGACGGGCAGCAGAAGGTCCCAGCCCATGTTGGGATTGAGCTGGGTGTCGATCCCGACGAAGACGCCCGCGACCGCGGCCAGACCGCCGCCCAGGATCCAGACGTTACGTACCACCGCCTCGGTATGGATGCCCGAGACCCGCGCCAGCTCCGGATCGTCGGCCACGGCGCGCATCGCCTTGCCGGCGCGCGTTCGGGTCAGGAACAGATGCAGCAGGACGACCAGGATCACGGTCAGCGCCACGATCCAGATATGACGCTCCGCGATTCGGATGGTGTCGAAGAAGACCAGCGGCCGCTGGATGCCCGAGACGTAGGAGGTGATCTTGGTGCCCCAGATCAGCTGGACGGCCGCCCGCAGCATCAGGGCGACGCCGAAGGACGCGATCACCACGATGATGGTCGGCCGGGCACGCAGCGGCCTGTAGAACAGCCGGTCCAGGCTCAGGCCGACGGCGATCGCCCCCGCCACGGCAATCGGCAGGGCCAGGAACGGCGACATGCCCAGCGCCAGCACCATGGTCAGGGCGAAATAGGCGCCCACGGTCATCATGTCGCCATGGGCGAAATGGGCGAACCGAAGGATCCCGAAGATCAGCGAAACACCGACCGCACCCAGCGCATAGATGCTGCCCAGGATGATTCCGGGAAACAGGTAGAAATTGATAAACTCCAGCACCGGTTTTCCCTCAACCGCCCAGGAAAGACGCCCGGACTTCCGGGTCGGCCAGCAGTTCCGCGCCGGTGCCGGTGTGCCGGTTCTCGCCGGAGGCGAGCACATAGCCCGTATCGGCGACGGAGAGCGCCTGTTTGGCATTCTGCTCCACCATCACGATGCCGACGCCGGTCGCCTTGATGGCCAGGATGCGCCCGAAGGTCTGCTCCACGAAGGCCGGCGACAGGCCCGCCGTTGGTTCGTCCAGCAGCAGCACTCTCGGCTCGCTCATCATCGCCCGGCCCATGGCCAGCATCTGGCGCTGTCCGCCCGAAAGCTGGCCGGCCGGCGTCGAGCGCCGTTCCTTGAGCGGCGGGAAGATCTCGTAGACCTTGTCCAGCGTTGTGGAGTAGTCGTCTCGGCGTTGAAACGCCCCCATCTCGAGGTTTTCCTGGATCGTCAGGTTGGCGAAGACGTTGCTGGTCTGGGGCACCAGAGCCAGACCGCGGGTCACCATCTGATCGGCCCGCAAGCCGGCGAGCGACTGACCCTCCAGCTCGACACTGCCTTCATGCAGCGGGATCAGACCGAAGATCGCCTTCAGCGCGGTCGACTTGCCGGCGCCGTTGGGCCCGACGATGACCGCGATCGAGCCGGTGTCGACCGAGAGCGTGACGCCCTTCAGAATCATCATCTTGCCGTAACCGCCGACCAGGTCGCGCGCTTCAAGCAGCATCGCCGTCCCCCGGCCCGTGCGCGTCGCTGCCCGCGCTCCCATACTTGCCGCCCCCGAAATAGGCCTCGATCACCCGTTCGTCGGCGCGCAGCTCGTGCATCTGTCCCTCGGTCAGCACCTGCCCCTCGGCCATGACGATGACGTGGTCGCAGATCCCGGCGATGAAATCCATGTCGTGCTCGATGATGCAGAAGGTCAGACCGTAGTCCCGGTTCAGCTCCTGGATGCGGGCGGAGATGTCGTTCAGCAGTGTCCGGTTCACCCCGGCAGCGATCTCGTCCAGCAGGATCACCTTGCCATCCGCCATCAGCGCGCGGCCCAGCTCCAGCAGTTTTTTCTGGCCGCCCGAGATTTCGCCGGCCAGCGCATCGGCCAGATGGGCCAGGTTGAGGAACTTCATCACCCGTTCGGCGCGGGCGCGGATCTCCTGCTCCTGGCGCCGCACGTCGGCGGGTTTGACGAAGGCGTGAAACAGGTTCTCGCCGGCCTGGTCCGGCGCCGCGGCCAGCAGGTTTTCGAACACCGTCATGCGGTGAAATTCGTGGGCGATCTGGAACGTGCGCAGCAGACCGCGGCCGTGCAGGGCATAGGGTGGCAGGCCGGTCACGTCCTCGCCATCCAGGCTGATCCGCCCGTGGCTCGGTCTCAGCGCCCCGGCGATAACGTTGAAGATCGTCGACTTGCCGGCGCCGTTGGGGCCGATGATGCCGGTGATCTTCCCGGTCTCGACTTTGAATGAACAGTCGTTGACCGCCAAAAGCGCGCCAAAGCTCAGGCTGACCCCTTCGACGCGGATCATGTCGACGGCTGTCATGACGTGGCCCCCTTGGCCCGGCGCGGCCCTGTTCCCGGGGCAGCCACGAAGGCGCCCCGGGTGCAGGTTGCCGCGTTCGGCTTACTGGAAGACGCCGACCTCTTCGTAGCCGTTGTCGGTGATCACGAACTTGCCGATGAAGCCGGTGACGTCGCCGTTTTCATCGAAGTCTTGCGGCCCCGACACGCCTTCGTAGTCGATGTCGCTGCCGGCCGCGATCAGCTTCTTAGCTTTCTCCCACTCGCCCGGCAGGATCTTTTCGCCCGGAGGGTTGGCGACCGCGCGCAGCGCATCCCGGATGGCGATCCGGTCGGTGTTGCCCGCCTTTTCGATGGCAAGCGCCAGCAGGAAAGCCGCGTCGTAGGACTGCTGGATGAAGAAGCCTTCCGTCTGGTCCGGGTGTTTGGCCCCGAAGGCATCGGCAAACCGCTTGCCCGCCTCGCTTTCCGGTGGCGACGTGGGCGAGCTGAAGATCGAACCTTTGATATTGGCGATCCCGATCTCGTCCAGAAGCGCGTTGTCGCGCAGGCCGTCGGTGCCGATGAACTTCTCAAAGAAGCCGTTCTCCAGCGACTGGCGCACGATCTTGATGCCGCTATCGCCGGCATAGGCGATCACGACCAGCGCGTCGCCGCCGCCGCCGGCCAGCGTCGCCAGTTCGGACCGGTAGGAGTTTTTCTTTTCCTCGTGCTTCTCGAAGCCGGTGACGCTGCCGCCGATCTTCTCGTACTCGCGCTTGAAAGCATTGGCGATGCCGACGCCGTAGTCGTTGTTCACGTAGGTGACCGCGACGGAGTTGATGCCCTCGTCCTGGACGATTTTGGCAAGAACGCGACCCTGATAGTCGTCGGCCGGCACGACCCGGAACACGAAGTCGTTGTCTTCGAGATTGGTCAGCTCCGGAGACGTCGCCGTCGGCGAGACCTGCAGCACCTCGTTGGGCACCGAGACCGCGCTGGCGGACGCCATGGTGGCGCCGGACGACAGCGCACCGTAGACCGCCACAACGTTCTCCGCGCCGATCAGCTTGTTCGCCGCGTCGACCGCCGGCTGGGCGGCGGCCTGGGTGTCGGCGACGATCAACTCCATGGTCCGGCCGTTCAGCAGGCCGCCCTGTTCGTTCACGTGATCCGCCGCCAGCCGCGCCGCGTTCTCGATCGGCGGGACGAAATTGGCGAGCGGTCCGGTCACGCCCATCAGGGCCCCCACTTTCACGGAGTCCTGGGCCCCGGCAGCCGAGGCCGCCAGAACCAGCGCAGCCGCGCTGGCCGTCATCAGTTTCTTTTTCATTACGCGTCTCCCTGTTCGGTTCGGTCGTTTGGTTATCGTTCTAGCACGCTTCTCCGGAGTTCATCACCGCAGCGTGCGGTGGTCAAACCCGCTCTCAAGGATCGACTTGATCAAATTGACCTCGAAAGCGTGCGCCGTTGTGAGCCGTTCCCAGCGCCCGTCATCCATGGCCGCACCCCGCAGGGCCACGATCGACAACATGGCATGGCCCGAATCGATGCCCAGCGTGGCGCCGG
>Ga0066187_1000126_pt1 | contig 33240 bp, 31 predicted proteins | sample WorMetexBAHAMAS1_FD_58706 | JGI IMG/M metagenome (GOLD analysis project Ga0066187, IMG submission 58706) | Marine gutless worms symbiont microbial communities from Max Planck institute for Marine Microbiology, Germany - Inanidrilus exumae... | ecosystem: Host-associated > Annelida > Digestive...
GACCGCGGCAGGCCCAGTACGTGCTGCGCCAAGTAGGCGAGCACCATGTTCGTCGAGATCGGAGCCGTCCGGAACAGGCGCGTCTCGCGCCACTTGCGTTCGATGTCGTATTCCCTGGCAAAGGCGAAACCGCCGTAGGTCTGGAAACAGGCCTCGGCGGCGGCCCAGGCCGCCTCAGCCGTCAGGTGTTTCGCCATATTGGCCTCCGGTCCGCACGGCAACCCGGCATCAAACAGATGTGCCGCCTTGCGGGCCATCAGGTCCGCGGCTTCGGTCTGTGCAAAGACACCGGCGAGAGGAAACGCGATTCCCTGGTTCTGCCCAATCGGCCGGTCGAAAACCTTGCGATCGTTTGCGTAGTCAACACCCCTGCGAATGAAATAGCGGGCGTCTCCGACAGCTTCACCTGAAAGCAGGATTCGCTCGGCATTCATCCCGTCCAGCACGTAGCGAAAACCCTGGCCCTCTTCACCAATCAGCGCGTCGGCCGGAACTCTCAGGCCGTCGAAAAACACCTCGGTGGTGTTGTGGTTGATCATGGCGGGCAGGGGACGGATCTCCAGCCCTTGCCCGACCGCTTCGCGCAGATCGACAAGGAACACCGACAGGCCCTCCGAGCGGCGCTGCACTTGTTCTACCGGCGTGGTCCGCGCCAGCAACAGCATCAGGTCGGAATGTAGGGCTCGGCTGGTCCAGACCTTCTGACCGGTCACCACGTAGGCCTGGCCGTCGCGGACCGCGCGTGTCTTGAGTTTCGTCGTGTCGGAGCCAGTCGACGGTTCGGTCACGCCGAACGCCTGCAACCGAAGGGCGCCGCTGGCGATGTCCGGCAGGAACCGCCGTTTCTGGTCGTCCGAACCGTGCCGTAGCAGCGTGCCCATGATGTACATCTGGGCGTGACAGGCCGAGGCGCTGCAACCGCGCTCGTGGATCGTCTCCAGGATCACGGCCGCGGCCCGAAGCGGCAGTCCTGCGCCGCCATAGGCCTCGGGGATCAACGCCGCCAGATAGCCCTGCTCGGTCAGCGCCGCGACAAACTCGGTAGGGTAGCCCGATTCCGATTCCAGGGCCCGCCAGTAGTCGCCCGGGAACCCTTCACACAGCCGTCCGATGGCATCGCGGATATCGGCGTAGTCGTGCCCCACATCCATCCCGCTCAGCGTCCCTTGAAGACCGGAGGTCGTTTTTCGTTGAAAGCGTCTATCCCCTCACGCCGGTCATCGGTATCGATCAGCGTGTTGTAAACCTCGACCTCGACGGCAAGCCCGCTCTTCAGATCCCCGGAAAGAGACGCGTTCATGGCACGCTTTGCTGCCCGGACGGCAAGTGGCGCGTTGCCGGCAATCCGCGCCGCCGTCTCTATCGTCTCCGTCATCAGGGCGTCGGGTTCGCAAAGACGGTTGACCAGTCCCCAGGCGAACGCCTCTTCGGCCGAGAAGGGGGCGCCGCTTAGGATGATCTGCTTGGCGCGGCGCATGCCGACGGCGCGCGGAAGATTCTGCGTCCCGCCGATGCCGGGAATGATGCCCAGGGTTGTCTCGGTCAGGGCGAACCGTGCACTCGCGGCGGCGAAGGCGAAATCACATGCCAGAACCAACTCACACCCACCGGCGTAGGCGGCACCGTTCACTGCCGCTATCACTGGTACGGGGCAGTCCATTAATGCGTAGGCCGCGCGTTCAAAGATGTCATGCTGGGCGGCCCAGTCGGCCTGGGACATGCCCTGGCGTTCTTTGAGGTCGGCGCCTGCGCAAAAAGCCCGTTCACCGGCGCCGGTCAGGACAACGCAGCGCACCGCATCCGGTTGAGCGGCCACGTCCGCCCACACCGCCGCCAGTTCCGTCATCATTGCCGTGTTGAAAGCGTTCGCCCGTTCGGGCCGGTTCAGCACGACCCGGCGCACATACGGCGCCGGGTCGTCGATCAGTAGTGTTTCGTAAGCCGCGCCCACCCGAATTCCCCTTCTTTTCCGACGAGTGTAGGGGCTGCGCTATTCGGCGTCGAGGGCACCCGGTCCACCGGTCACAACGCTTCGGCAGGCGCAGCGCGGCTATTGCGCCATCAGGGCCTGCCGTCTGAATTCTTCGGGGATGAAGAAAAGGTGGTCATACTCGGCCCGCGCGGCATGACACCCGATGCAGAATTCCACATTCTCCGAGCCATCGCCCTTGGTCTCGCCGAACACACTGCCGTCAGGCATGATCATGAGGTACTTCCAGTCGCCGCTTGGTGGATGGAACCCCGTCGGCATCTTTTCCATCACAAACAACGGACCGGCATAGACCTGGCCGTCAGACGTGGCCGTGAAGCTGTCCTTGGCCAAGACCGACCCGACCGGCAACGGCGCGGCTTTTTCCCAGTTCCCGTAGTTTTTCCCGATGGCATTCGCATAGTTGCTGACATACCGCGCGCCGTGCGTGGCGGAGCGATAGGGGGCAGTGTTGTAGCGGGTCCAGCCGAGGAACGCGTCGGCCTCCGGTCGGCGAGAGACGCGGTAGTTGCGCCCCATCTGTTCGGCGATGTTCTGGTAGATCGTCTCGGCGCGCTGCGGTGTCAGCGCAGCGGGGTTGTTGACCATAAAATGCTCAACCGGTTTGTCTTCCTGCTGGGCAAAAGCGGCCGAGACAAGCATCCAGCCCATTACAACGAGGACACCGAGCGCGATCCATAGTCGTCTTGCCGGCATACGCACCTCCAACGGCAATGAATGACCGGTATCGAGAGGGAGGGCTCACGCTCGATAACTATGCAGGTCCCCCAGTGCCGTTGTTACACATGCCCGTGAGCGCACAGGGAAGTGACCGGAGCGAGAGGAGGTCCGCCCCCGTAATATGGTTTTATTTCAATTAGTTATGGGGTTTTTCGGAAGTCCGCCAGATCGCCCGGTCAACCACCCAGGAACAGGCGCCCCACATCCGGGTTTTCCAGTAGTTCGGTTCCCGGTCCCGCCAGGGCGAGCTCGCCGGATACCAGCACATAGCCGATGTCGGCGAATTCCAGACCCTTCTTCGCATTCTGCTCGACCATGACGATGGTCTTGCCCTCGCCATGCTGCAGATCGTCCAGAATCTCGAAAACCATGTCGATGAAACGCGGTTCGAGCCCGATTGACGGTTCGTCGACCAGCAGCACTTCCGGGTTCATCACCAGCGCACGCGAGATCTCCAACAGCCTGCGTTCACCGCCTGACAGGACTCTCGCCTGCTGTTTGCGCCGGGCCGCCAGTCGCGGATATTTCTCGAACACGCGTTCCGCGGCCTCTTTGGCCTGGATGGGGCTGTCCATCAGATAACCGCCCATCCAGAGGTTCTCTTCCACCGTCATGCCCGGGAACACGGATTTGTCCTGCAGGATGTAGGCGATGCCCGCCCGGCTCAGCTTCTGATTGGCGGACAGCCTGGTGATATCCCGGCGGCTGTCGCCGTCACCAGCGAAGATCCCGCCCGAAAAGATCCGGTTAAAGCCGAAGATCGCGTGCAGCACTGTCGACTTTCCGGCGCCGTTCGGTCCAATCATGCACAGCGACTGGCCGCGGCCCACGCGCAGGTTGAAATCGTGCAGGATCTCCATCTGACCGTAGCCTGCACGCAGGTTTTCGATCGACAGGTACGGCTGGCGGTTTGCCAACGTCTCGAGATCGTCGAGTTTGACTTCCTGGGCGATCGCCGCGGCCTGCTTGGCGACGTCGTCGACCGAAATGACCGTGTCGACTGTGCCGCCGTGATAGCCGGATGCCTTGTCGTCGGTATTGGGGGTGACCATCAGTGCGCCCCCAGATAGGCATCGATGACGCGCTGATCTTTCTGGATTTCGTCGGGACCGCCGGATGACAGCAGTTCGCCGTGCGCCAGGCAATAGATCGTTTCGGCCATGTTCATGATGACGCGCATGTTGTGTTCGATCACCAGCAAGGTAATTCCGAACTCCTCGTTCGCCCGCTTCAACCGGTCGATCAGGCCGTTGATCAGGGTCGGATTGATCCCAGCCGTCGGCTCGTCCAGCAGTAACACCGACGGTTCGTTCATCAGCGCCATCGCGAACTCCAGCAGCTTTTGCTGACCAAACGAAAGACTGCCGGCCCGAAGCCATCGTTTTTCGTACAGGCCCACGAAGTCCAGCAACCGTTCCGCCCGTTCCAGGTCGGCCTTGCTGTTCTGCTTGAACATGTCCAGGAACGCCGCCTTCCGGTGCGGCATCGAGATCAGCATGTTTTCGACGCAGTTCATTTGGGTGTAGATCCGCGTCTGCTGGAACGTGCGCAGCAATCCGAGCCGTGCAATCTCCTGCACCCGCATTTGGGATATTTCACGGCCCTCGAATTTGATCGACCCGAAATCGACCGGGTGATAGCCGACAATGGAATTGAACAGCGTGGTCTTGCCAGAGCCATTGGGTCCTATCAGGCCGGTAATGCCGCCTCGTTTTACCGTTAGCGAAATCTCGCTGTTGGCGATGACACCGCCGAAGGATTTGCTGACCCGGTCAATTTCCAGAACGTTGTCGGTCATTCCGCTGCCTCCGCAGAGCCCTTTTGCTCGACACGGATGCCGAACAGTTCCGGCCATTTGCCCATGGCCCAGCCAAGGATGCCTTGCTGGAAATAGACCACGATCACGATGATCAGCAGCCCCAGCGCCACCCACTGCCAACCGAGTAGATAGGTCCAGGTGACCTCCTTGATGATGTGAAACAGCGCGGCTCCCAGAACCGGGCCCCAGATGGTTCCCTTGCCGCCAAGCAGCACCATCAGCACCATGAAGATGCCGAAGGTCACGGTCGGGAACGCAACTTCCAGCGGCTCGATGAAGCCCGTCATGTTGCCGAAGATCCCGCCCGAGATTCCAAGGAAAAAGGCCGAGATCGTCCACGCCACGGTTTTGTAGCGCTTGGTGTGGATCCCCATGCCTTCGGCTTTTTCCTCATCGTCACGGATCGCATTGATGGCTGTCCCGAACCGGGTCGAGTAGAGCCACCTGCAAAAGACGAATACCGCGATTGCGAGCAGGAAGTTCAGAACATAGAAGAAGAGCTTTGCTGTATCTGGCGACCCTGGAAAGGTGGGCAGCGAGATGCCGCCGCCGCCGCCGACCCAGTCCCACGCGCCGACCAGTTCGCCCGCCGCGATCGCGACCCCCAGCGTGCCGATGGCGAAATAGGGGCCGCGCAGTCCGAAAACGATCCAGCCAAATACAATCGCAAAGACGGCGGATAGAAGCGCCGCCGCGGCGAGACCGACGAACAGGCCGATGAAATACTGCTGGTTGGTCATCTCGATCTTAACGGCGCCAAAATGCGCGGTGTATTCCCCCACATCGAAAAACAGCCCGATCTGGACCACCGTGCAGGCATACATGCCGGCGCCGAAAAAGAAGATGTTGCCCAGCGAGTTGTAGCCCATCTGGCCGCCCATGATGTCCCAGGTGAGGGCGAAGACGATCATCAGCCACAGGACGGCGAGCTGGTAGGTGTAGGCGGGAAAGAGCAGGGGGCTGATGATGCCGAGCAGCACGATCCCCGCATACAGCGCGATCTGGGCGGTTTTCGTATTCATTGCACCACCTGCCGCACACGCGCCTGCTGGATCTGGCGCAGCACGAGGACCAATATCAGCAGCCCGACCACGATTGCCTGCTGGAATTCGGCGCCAAAGATGAAACCGCCGAACTGTTCGAAGACACCCATGCCCAGGCCCGCGGCAATCACGCCAGGCAGGTTGCCGAAGCCGGCGGCGGTCACGATCACGAAGGACCGGATCGAATGGGTGATCCCAAAGAAAGGCTGGATGACCCAAATCATCGAGATTAGCGCGCCGGCGGCGCCGCAGATCGCGGCGTTCAACGAAAACGTAAAGGCGTAGACCTTGTCGGTATCGATCCCCATTACGCGAGCGGCGCGCGGATCCTGCGCCGTGGCGCGAATGGCCTGTCCCATGCGGCTTCTCTTCATGAACACGATGACGCAGGCCGCCAGCAGCGCTGCCAGCAGGAAACCGATGAGCTTGGCCTGCGCGATCGCGACCATGCCGTCGAACAGGAATATCGACGCAAACCCGGCGTCCGCCGTCTGGGTGTCGGATCCGAACAGCTGGTTCAGTAACTGTTGGATGACAATGGCGACACCGAACGTCGCGAGCAATGACGTGAACAGGTCCTGGTCGACCACGCGGTAGATGATCAAACGATAGATCGCCCACCCCAGGCACCACAGGACCACGAAGGCGACCGGAACACCGAACAGCGGGTGGATTCCGTTCTGGGCCATCATCCAGGCGACATAGCCACCGACAATGACGAAATCACCCTGGGCCAGGTTCTTCACGTTCATGACGCCCCAGACCAGGGCAAGCCCGTAGGCCGCAAGCGCGAAGACCGAGCCGATCAGCAGCCCATCGATCAGCAGCGCCAGATTGAAGACCGGCGCTTCAATGAGGATCGACAGGTTTCCCAGGAGTTGCGACATCCGCGGGACCCTCGTCAGCTGGAATCAGAAAGTGGAAGCGAAGGGAGCCGGCGCCGCTTCAACGGCCGACCGGCTCCCAACACACCTAACAAGCGCCCGTATCAGTTCGTGGGCACCTCGCGCGGCCACTCCAACTCGTGCGACGCAAAGTCGGACGGTGCCACGATGTTGTATTTGCCGCCCTGGATCTGACGCAGAACCATGGGCTTGGCGATGTTGTTGCCGGCTTCCGAGAACTTGATGCCGCCATAGAACGTCATCATGTCGGTCGCCGAGATGGCATCACGCAGCTTTTCCTTATCCAAGGAGTTTGCCCGTTCGAAAGCATCCTTGAAGACGTAGACCGCTGCAGTGGCCTGCGCCGTCTGGTACGGCACCGACTTCTCGGCGTAGGCCGGGAACGCAGCCTTGAACTCTTTCTCGTAGTTCGCGGCGGTGCCGAACAGCGAGTCTTCGTAGGACAGCGTCTCGCCCCACTGCGTCGGGCACAAGAAACCGTTGGCGGTCGCGCCGAACTTGCCGGTCACGTCTGCGGCTTCACAGTGGGTGATGGCGATCATCGGGACGGATATGCCAAGCTCGCCGATCTGACGGGCCGCCGTCGCTGCACCTTTGGAATGACCGGAGACCACGAGCAGGTCGGGCTTCAACGCCTTGACCTTGGTCAGGGTCGCCGTCATGTCGGACAGGTCGCGCGGCAGCTTGTCGTCGATCACGATCTTCATGTTGTATCGTCCGGCGTCTTCCACCACGCCCGCGCGGACGTCGAGGGAGAAGGGATCATTCTCGAACGCCATGGCGATTTTGATCGTCGAGGGATCCTTGCCGTTCTTCTTGGCAACCTCCGCGGCCAGATGGATGGCACCCGCCAAATACTGCTCGGAGGTCGACAGCACCGCAAAAAGGTACTGATAGCCCTGGGTGAACAGCGACCGCGAGGCCCCTTCGGCTTCAACCATCGGGATCTGATACTTCTCCGTCACCGGGGCGATCGCCTTGGTAAGACCGGAGCTGTATGGGCCAAGCATGTACTGAACGCCATCCTGGCTGATCAGCCGTTCGGCAAGCTGGGCGCCGCGTGCGGGCGTCGACTCGTCGTCGTAATAGACGATCTTCAGCTTGTAGCTCTTGCCGTCAACCGTCACGCCACCGGCTTCGTTGATCTTCTGAACGGCAAATTCATAGCCGTTCTTTGCATGCTCACCGTTGGTCGAATATTTGCCCGTCAGTGAAATTGCCGAGCCAAGAATGATCGTATCGCCTTCAACTTTCGCCGCCGCCTGGTCTGCAGTCAGCAATCCCAGAGCGAGCACGCCGGCTGCAACACCGGTAAGCACACCACGAGTGCGCATCATTGGAACCTCCCAGTAAATTCACCTTGTCGGTTTGGGATCCAGAAGCAGTGGGACCCCGCACCCCGTTTCTGGCGGCAGTGTATACGTACCGGCAGGCATAGCAACTGCAAAGACCCCTGCGCGGTCCGGTTGCAGCGACTTGATCACGGCAGTATTTACTATACTTACCAATGGATTGCGCTGTACCGACAGGTCCAACCCGTGCCAGACTTGCAGGCGCTTCCGGGTCGCGCGCCGGTAGGGCGGCCGGCGCATTTCCCGCACCGCATGTGGTTCGGGCACCGAAACGGCGAGATTGCTCGAACCAACCAGGAGGGGTGTCGATGAATCTTTGGAGGCCTCGTTTGCGAACAACGGTTCTGGCGGCGCTGATCAGCCTGGCATCCTTCGCAAGCCATGCCGAGACCCGCTATATGATCGCGACAGCCACCCCGGGCGGTACCTATTATCCGGTCGGCGTGGCCCTATCGACGCTAATCAAGGTCAAGTTACTACCCACCGCTGGGATCGATATGTCGGCGGTCAACTCGGCCGGCTCGGAAGAGAACGTCTCTCTGCTGATCGAGAACCGCGCACAGTTCGCCATCATGCAGTCCCTCTTTGGCGTGTTTGCGGTCGAAGGCACGGGTCCCCTGGCGTCGCTTGGGGCGCAGCAAGACTTGCGCTCGATCGCCAGCCTGTGGCCGGATGTCGAGCATTTCGTGATTCCCAGAGAGCTCGCAAAGTCGGGCAACCTCGCTGATTTTCTTGCCATTCAGGGAGCCAAGGTTTCGCTGGGGCGCCCCGGATCGGGCGTGCGCTGGTCCACCAGCACGATCCTTACCGGGCAGGGCATCGCGCCGGACGATGCGTTCCAGTTGGTCGACATGGGTTACGACGCCAGCGCCGACGCGCTGCTGAACGGGACGATCTCCGGCATGTCTGTCTCAGGCGGGCCGCCCGTCGCCGGGGTCACGCGGGTCATGGCGAACGCGCCGAACGATTTCGTCCTGTTGAATGTCACGGCCGCCCAGGCCAGCGCCAGCAACAACGGCCTCGACGTCTGGACACTGCAAGTCGTTCCGGCCGGCACCTATCCCGGCCAGACGGAAGATGTCACCAGCCTGGCGCAACCCAATATCCTGGTGGCACGGGCGGACGTGTCTGATGACGACGTCTATCAGATCACCAAGTCCATGTTCGAAAACCTCCATTTCCTCCGTGGCATACATGCAGCAACCGAAGCCATCGAGCTTGAGTCGGCCCTGGACGGTCTGGCCATTCCGCTGCATCCTGGTGCGGCGCGCTATTTTGAAGAGGCGGGCGTGACCATTCCCGATCATCTGCAACCGCCCCAGTGACGGATGAATGAAATGCACGCGCCCAACCCATGGTGGTTGGCAGTCTGTCGGATACTAGATAAAGTGTAGTTCCTAGGACGATTTGGTTGGCTGGATCCAAGCGCCCCATGCATCCTCCGGAATTGGTCAAATCCGTCACCTCCCTGCAGGGCGGCTTGTGCTTGCTCGTCCTCGGCGTGCTGGCCCTGTCCGGCTGTGCGGCACCGCCGTCGGGCGACGAGCCGCCGGTGCCTCAGACAGGCATCGACGCGCCGCCCGGCTTCGATGTCGGCGACAGTTTCACCTTCGACAATCCGGCGGAAACTTGGTCCGTTGTCGCGATCGAAGACGGCAACGCAATCTGGCAAAGCGACAGCGGCGAGTCGCAACGCACGGACATGAACCCGTTATTACCGGCGCTGCAATGGACCAGCCCCGAACAGGGGAACGGCAAACGGCTGCTGACAAATGTCCAGGGTACGCTGTTCCCCCTGGAAGTCGGCGCAAAGACCACATTCCGTTCCACGGTCAGCATGAGCTTGCCCCCTTACGCATGGGAGGCGGACTGGTCATGCGAGATCAAGGGAATCGAGCAGGTAGAGGTACCGGCCGGCAACTTCGTCACCTTTGTCGTCTCGTGCACGCGAGCCGGCGCCGACGTGAACACGTTCAACTACGCCCCGGCACTGGGCCATTGGGTGATTTCCACGTCCAGGACAGGGCAGGGCGAGGCGCCGAGGTCAAGGCGTCTGGTCAGTTTCAACAAGGTCCGGCCGGTCACGCTGGTGATCGGAACCGACCCCTCCGGCAAGACGGTGGTGTCGGCGGAATCGGGAGAGGCGCCGCAGGCCGAAGCCATGCCGGCGCCCGAACCGGCCGACGCGAAAATGGCGATGAAGGCCGAACCAGCCATGGCGGCGCCGAAACCGGCGATGCCGAAATCCGATGGCAAAGAAGCGGCGGCGTCGAAGCCGACCGGCTCTCCCTTGGCGGCCACCCGGACAGGCGGTCATGGCCTGCATCTCGCCTCCTACAAGAACCGCGCAAATGTCGATGGCGGCTGGCGGCAATATATGAGCCGAAACGGGGACTTGCTTGCCGGCCTTCAACCGGTCGTGAAGCGCGTGAATCTGAAGTCCAAAGGCACATTCTACCGTCTGATGGCGGGACCGGTTCAGGATCGCGGCGACGCCCAGCGCATTTGCAAGGCGCTGAGCGCGCGCGGCATCTATTGCAAGGTTATGCCGCTTTGAGTCGCCGGAGAGCGTTCGCTCGACGTGTCCCAGCATGGCCACGGGACGAGGCCGTACTACATTGTTCCTTAACGGCGGCCGGACGATAGTGCCGATTGTTTAACCAGGCGGTTCTCTCGGCCGGATGGTTGACGAACTCCTTGGGCGACAGCAGGTGAAGGGCGCAGGAAGCGCGATGACGGGTTGGATCGGCGGAGCAGTCGCATTCTATGCGGGCCTGGTCGTACTTCTGTACGTCGCGCAACGGTCGCTGCTGTACCATCCGGACCAGACGATTCCCGACCCGCAGCTGTGGCGGGCACCAGCCATGCAAGCGGTGAAGATCCCGACCAAGGATGCACTGGAGCTTTATGCCTGGTGGCATCCGCCGGCGACGCCGGATCATCCAACCATCGCCTATTTTCACGGTAACGCCGGTCACATCGGCGATCGGGCTGAAAAAACGGCCGACTACCTCGATCAGGGTTACGGCCTGCTTCTGGTGAGCTGGCGCTACAACGCGGGCGCCGGCGGCAAACCCAGCGAACCCGCGCTTCTTGAGGATGGCCGCGCGGCCATCGCCTTTCTTGAAGAGCAAAACAACATCCGGTCGGACCGGATCGTTCTCTACGGCGAATCGCTCGGCTCGGGCGTTGCCGTTCAGATGGCGGCCTCGCATCCGGTGGGCGCGGTTGTACTGGAAGCGCCATACACGTCGGTCGCCGAGGTCGCCCAGAGTCACTACTGGTATGTTCCGGCGCGCTGGCTGGTCCGGGACAGCTTCGACTCCATGGCCTACATTAAAGAGATCAACGCGCCGCTTCTTGTGGTGCATGGCGAGCAGGATCGTGTAATCCCCATGCGGTTCGGCCACACGTTGTTCGAAGCCGCCGTGGAGCCGAAGGAGTTCGTGCCGTTTCCGCTTGGCCGACACGACGATCTTGACGTGCACGGGTTGGCCGCGGCGGTGATCGATTTCCTGGACAGACGCCTGGTCGAGAAGGCGCGCGCAGCCTCAGGCGCGTAGCTGGTCGAGCGCATCCGGCGTATCGATATCGGTGACGACGCCATCCGACGCCATTTCCACTTCGCAGACGGCTTCGGCGTTGGCCCCGATCAGATGCCGGGCGCCCACGTCGCCCATCACCGAGCCGATCTCCTCGAAAAAGGCGCGCGCCCACAAGACGGGGTTGCCCCGTTTTCCGCGGTGAGTCGGTACGCAAACGGCGCGACCCTCGACCGGATTGAACGCCGCGATCAGTCGATCGATCTCGTCTGAACGCACCCGCGGCATGTCGCCGAGGCAGATCACCACCCCGTCCCAATCCGCCGGCAGCGCTGCGATGCCTGCCTGCAACGAGGTGCTGAGCCCCTCGGCATAGTCGGGATTGTGGATACGCTGCACGGTCAGGCCGTCCAATGCCGCGACGACCCGATCCGGCTCGTGTCCGGTGACCACGACAATGCCCGTGCTCTGGCTGTGCGCCACGGCATCGCAGACGCGACGGATCATCGGGACGCCGTCGATTTCGGCCAACAGCTTGTTGGTCTTGCCCATGCGCCGTGACTGGCCCGCCGCCAGCACCAGGGCCCCGATCCGAGGCGCCTGCGGCCCGGCCGGCGCGGACCCCCGTTCGGCTGCCCGGGTAATCTCTGCCCGGGGCAGGGGTCGGCTGGGAATGTCCTTCAACAGGCCGCCGACGCCCATGCGCATGATGTCCTCGCGCCCCACGGGGATGCCGGCGCAAAGGCGTTGCAGCACCCAGTCGAAGCCGTTCAGCTTAGGCGAGCGTACGCAACCGGGCAGGCCAATCACGGGCACATCGCCCAGCCGGCCCATCAGCAGCAGATTGCCCGGATCCACGGGCATTCCGAAATGGTCGATGACGCCGCCCGACGCTTCGATGGCGGCGGGGATTACATCGCGCCGGTCGGTGATCGCCGACGCGCCGGCGATCAGAATGAGATCAGCGGACCGGTGGTGCTCGAGCTGTTTCCGCAACGCCTCGATCTCGTGCGGACATCTCTCCTCGGCCACTAATCTGCTACCAAGAGCGGCCAGGCGCGCCTGCATGACCGCCGAGGATTTGTCCAACACCGATTGTTTGAGGCCCGGCAGGGTGGTCTGCACAAAGACCGCCCGCCGCTCCTGCAGGGGCTGTACTTCGACCAACGGGGTGGCAGCCCGCGCCAGGGACTCGCACTGCGCCACGGTTTCTTCGCTGGTGGCGAACGGGATGATCTTGATGGTCGCCACGATCTGTCGCGGTCGCACTGCCTCAAAGTCGTCGACGGTCGCGATCGTGATCGACTCATGGACCAGGTTGATCGCTTCCAGGGCAGCGGCATCCACCACCGCAATTCCCGCTGTCTCCGCCAGCAGATTGACGCGGCCGGTGAAAGCGGCGGTCGCACTCAGTCCGTCGCCCATGGCGGCTCGGGCGATACGTGTCGCCGCGGTGTCCTCGTCGACATCGCCCGCCTCCAGGCGGGCGGCCATTACACGATCGATACCGGCCTCGGACAGGGCGCCGATATCCTCGGCAGAAAGAACTCGCCCTTTCCTGAAACGGGCGCCGGCCACCTGGACGCTGTGCGCCAGGATTGCGCCGATCGCCTGCTTGGTCGGTATCTCTCCGAATTTCATGGGACCGCTCAGACCGCCGGGAGCCGGTGAAGCTCGCGGGTGACCTCGGCCATGATCGCGATGGCGATCTCTGCCGGCGACACCGCCCCGATGTCGAGCCCGATGGGCCCGTGGATGCGAGCAATCTCGCTATCCTTGAAACCGTCGGCCTTCAGGCGGTCCGTGCGTTTTGCGTGGGTTCGGGTGCTTCCCAGCGCACCGATATAAAAGGCCGGGCTCCGGAGCGCCACCGACAGGGCCGGATCGTCCAGCTTCGGATCATGGGTGAGAGTCACGATCGCGGTGCGCGTGTCGGGCCGCAGTTCCTCCAGCGCCTCGTCCGGCCAGCGGCGATCGATATGCACGCCCGGGAACCGTTCGTCCGTCGCCCAGGCGTCCCGCGGGTCGACCACGGTCACGTCGAAACCAGCCAGCGCCGCCATCGGGGCCAGAGGCTGGGAAATGTGCACCGCGCCCACGACGAACATGCGCTTGGGCGGATTGAACACCTGGATGAACAGCGACCGCCCGCCGGTCTCAACGGTGCGTCCCTTGTCGAGACGGAGGGCATCGGTCATCTCCTCCTGCACCACCTGATCGAAGGAACTGCCGGCCTCCAGCACACCGTCGACGTAGAGCCCCTGGTCGCCCGTCGTGAGATCTGTGACCAGCGTAACGGGCCGTTTCTCGGCCCGTGCACCCAGCAGAGTTTCAAGCGTCTCGCGCTTCATTCGACCTTCTCGACAAACACCTGAACGCGCCCACCGCACGCCAAACCCACTTCCCATGCCATCTCGTCGGTAACGCCGAATTCCAGCAGCTTCGGCTCGCCGGTCCCCATCACCGCCTGCGCTTCGTGCACCACCGTGCTTTCGATGCAGCCGCCAGACACGGAACCAATGAATTCGTTCTTGCCATTGACGGCAAGCTGGCTGCCGACGGGACGCGGGGACGATCCCCAAGTCGATACGACGGTGGCGACGGCGACCTCCTGTCCCGCCGCGCGCCATTCGGCCGCCTGCCGCAGGACGTCGTTATGGTCCAGGGTCAAACTGCTGTTCATGCCGCGCGCTCCCGCCAAACCCGCATTTCGGTGTCATGCAGACCGTGCGGGTCGCCCAGAACCAGGGCAAGTTGTTGAAGACTCTCAAGATTATGAACCGGACGGAACTCATCCACAAACGGCATCATGGCACGTGCCCCCATGGCCCGCGGCGCGAATGCCTCGTAACGCAATAGCGGATTAAGCCAGACGAGTCGGCGACAGGATTTCTGCAGCCGCTCCATCTGACCTTGCAATCCATCGCCGCTCTCGCGATCCAGACCGTCCGTGATCAATAGCACCACCGCGCCCTGGGCAAGCACGCGGCGCGACCAGTCGCGGTTGAAGCTCTCCAGACAGTGGCCGATGCGCGTGCCGCCGGCCCAGTCCTCCACGACATCGCCGATCTTCTCGATGGCGACGTCCGGGTCGCGCGACCGGAGATACCGCGTCACGTTCGTCAGCCGGGTTCCGAACAGGAAAGTGTGCACCCTGTCCCGATCGTTGGTGATCGCATGCATGAAGTGCAGCAGCATGCGCGCATAGCGGTCCATCGACCCGGAGATGTCGCACAGAATGACCAGCGGCGGGTGCCGGGTTTTCTGCTTCTTGCGTTTCAGCAGGATCATGTCGGAACCCTGCCGCGCGGACGCCCGCAAAGTCGCCCGCATGTCCGCCCGTGCGCCGCTGGGATGGGAAAGGAATCGCCGCGTCGGCACCTCCATGATCGGGAGCCGCAGCCGCCGGATCGCCTGTCGCGTCGCCTCCAGTTCCTCCGTCGTCATCTTTTCGAAGTCCTTCTGGCGCAGGACTTCCTCTTTGGAAAAGGACATCACCGCATCGAGCTCGATTTCCTCGCCTTCGCCGTCCTCGTCCGTTCCCAGATCGGGGCCGCCCTCGTCGCGCAGAGCGTCGGCCACGCGCCGGGACAGTTCTTCTTTATCCTCCTCGCTGTCCTCGCTGTGGCCGAAGGACGGCAGGATCAGGGCCATGACCCGTTCCAACAGGTTCGGGTTCTTCCAGAAGACGTGGAACGCCTGATCGAAGACTTCACGATGATCGCGGCGGTTGACGAACACCGAATGCAGCGTCCAGTAGAAGTCTTCCCGACGGCTCAAGCCGACCGCCTCGACCGCCTGGATGGCGCGCAGCACCTTGCCCGGACCGACAGGCAAGCCGGCCCGGCGCAGCACGCGGCCGAAATGCATGATGTTCGCCGCCAGCCGGCCGCCGTTTGGATCGTTGGCCACCAGTTTGGCGCGGGGCAGGGTACCCTCGTCGCTGTTCACGCGGCTCCGGCCCGCGTCGTGGCGAGCTCCGTCTTCACCTGGGTCAGAATTCGGGACGCTTCGGATCCCTGCACCCGGGCGATGTCGTCCTGGTATTTAAGCAGCGTTCCGAGCGTATCGTTGATGGTTTCCGGATCCAGGCTCAACGCGTCCAGTTCGGTCAGCGCCATCGCCCAGTCGATTGTCTCGGCGACGCCCGGACTCTTGAACAGGTCCAACTTGCGCACCTCCTGCACGAAGGCGACGATTTCGGTTGTCAAAGCCTTCGGCGCGTCAGGCGCCTTGACCGACAGGATCTCGAGTTCCCGGTCAGCATCGGGATAATCGACCCAGTAATAGAAGCAGCGCCGTTTGATGGCGTCGTGGATTTCTCGGGTACGATTGGACGTAATGACCACCAGAGGCGGCTGCTCCGCGCGGATCGTCCCCAGTTCGGGGATGGTGACCTGAAAGTCGGCCAGGATTTCCAGCAGGAACGCCTCGAACGGTTCGTCCGTCCGGTCGAGCTCGTCGATCAGCAGCACGGGCGGTCCGTCAACGGTCGGCTCCAGAGCCTGCAGCAACGGTCGCTCGATCAGGAACTTCTCGGTGAAGAGGTCCTCTTCCAGCGTGTCCCGGTCCCGGTCATGCGCCGCCTCGGCCAGGCGGATCTCTACCATCTGGCGGGCGTAGTTCCACTCGTAAACCGCGCTTGCGACGTCGAGCCCTTCATAGCACTGCAGGCGCACCAGTTTCCGTCCCAAGGTCTGGCTCAGGACTTTTGCGATCTCGGTCTTGCCGACGCCGGCTTCGCCTTCCAGGAACAGCGGACGCTTGAGCCTCAACGCCAAATAAAGCGCGGTGGCGAGGCTGCGGTCGGCGACATAGTTGCCGTCTGACAGGAGAGCCAGCGTCTCGTCGACGGAGTTCGGTATTTGGGTCATTTCGGTCTATCGTACGGCGTTGAACAGGGCAGGGACACTAACACAAGGCAAGGCATGCCAGCACCCCTAACAAATAGGACGCAGGCATTTGATTTCTATAAAAAAACCGCCCCGGCAGGCAAACGCGAACGGCGCCCCCGCTGCCGGGGGCGCCGCCGCATTCTGTAACCGAAAAACGGGTTAGCCGCAGGCCGCCACCGCCCGCCTGGCCATGACCCCGATCAGGTGGGCCCGGTATTCCGCACTGGCGTGCAGATCGCTATTGAGCCCGTCGGCACTGGCCTGAATATCGGCGATGGCGTCGGCCGAGAGATTTGCAGACAGAGCCGCCTCCATCTCGGCAACGCGGAAGACACCGTCCTCGCCGGCCCCTGTTACCGCGACGCGGACGCCGCCGGCCCCGGTCTGGGCCACGAAAACGCCCACGAGGGCGTAACGCGATGCCGGGTTCGGGAACTTCACGTAGGCCGCCTTCTGGGGCACCGGGAAACGAACGGCGGTGATGATCTCGTCATCGCGGAGTGCCGTTTCAAAAAGGCCGGTGAAGAAGTCGTCCGCGGCAATCTCCCGGGAATTGGTGACGATCGTCGCCCCAAGCGCCAAGCAGGCGGCAGGATAGTCCGCGGCCGGATCGTTGTTGGCGATGGAGCCCCCGATGGTACCGCAATTGCGGACCTGCGGGTCACCGATCCCCTCGGCGAGATCCGCGAGCGCCGGGACGCTCTCCTTGACCTCCGATGACGAAGCGACGGTGGCGTGGGTGGTCAGCGCGCCAATGTTCAGCCCGTTGCCGTCCGCCGTAATGCCACGAAGCTCTCCGACCGATCCGAGATCGACCAAGTCGGAAGGAGCGGCCAGACGTTGCTTGATCGTCGGCAGCAGGGTCATGCCGCCGGCCAAGAGTTTGCCATCCGACGCGCTCTGAAGCGCCGCGGCGGCATCGGCCACGGAACCCGGCTTGTGATAGTTGAAATCGTGCATGAGGGTTCCTCCCTTTATTCAGCCGCTGCCGGCTGCTTGGCATCCTGGATGGCTTGCCACACCTTCGCCGACGTCGCCGGCATGGTGATGTCGCTGACGCCCAGTGGCGCCAGGGCATCGAGGACTGCGTTGATCACCGCGGGCGGCGATCCGATGGCCCCGACTTCGCCGACACCCTTCACCTCGAGTGGATTCGACGCGCCCAGGACTTCCACATTGTCGACCGCGTAGGACGGCACGTCGTCCGCCCGCGGCATCGTGTAGTCCATGTAGGAACCGGTCAGCAGTTGGCCGTCGGCATCGTAGACGCAGCCTTCCAGAAGTGCCTGACCAATGCCCTGGGTGACTCCGCCATGGACCTGTCCCTTGACGATCATAGGATTGATCACCCGCCCGACATCGTCGACGACTGTGAACTTCACCACCTCGACCACGCCGGTGTCGGGGTCGATCTCCACTTCGCAGATGTGGCAACCCATGGGATAGCTGAAGTTCAACGGGTCGTAGAACGCGTTCTCGTCCAGACCCGGCTCCAGCGTCTCAATAGGGTAGTTGTGCGGCACGTAAGCCGCCAACGAAACCTCACCAAAGGCAAGCGACTTGTCGGTTCCCGCGACGGTGAAGGTCCCGTCCTTGAACTCCACGTCCGCTTCCGAGGCTTCCATGATATGGGCGGCGATCTTCTTCGCCTTGTCGATGATCTTGCCGCAGGCGTTGTAAATCGCCGACCCGCCGACCGCGAGCGAGCGCGACCCGTAGGTGCCCATGCCGAACTGGATTTTCTCGGTATCGCCGTGAACGATGTCTACATTCTCGAACGGAATGCCGAGCGTGTCCGACACCAGCTGGGCGAAGGTCGTCTCGTGGCCCTGGCCGTGGCTGTGCGCCCCGGTATAGACGGTCACGCTGCCAGTCGGATGGACGCGAACTTGGGCAGACTCGTAGAGGCCAGCCCGGCCGCCGAGTGCCCCGACAACCGCCGAAGGCGCTATTCCGCACGCCTCGATATAGGTCGAGATGCCGACGCCGCGTAGCTTGCCATTCGCCTCGGACTCCGACTTGCGAGCGGCGAACCCGTCATAATCCGCGTCCGCCAGTGCCTTGTCGAAGACGGCAGGGTAATTGCCGACGTCGTATTGCAGCGCGACCGGAGTCTGATAGGGGAACTGGTCCGCCTGGATCATATTTTGTTTGCGGAACGAAACCGGATCCTTGCCCAGCTCCTGGGCGGCCTTGTTAATAAGCCGTTCCAGAAGGTAAGTGGTTTCCGGCCGTCCGGCGCCGCGATAAGCGTCCACCGGTACGGTGTTGGTGAACACCGCCTTGACGTTCACATGGATGGCAGGCGTCGTGTAAACGCCGGCCAGCAACGTCCCGGACAAATAGGTGGGCACGCATGACGCAAAGGTGGAGAGATAGGCGCCCATGTTGGCCAGTGTCGACACGCGGAGCCCGGTGATGTTGCCGTCGGCATCGGTGGCCAGTTCCGCATGGCTGACGTGATCCCGGCCGTGCGCATCCGTAATGAAGGACTCGGTGCGGTCGGCTACCCATTTGATGGGCCGCTTGATCTGTCCCGCCGCCCAGGTGACCAGGGCCTCCTCGGCATAGTGGAAGATCTTCGACCCGAAGCCACCCCCCACATCCGGGGCGACAACCCGCAATTTGTGCTCGGGGATCTGCAGCACGAACGCCCCCATGAGGAGCCGGATCACGTGCGGGTTCTGGGATGTCGTATAGAGCGTGTACTGCCCCGTCGAGGCATCGTAGTCACCGATCGCCGCGCGCGGTTCCATCGCATTCGGAATCAGGCGGTTGTTGACGATGTCGATCGAGGTGACATGCGCGGCATTGGCGAACGCAGCGTCTGTGGCCTCTTTTTCGCCGAGCTCCCAGTCGTAGCAGAGATTGCCCGTCGTCTCGTCATGTACCTTGGCGCTGGACGGTTCGATCGCCTGCGCCATGTTCACGACCGACGGCAGTTCCTCGTATTCGACCTGCACGAGATCGGCGGCGTCGCGCGCCTGATCCTTGGTCTCGGCGATAACGAGAGCGACCTGGTCGCCGACGTGGCGGGCCTTGTCCGCCACCAGGATGGGGTGGGGCGGTTCCTGCATCGGTTCCCCGTCCTTGGAGTGTATCTGCCAACCGCAGGGAAGGCCGCCGATTTCGGCAGCCGCGACGTCCTGGCCGGTAAACACCGCAACGACGCCCGACGCTGCCTTGGCTGCGCTGGTGTCGACGGACTTGATCCGCGCATGGGCATGCGGGCTGCGCACGATGTGGCCGTATGTCTGACCCGGCTGGTTGATGTCGTCGGTGTAGTTGCCGTCGCCGACAAGAAACCGCGCATCTTCAACGCGCTTCACTGCCGCGCCGATTCCGGTTTCGCTCATGTTTATGCCTCCTGTTGATCGGCTGCGGACTTAGCCGCGCATCGCGGATGCAGCCTGCTGCACCGCCTTGACAATGTTGTGGTAGCCCGTGCACCGGCAGATGTTGCCTTCGAGCCATTCGCGGATTTCCTGCTCCGAGGGATCCGCATTCTTGCTCAGCAGGTCGATGGCGCTCATCACCATGCCCGGCGTACAGAAGCCGCATTGCAAACCATGATTGTCGCGAAAGGCCTCCTGCATGGGATGCATCTGACCGTTCTGCGCCAGACCTTCGATGGTCGTGACATCGGCCCCGTCCGCCTGGACGGCCAGCATCGTGCAGCTCTTGGCCGACTCGCCGTTCACATGGACGACACAGGCACCGCACTGGCTCGTGTCGCAGCCCACATGGGTGCCGGTAAGGCGCAGATTGTCTCGCAGGAATTGCACCAGCAGGGTGCGTGATTCGACGTCGCCGGAAACGGACGCGCCGTTTACCGTCATGGAAACGGTGGGCATGCCACTCCTCCCTATATTTTCCAGTCAACCCCAGTCAGGCGCCGGTTATTGTTTTCCAGTGGTTGCGAGAACAACCCAATCCAGGATCACGCGCGATTCCGGCTCCCACCAACAAAGCGCGAGTTTGAAACTGCACCGGTGTCAGGTCAAGGCCAAGGATGTTGAATTGCCGCACCGCGGCAAAAGCAACGGCAAGACGGAATCAGCTCCCACCGGCACCGAGCCAGAGCATGACACCCACCGCGATCAGGATCAGCGCGATCCAGACCACCGGACGCATGCCTTTTCGCTTCTGATCAACGGCATCGACCGCCTCGACCGCGGCTTGCGCCGGCGTGGCGGTTTCGGCGGGAACAGCCTCCGCAGCAGCGGGCGCGGCGGCGCCACCGCCAACCTCGGCGGCGAATTTGCCGAAGAAGTCGTTGGCCATCTTCTTGGCGGTGGAGTCGATCAGCCGCGATCCGATCTGCGCCAGCTTGCCGCCGACCGTGGCATGCACGTTGTATTTCAGAACCGTCGCGCCTTCGGCCTCTTCCAGCGCCACCTTGGCCCCACCCTTGGCAAAGCCGGCCGGACCACCTTTGCCTTCACCTGAGATGGTGTAGCCGTTGGGCGGATCGATGTCCGAAAGGGAGACCGCGCCAGAAAAATTCGCTTTCACCGGCCCCACCTTGGCCTGGACCGTCGCCTCGAAATCCGTATCCGACGTTTTTTCCAAGGATTGGCAGCCCGGTATGCAGGCCTTCAAGACGTCCGGATTGTTGAGCGCGCTCCACACCGCCTCGCGCGGCGCGTCGATCCGGTATTCCCCTGTCATGTCCATTGTACTGTCCCGTTTGTCGCCCAGTTGTCATGTTTTCCAGCAAGCTAGTCCTCGCAAGCACCCGAGGCAAGCCGGGGCGGGCGCGCATTAAGAAGCGATTAGGGATACCGCCCTTACGATCCGGCCAGCCGCGGGAAGGAGGAGGATCCATGGCGACCACGGCGGTCGAGTCCGTGATCGACGTTGCATTCTGGTTCCTGGACAAGGCGCGCAAGGAGGATAGCTACCTCCAGCCTCAGATGCTGCAGCGGTTGCTTTACCTCGCCCAAGGGCACTACGCGCAGGTCTATCACGGCCGCAAACTGATGCCCGCCACTTTCCTGGTCTTCGAGATGGGCCCGATCGAACCGAACATTTATCGGATGTTCGAGGTGGGCCGTCCCGACATTCGCGCGGTGATGCCGCCGCCGGAGGTTGAGAATTTCCTGGAACGGCTCTGGCTGAAATACGGCCACCACGGCACCGACTATCTCAGCGAGGAGGTGAGGGGGCACGAGATCGTCTGGCGCCTGCTGCGCCAGGGCGAAGGTCAGGAGATCCCGTTCAAGCTGATGGCCACTTTCTTCAAAGAGCTGGCCACGACCAAAGGCAAAACAATCAAGACCGCCGACGGCCGGCGGCTGCAGAAATGGATCCCAACCGCAAAACCCATTCCGAAAAAACGGGCGCGCGGCATCGGCGAACCAACGGATCCGATCAAACCGCAGGAGCAATAGACGCCGCGATTACGTCGACCTCATCCAACGCCTTCTTGAATCACCGGTCCGATTGGTTCAGTTTCACACAAACGCAATCGGACAATCGACAAACAGAAACTCAGGGAGGTTTCGGGGGTGGTTGGACGCAGCTTGCGCGGCATTTGGTTGTTTGCCGCAGTCCTGTTGTCCATGTCGGGCGCCGCCCTCGCTGCGGAAGCCGGACACGCGCCTCATCTCGACGGCGCCGAGCTTGGTCTGATCTGGACCATCCCGTTTGCCGGGGTCCTGCTTTCTATTGCCATCATGCCGTTGGCGCTGCCGACGATCTGGCATCACCACTTCGGCAAGTTTTCGCTGGTCTGGGCCCTGGCGTTCGTCATCCCCTTCTTTTTTGTATTCGGCTGGCAGCTGACCCTTTTCGAGCTCCTGCATGTGGCGCTGCTGGAGTTTCTGCCTTTCATCATCCTGCTGTTGTCGTTGTTTACCGTTGCCGGCGGTGTTCGACTACGGGGAACCCTCCGGGGCACGCCGCTGGTCAACACCATGCTGCTGTTCATCGGCACCGTCATCGCCAGTTGGATGGGAACCACCGGCGCGGCCATGCTGCTGATCAGGCCGGCGCTGCGGGCCAACGAATGGCGCCGCTACAAGGTCCACACCATTGTGTTTTTTATTTTCCTGGTGGCGAATATCGGTGGTTCTCTGACGCCGCTGGGCGACCCGCCGCTGTTCCTCGGCTTCTTGAAAGGCGTCGCTTTCTTCTGGACCACGACCCACATGTTCCTGCCGATGCTGCTGGTGGCGGTCCTGCTGCTCGCGATCTACTACGTGCTGGATCTCTACCTCTACAAAAAGGAAGACCACTCGGCAGCGCCGGTCGTCGAAGCCGACAAGCACGAGAAGCTGAAGCTGGAAGGCAATATCAACCTTCTGTTGCTGGCCTGCATTGTCGGCGCCGTCCTGCTCAGCGGTTTCTGGCGCCCGGGCATCTCGTTCCAGGTCTACTACGTCGACGTGGAATTGCAGAACCTCACCCGCGATGTCCTGCTGCTGGTCATCGCCTATCTGTCCATGAAGCTGACAAACCCTGAAAACCGGCGGGCCAACGGATTCACCTGGTTCCCCATCGCCGAAGTTGCCAAGTTGTTTGCCGGCATCTTCGTCACGATCGTGCCAGCGATCGCCATCCTCAAGGCGGGCACGGACGGGGTCCTGGCGCCGGTGATCGCATCGGTGACCAGCGACGGCGAGCCGGTCAACTACATGTACTTCTGGGCGACAGGCATTCTTTCCAGCTTCCTGGACAATGCGCCGACCTATCTCGTGTTCTTCAATACCGCCGGTGGCGACGCCGAGTATCTGATGGGTCCACTCGCCCAGACTCTGCTGGCTATCTCGGCGGGCGCCGTCTTCATGGGCGCCAACACGTATATCGGCAACGCCCCCAATTTCATGGTCCGGTCAATCGCCGAAGAGAACGACGTCAACATGCCGAGCTTCTTCGGTTACATGATCTGGTCCAGCATTTTCCTGCTGCCCCTGTTCGTGATTGTGACCTTCGTTTTCTTCTTGTAGCGACAAATCACAACACCGGGCCGGCTGAGCCGGACCGGCCGCGCAGGCAAGCCGCCCCGCCTTTCGGATTAGTGTGAGATGAGCAGGGGGATTTTCGACGTCGTCACAACGTGGCGGGTTGCACCGCCGAACAGCCGCTCGGCGATGCCCATCTTCCCATAGGCGCCCATGACGATCAGATCGGAGTCGTGCACGTCCGCTACATTGAGAATCTGATCGCCGATCCGCTTGTCCTGGATATGGTGGTCCGATTCTGCCGCGATCCCATGAAGCTTCAGATACTTCAGAATCCCGTCAGGGGGATTGTCCCGGTGGTCGGGGTCGCTGTCGGCGGTGAAGACCGTGACCGCTTTCGCCGCCTTGAGTAGTTCCAGGGAATCGCGCACCGCGCGGATGGCCTCGCCGACGGGTCGCCACGCGATCAGGATTTTCAGACCGGAGCTGATGCCCTTCGCCTTGTAGCCCTTTGGAATGATCAGGATCGGCCCTCCGATCTCCATGATCATCCGTTCAACGAACTTGTAGATCAGGTGATCCTCGAGTTCTTCGACATTGACCTGGGGCGAAATTGTCAGATCGGCCAGCGCCGCGAGCTTCAGGATCGTCTCGAGATGCTCGTCATCGCTCTGGGCCCATTCCCACTCGATCTTCTGGCTCTTGCAGCGCTTGGCCACTTCCTCACGAAGGTCGTCGGCCCGTTTCTGGATCTTTTCCGGATCCTCCGCCACGTAGCCGCCGCGGCCGATGGCGCCGACCGGTATATGGACCTCGTGCACGTAGAGAGCGATGAGCTGGGCATCCAGCTGCTTGCAGGCATCGACGGCAAATTCCAGCCGAACCTGTGTTTCCTCACCGTCGTTGAGATAAACGAGAATACTTTTCGTCGCCATGATCGTGCACTCCTCCGGCGGCCCTGAGGCTAATGCGACCTCGCTGACCTTGCAACGGGCTCACGACGCCAGGACTGCGGAATTCCGAACAAGACCTCCATACCGCTGCCCCGGCTCGGACAAAGCCTTGACTTTGCACCCCGACAGCGAAATTCCAGGGTATATGTAGGCGTTTGCAATCAAATGAACCTTAACAACGGTATGGCGTAGATGGCTCAGCAAGCAGATCTGGCCGGAAGCGGCGGCCAGCGCAACGAGTTGCGGACCGTCCGCACGCTGTTGCCCTATCTGTGGCCGCGCGCCCGTGGCGATCTCAGGGTCAGGGTCATGCTGGCCGTCGCCTGCCTCGTCGGGGCCAAGCTGGCCAACGTCTCGGTGCCGCTTTTCTACAAGCAGGCGGTCGATATCCTCAGCGCCGAGACGACGGCGCTGGTGGCGCTCCCCATCGGGCTGATCCTGGCCTATGGACTGACCCGGCTGATGGCACAGGCCTTCGGCGAGCTCCGCGACGCCCTGTTCGCCCGGGTCGGCCAGAACGCCATTCGCACTGTCGCGCTGAAGACCTTCGAGCATCTGCACAGCCTGTCGCTGCGATTCCATCTGGACCGGCAGACCGGCGGCCTCAGCCGCGTGATCGAGCGCGGCGTGAAAGGCATCGAGTTCCTGTTGAACTTCATGCTGTTCAACATCCTGCCGACGCTGCTGGAAATCTTCCTGGTCTGCGGCATCCTCTGGGGGCTGTTCGATATCTGGTTCGCGCTGGTCACGTTCGTAACCATCACCTCCTACATCGCCTACACCCTGATCGTGACCGAGTGGCGGCTGAAATACCGTCGCGCCATGAACGAAAAGGATGAGGAGGCGAACACCAAGGCAATCGACAGCCTGCTCAATTTCGAGACCGTCAAGTATTTCAACAACGAGCGGCACGAGGCGAAGCGATTCGACAACGCGCTCCAGGGTTACGAGAACGCCGCGGTCAAGTCGATCATGAGCCTGTCGGTGGTCAATGTGGGCCAGGGCTTCATCATCGCCTGCGGCCTCGTCGCCATCATGGCCATGGCCGGTCTCGGGGTGAAGAACGGTACCATGTCCGTGGGCGACTTCGTGCTGGTGAATACCTATCTGGTCCAGCTTTACCTGCCGCTCAATTTCCTCGGCTTCGTCTACCGCCAGATCCGGCAGTCGCTCACCGACATGGACAAGATGTTCCGTATTCTGGAAATCGACACCGACGTGGCGGACCAGTCCGACGCCGCAGAGCTCAGGCTGGAGCGCGGCGAGGTGCAGTTTCAGAGTGTCTATTTCGGCTACGACCCGAGGCGGCCCATCCTGAAGGACGTATCGTTTGTCGCGCGGCCGGGCGAGATGGTGGCCATCGTGGGTCCGACCGGGGCCGGCAAGTCCACCATCAGCCGGCTGCTGTTCCGCTTTTACGACGTGACCGACGGGTCGGTGAGCATCGACGGCCAGGATCTGCGCGGCGTGAGCCAGCAGTCCCTGCGGCGCTGCATCGGCATCGTTCCCCAGGACACGGTCCTGTTCAACGACACCATCTTCTACAATATCGCTTACGGCCGGCCGGACGCCTCGCCGTCGGAGATCGAAGAGGCTGCGCGGATTGCCAAGATCCACGACTTCATCATGGGATTGCCGGACGGCTATCACACCCGCGTCGGCGAGCGGGGGCTCAAGCTGTCAGGCGGCGAGAAACAGCGCGTAGCGATTGCCAGGACCATCCTGAAAAGGCCACAGATCCTGCTGTTCGACGAGGCCACCTCGGCGCTGGATACGGCCACCGAACGGGAGATCCAGAAGAGCCTGCGGGAAGTCGCGACCGGCCATACGACCCTGGTGATCGCCCACCGCCTGTCGACGATCGTCGATGCCGACGAGATCATCGTGCTGGACGAAGGACGGATCGTGGAACGGGGCAAACATGCCGAGCTGCTGACGCACGACGGCACCTACGCGGTGATGTGGACGCGCCAGCAGGAAGCCCAGGAACTGGCCGGCCCGTTGCCGCGGCCGTCGCTGGAACCCAATCCGGCCGAGTAGGGACCGCCGAACTCCCTGTGATATCCGTCACAGTCGGACGCAACGACGTCCTTTAGCCGTTGCGCAGGACCGCCCAACCGGGCGGTCCCTATCGAAAAACCCGTCGACGGCACGAGGCCCTGGTAAGGCGATGGAACCAACCCGTCGGTATCGACCGGTATGACGTCCTGGTGTACGATCTGACGCACCTGGGACGCCCCGACGAGTGCGGTGCCGGCGTCCCGATCTCGGAATTCCATCATCAGACCAAGGCAGCCCGTCGTGAACAATCTGAGCTGCCAAAAGAAGGAGGCGCAATATGCCATTGAGAATTAATGACGAGGCTCCCAACTTCACTGCCGAAACCACCGAAGGAAACATCGACTTCCACCAATGGATCGGCGATGGCTGGGCAATCCTGTTCTCCCATCCCAAGGACTTCACGCCGGTCTGCACGACCGAGCTGGGTTACATGGCCGGGCTGGGCGACGAATTCGCCAAGCGCGATTGCAAGATTATCGGCCTGAGCATCGACCCGGTGGGCGACCACACCGAGTGGGTGAAGGACATCGAGGAAACTCAGGGCCACAAGGTCAACTACCCGCTGATCGGCGATCCCGAACTCAAGGTGGCGAAGCTCTACGACATGCTGCCGGCGGGCGCCGGTGAAACGTCGGAAGGCCGGACGGCGGTCGACAATGCCACCGTGCGGTCGGTCTTCCTGGTCGGGCCCGACAAGAAGATCAAGATGATGCTCACCTATCCCATGAGCACCGGCCGCAACTTCGACGAGGTGGTGCGGGTGCTGGACTCCTGCCAGCTCACTGCCAAGCACCAGGTCGCTACGCCGGTGAACTGGCAGCGGGGCGACGACGTCATCATCGTCCCGGCCGTATCCGACGAGGCCGCGAAGGAAAAATTCCCGGGCGGCTGGACCGCGCCGAAACCCTATCTTCGGATCGTGCCGCAACCGGCCGACTGATCGTCGGACCTGAGGTCGCGTGGCAGACGGCCGCGCTGTTTTCGAACCCTCCTCCGTCAGCGGGGGAGGGTTCCGTTCTTCCCAGGCCCCGAACCCCCTCATCCGGCCCTGCGGGCCACCTTCTTCCCACCGGGGAGAAGGAAAAAGAGACCCCTCTCCCTGGAGGGAGAGGGTGGACCGCGCGTCAGCGCGGGCCGGGTGAGGGTGTTACCGCGCCTCAGCGCAGCTCGATCGCGTAGCTGTCGAGGTCGGGCGTCTTGTCGACCAGCCCCTGCTCCTCAAGAAAGTCGGCGAACCGGTCATAGCGGGCCCGGTCCAGGGCCGCCGGCCTGAGCGCAAAGCGGGGCAGTGTATCCCGCCAGGCTCGCCGGTTGAGCTCGTTGTCCAGCTCGTCCGGGTTGGAGGCTTTGAACTGTTCCCAGGCTTCATCCGGATGGTTGATCATGTACTGGGTCGCGGCCTCCAGGACCGCCACGAACCGATTGATCCGGTCGTCGGGCAGGGCAGCCGTATTGGCGACGACGATCAACTCGTCATAGGCCGGCACGCCTTCCTCTTCCGGAAAGAACGCCCGGCCCGGCCGACCTTCGATGTCCATCTGGTTGAGCTCGAAATTCCGGAAGGCGCCGATCACCGCGTCGGTCTGGCCCGCGAACAACGACGGCGACAGGGCCCAGTTCACGTTGATCAGGGTGACGTCGTCCAGCGACAGACCGTGGCGCTCCAGCATCCGGGCCAGCAGGGCATCTTCGAAACCGCCGACCGAAAAGCCGATACGCTTGCCCTTCAAGTCGGCGATGGACTGGATCGGCCCGTCCTTCAGGACCACCAGGGAGTTCAGCGGTGTCGCCACCAGCGTCGCCACCCGGACCAGCGGCAACCCTTGCGCGGAAAAAACGTGCAGCTGCGGCTGATAGGAAATAGCGAGGTCCGCCTGGCCCGCCGCGACCAGCTTGGGCGGGTCGTTGGGATCGGCCGGTGCGATCAGCTCGACTTCCAGCCCGGCCTCGCGGAACAGGCCTTTCTGCTGGGCCACAATCAGCGGCCCGTGGTCCGGATTGACGAACCAGTCCAGCAGCACCGTCAGCTTGTCGGCAGCCATGGCTCGGGGGCCGATGAACAAAATCAGGGAAAATAGGATCGCCAGCGTAACGACCAGCCGACCCCGGAAACCGCCACTACTACACATGGAGTTCTTTCCTTCTAGGCATGGTGCCGAGTTCTCCGGCGCCGGTTCTCATGCCGGCGCATCGACCGGGTCGGGCTGCCAGGGCAGCCCCCACCGGACGAGAAAATCGACGATGAAATAAAGAGTTACGGCCAGTATTGCCAGCGTTACGAGAGCGGCAAACATGAGATCGATCTGCATGCGGCCGTTGGCATGCAGCATCAGATAGCCGAGGCCGGCACTGGACCCGACCCATTCGCCGACCACAGCCCCGATCGGGGCAACCGCAGTGGCGATACGCAGGCCGGACCCGAAGGCCGGCAGCGCCGCCGGCAGCCGGATGAACCAAAGCCGCCGCGCCGGGCTCGCGCCCATGGTCTGGGCCAGGTCCAGCCAGCCGGGCTCGGTCCGGCGCAGCCCGTCATAGAAGGCGGCCGTGACTGGGAAATAGATGATCAGGATGGCCATGGCGACCTTCGACGCCATGCCGTAGCCGAGCCAGAGCACCAGCAACGGCGCCAGGGCGAAAACGGGAATGGCCTGGCTCACCACCAGCACCGGCAGCAGCCAGCGCCGGGCCGGCCGGAACGCCGCCATGGAAATCGCGCTGACGGCGCCCAGCAACGTGCCGCCCAGCAGGCCCAGCAGGATCTCCGCCGCCGTGTGCCCCAGATGGCCCAGGATCAGCGGCAGCCGGTCCATCCAGACCGTCGCGACCTGGGCCGGGCCGGGCAGGATGTAGGTGGGCACGCCGGTCGCCAGCACGATGATCTGCCAGCCGGCGATCAGGCCGACGGCGATGATGACCGGGCGCAGCACGGTCATGCGGCCTCCTTGGCACTGGACAACCGGTCCAGCAGCTCGGCCTGCAGCCGCGCCAGCGCCGGGTCGGCCGCGTCCCGCGGTTTCGTCCCAGGAGGGCGGAGGCCGGTATCGATCCGGGCCGGCGTGCCGGCCATCACATAAACCACGTCGGCCAGACGCAGCGCCTCCATGGGATCGTGCGTCACCAGCAGCACCGTCCGTCCTTGCAGTAGTCCGGTGGCCAGGTTCTGCAGCTGGAAGCGGGTGATCGCGTCCAGCGCCGAGAACGGCTCGTCCATCAGAACGACCGGCTTGTCCTCCATCAGTGTCCGGGCGAGCGCGGCGCGCTGGCGCATCCCGCCGGACAGGGAGGCGGGCCGGTCGTCGTCGCGGCCGGTCAGCCCCACGGCATCGATCAGCGCATGAGCCCGGTCCAGGTCGGGCCGCTCGCCGCGCAGGGTGAAACCAAGGACGATATTGTCCAGGACGCTGGCCCAGGGCAGCAGCAGATCCTGCTGGCCCATCCAGGCCATGCGGCCACCCAGCGGGCGGTCGTGCTCGTCGGTGATCTGGGCCCCGTTGGTCGGCGGGATGAGACCCGCCGTCAGCCGCAGCAGGGTCGACTTGCCGACGCCGCTGGGGCCCAGCAGGCAAGTGATTTCGCCCGGCTGCAGGTCCATGGAAAAGCGCTCGAACAGCCAGCCGCCATCATAGGCAACATGGGCGTCGCGGATCGAAACGGAAACGGGGTCGGAAGCGCTCAGGTCCATGCCCACCTATCCCTACGCCGGTACGAACCGGATCAGGTTCTAGGGGTCGTCCCACCTCGACGGGCGCTTGGACCTCTCAGCCGGTTATCCGGCTCCCCCTGGGGTGTGACTGAACAATGGGGAATCCCTGGCCTCTTGGCAAGGGGCGGCCGAAAGTCTACGTCATTGGCTATGCTGGACGGCCCGCACTATATCGGCTCGGAAATCTACCGGCGCTCGCGCTACGGCTCTCGGCATCCGCTGTCGATCCCGCGGGTCTCGTCGACGACGGACCTGTTGCGGGCGCTTGGCTGGCTCAAGGGCGAGGTCTACATCGACAGCCCGCGGGCGACGCCGGAGCAGCTGTCCCGCTTTCACGCGCCGGACTATATCGACGCCCTGATCCGGGCCGAACGAAACAAAGGTCTGCCCAAGGCCGACCGGGAGCGGTTCAACATCGGCATCAACGGCAATCCCATCTATGGCGAGGTCTTCCGGCGGCCGGCAACGGCGGCGGGTGCGTCAATTCATGCCGCCCGGCTGTTGCGGCATGGCGGCGTGGTCCACAGCCCCGCCGGCGGCACCCATCACGGCCGGCCCGACCGGGCGAGCGGATTCTGCTATTTCAACGATCCCGTCCTGGGCATTTTGGCGATGCTGGACGACGGGCTGGAACGCATCGCCTATGTGGACATCGACGCCCATCATGGCGACGGCGTCCAGGACGCCTTTGCCGAGGACGATAGGGTGCTGACGCTTTCCGTCCACGAGGCCGGCCGTTGGCCGTATTCGGGGCCGGTCCAGGACAGGGCCGGCGGCCATGCCCGCAACCTGCCCATGCCCCAGGGCTTGAACGACGATGAGTTTGCCTACGTTCTGGAAACGGCCCTGGTTCCACTAGTAGATAGCTTTCGGCCCCAGGCTCTGGTGCTGCAATGCGGCTGCGACGCCCTGGCGGACGATCCGATGAGCAAGCTGAGCCTGTCCAACAACGTGCATTGGCAAGCGGTGGCAGCCCTGCGGCCGCTGGCCCCGCGGGTCCTGGTGTTGGGCGGCGGGGGTTACAATCCCTGGGCCGTGGCGCGTTGCTGGGCCGGCGTCTGGGCGACGCTGAATGCAATAGAGATCCCGGACCATTTGCCCGACGAGGCGATGGCCATTCTGACCGAGCTCACCTGGCGTCGGCGCGAGGGCAAGAACCCGCCGGCGCACTGGTTCGACACCCTGGCGGACCAGCCGCGAAACGGTCCGATCCGGACCGAGGTGCGGGACGTGGTCGCGACGGCACTGGCGGCCTGAGGGGGAGGGTGGACCCGGCTATGAAGCTATGGTCGAAGAGCGTTTTGGGATTGACGGTTGTTGCCCTGCTGCTGGTGGCGGCATGGCCTACGGCCGCGCTGGAGACCTTCGACCGGTCCGAGCTGACCCTGGTCACGGAAACGGGCCGCCATGCGTTCCAGATCGAGATGGCGGTCACGTCACGGCAAAGGAACCAGGGGCTGATGTTTCGCCGGAAACTGCCGGTCGACCACGGCATGCTGTTCGACTACCAGACGCCGCGGACCATCACCATGTGGATGAAGAACACCTACATTCCGCTGGACATGGTGTTCATCGGGCCGGACGGCACCGTCGTCGGCGTGCACGAGCGGGCCGTCCCCCACTCGCTTCAGTCGATCAAGTCGCCCAGGCCGGCGCGGTCTGTACTGGAGGTCAACGGCGGCACGGTCCGGCGCCTGGGTATCAAGCCCGGAGATCGCGTGGAACACCCTATTTTTAATAATTAAACCAGCTATTTAGAGGGCTTTTCTGACCGCGGTCTCTACGCCTTCCGGGCGAGCATCATGCCATCGCCGATGGGAACAAGCGCAGCATAGACCCGATCGTCCGACGCCATCTTCTCGTTGAGCGCGCGGATTGCCTTGGTGTCTTCGGTGTTGTTGGCCGGATTGGCGACCGACCCGCCCCACAGCATGTTGTCCACGGCGATGCAGCCGCCCGGGCGAAGCAGGGTCAGGCACCGTTCGTAGTAGCCGTCATAGTTGGTCTTGTCGGCATCGATGAAGGCGAAATCGAACCCGCCGGCGTTGCCGCGCCCGATCAGGGCATCGAGCGTCTCCAGTGCCGGGCCCAGCCGCAGATCGATCTTGCGGTCCTGGCCCGCTTCCTGCCAATAACGGCGAGCGATCGCGGTCGTATCCGGGTTGAGATCGCAGCAGATCAATTGGCCGTCCCGGGGCAGGCCCATGGCCATGGAAATGGCGCTGTAGCCGGTGAAGGTGCCCACCTCGATGGCCCGACGGACGCCCAGCAGCTGCACCAGAAGCCGCATGAACTGGCCCTGTTCCGGCGAGATCTGCATGCCCGCTCCGGGCAGCGTCAGCGTCTCGTCGCGCAGCCGGGCCAGCAACGGCGGTTCGTCGAGGACGGTGTTCAGAAGATAGTCGTGAAGCTCTTCGGACAGGCCGATGGATCGGGCCGACATGGCGGGCTCCAGCATTGACAAGGACGGACAGGACGGCCGGGCGGTGTCGCCGGCCAGACGCGTTAACGCTATGTTTAGCACGCCGGGGCCAGTAGGAGTGACCCCGCTTTCGTCTGCCTGAGAGGACCGCCGTGCGGTTTGGACTGACCACGTTTCTAGGATCGCTTTCGGCCCTGGCCATGCTCGCCGCCTGCGAGACGCCAGACGTCGCCGGCAACACCGTCGACACCCTGAACACCCTGGAGGCGGTTTATCCCGACAGCGCCAACGTCAATGTCAGCTACCGCTACGCCTATCAGGGCCCGACCCAGCTCCGGGTCGACGCAGTCGGCGAGGGACAGGCGCATGTCTATGCCGGCGCCGGGACCGAACCCCCGGACCGGTTCGTCCAGGTCTTCATCTCCACGCCGGTGGAAGGCTACGAGCCGGTGGCGACCGAGCGGCTGCGCTTCGGCGACCGCGAGTTTCTGTCGGTGATCTACTGCATCCAGTCTCCGGTCGAGGCCGAGGCAACCGGCATGGCGCCGTTCTTGCGCGCGCTCTCCGACCTGGAGATCACGCCGCCTGAGATTGCCTATGTCCGCCACTTCATCCCGGTGCGGACCGAAAGCGACGGCCGGCGCGTGCATGTGCTGTTCATGCGCGACCTGGCCGCCTCGGGAAGTGGCTGCGCCGACCTCAGCGACCCGGGCAAGGCGGTCGGGCCGGACCCGCGACCGCTTGCCGAGATCCTGCGGGACGAGTCGTTGCGTTCCTTCGAGATTATGGCCTAGGGTCGATCCTCACGAACCACTTCGCGCTTGCCGCGGCTGTTCGAAGCGCCTATGAGAAGCGCCATTGGCCGGACCACGGGGCGTAGCTCAGCCTGGTAGAGCACTCGCTTTGGGAGCGAGAGGCCACTGGTTCGAA
>Ga0066187_1000127_pt1 | contig 32912 bp, 25 predicted proteins | sample WorMetexBAHAMAS1_FD_58706 | JGI IMG/M metagenome (GOLD analysis project Ga0066187, IMG submission 58706) | Marine gutless worms symbiont microbial communities from Max Planck institute for Marine Microbiology, Germany - Inanidrilus exumae... | ecosystem: Host-associated > Annelida > Digestive...
TTAAAGATGCCAACATCGTTTTGGAAAAGTTGATCGCAGACCTGAAGAACGGCTAAAGAATTTATCAGGCGGTCTTTGATTGGTTATTGAATCAACCTCATTTTTGCGGTGGATCGGGATACGGTAGCAATAACACCCTTGGAGTGGGATGGTTTCCTGCGGAATAATTCATCAGACGGCTGTTCTTTGGGGTTGGGGTAAACCCAGTACAATACCGGCAAAGCATATGGGTAAGAATGCAATCGAGGCCAACGAGAACCAAATACCAAACAGATCGGCTATTTTTCCGATGATCGGCGCGGCGCCGCCGCCAATCGCAACCGCAACTCCAAGGGTAACACCCGATGACAGTCCGACGCGATTTGGAAGGTACAATTGTCCAAGGACGATGGATGGACCATAGGTACCATAGAGAAATAGACCGATAGGCACCAGTAACAGCGTTGCCATCCGGACACTATTTGTCAGAATGAGCATGGGCAGGCAGATCGTTAACCCGAAAAATCCGAGCAGCATCACCTGCTTTTGTCCGAACCTGTCTGCCAACCCCCCGCCGATTAAGTTTCCCAATACTCCCGCACCTGCAAAAATTGTAAGGGCAATTGCCCCCGCGGCTTTCGGCTGATTCAGGATATGCATCCAATAGATGGGAATAAATGTGTTCAGCCCGTAAAAAATGATCGATCGTCCTGTAATCGCAATGGCCAGTCGTGAAAATGCATTCCAGTTATCCTCCAAGGGACCTGTGATTGGGGTTTTGCGATCATCACTTCTATCTTTTGTTAGAGATTCAAATGCCGATAACTGGCTGTGCATAACCAAGGCCATGATGGCAACCGGAACGACCAGTACCAGGGTTCCTTTTAAGCCCCATTGGTGCAGGGCTGGCGTCACCATAACGGGCCCTATCGCAAACCCTATGGTGCCGCCGATTCCGAAAACGCTCATTGCGGTTCCCTTTTTTGCACCGGCTGCAAAATTCACCAGTCGGGCTGCCTCCGGGTGGTAGGCTGCAATACCGATCCCGCTGGTGACAGCCAGAAGCAGGATCATCTGATAGCTTTGACAAATCCCTGTCAGCGCAAGGCCCGAACCTGCCAGCACCAGACCGGCAGATAACAGCCACGGTTTAGAAAAGCGGTCTGCGGCAAGCCCGAACAGTGGCTGGACAATGCTCGATGTTATATTGGCGGCAAACACGATACCGGCTGCGGCTGCATATGAAAGATCGTGAACGGCAATGAAAAACGGGAGTAAAGCAGGCAGTGCTCCCTGGTTGATGTCGGTCGTCATGTGTCCCATCGACAGGATCCCTATGGGTCCATGCTTCATGGCCATGTTTTCCCTCCATCCAGGCCAACCCTGGTTTAGGTATACGTTCAAACCGCGATAAAACGCTCATATCAGGTTGAATATAGTCTATCCGGATGATATCTTTCTTGCGCTATGCAGACAAAAAATACCTCAAATAGGACAATAGAGACGCTTTCTTACCCCATGGAGGAATTTCTTCATGTACCCCGGCCCATCGTTGCAATGGCCAAGGAGTTTCCAGCCGGACACCGGATCCCTTTCCACGGACATTCTCGGGCCCAGCTTCTATATGCCTCCCGTGGGGTGATGACGGTTGGGACCCAAAGAGGCCTCTGGGTGGTGCCGCCGCTACGCGCTGTTTGGATACCGGCCCATACCCACCATCGAATTGAGGTGTCGGAGCCGTTGTCCATGCGAACCCTCTATATCGATCCGGGTTATTTTTCCGGACCATCGGAGGATTGTTGTGTCATCTCCGTGTCGCCTCTGTTGACAGAGCTCATACTGTACGCCATGGGTATACCCCGCCTGTATCCGTCGGGGGGGCAGGAAGAGCGGGTGCTGAAGGTAATTTTGGATCAAATCCGGAATATGCGCATCGCCCCATTGGCGCTTCCCATACCCGTGGATGAACGGCTCCGGAAGATGTTTACCCACCTCAAGCAAAATCCCGGAGATAACATGACCCTAGAGGCGTGGGGGAAGAAAGTGGGGGCGACCGGGCGGACTTTGGCCCGGCATTTTCGATCGGAAACCGGAATGAGTTTTATCCAGTGGCGGCAGCAGATCAGGATCCTGGAAGCGTTGAAACGCCTGGGAGCCGGGGAACCCGTAATAGCGGTCGCGATTGATCTGGGATACGACAGTCCCAGTGCCTTTATATCCATGTTCAAAAAAGCGCTTGGCAAAACACCAGGCCGCTATTTTGCGGGTTGATCGCCATTTTTTGAATGATTGTTGACAATGGCTGAAGTTTGGTTATAATTCTTAACTAAGTATTCATTCTTACTTAGGATCAATCTGTGAAAGTATCAAAGAAGGATATCCAGCAGCGGATGGCCCGTTTCGAGGAAGTGATTCGAAGCTCGGGTTCAAAACTAACCCACCAACGCATGGAAATATTCCGGGAAGTCGCACAAACCGGGGATCACCCCGATGCAGAAAAGGTTTTTTTCGGAGTGCGCGAGCGCATGCCAACCGTTTCGATGGATACGGTCTACCGAACCCTGTGGTGGCTCAAGGACTTAAAGCTTATCACAACAATCGGACCGCCCCGCGAGCGGACCCGCTTCGATGGGAATCTAAATCCCCATCATCATTTTGTGTGCACGCAGTGTGGACTGACGCGGGATTTTTACAGCGATCAATTGGACAACCTAAAATTACCGGAATCGGTCCTTTCGATCGGTCACGCCGAACAGACCCAGGTGGAAGTAAAAGGGCGCTGCCTCAAGTGTACCGTAGAGGAAACATCCGGAACCTAACAAAACAAGGGGGGAAAGATCATGAGTGAAGACAGCAAATGCCCGGTAACGGGCGGGGGTGACAAACCCAAATCCGGTGGCGGAACGTCGAACCGGGACTGGTGGCCAAACCAATTGAACCTCAGGATTCTTCACCAGCATTCTCGCATGGGCAATCCAATGGGTGAGGCGTTCAACTACGCTGAGGAGTTCAAGAAACTCGACCTTGCGGCCCTTAAAAAAGACCTGTATGCACTGATGACCGACTCGCAGGACTGGTGGCCGGCCGATTACGGTCACTACGGGGGGCTTTTTATCCGCATGGCGTGGCACAGCGCCGGCACATACCGAATGGGAGACGGCCGCGGCGGGGCAGGTTCGGGCAGTCAGCGCCTGGCGCCTCTCAACAGCTGGCCGGACAATGTGAACCTCGACAAGGCGCGCCGTCTGCTATGGCCGATCAAGCAGAAATACGGCAACAAGATTTCATGGGCCGACCTCATGATTCTCGCCGGCAACTGCGCCATCGAGTCGATGGGGCTTCCGACTTTCGGCTTCGGCGGCGGGCGCGAGGATGTCTGGGAGCCGGAGGAGGATATTTACTGGGGCTCTGAAGACGAGTGGCTGGGCGACAATCGCTACTCCGGCGACCGCGACCTCGAAAATCCCCTTGCTGCCGTGCAGATGGGTTTGATCTACGTGAACCCGGAAGGGCCGAACGGTAAACCGGATCCGGTCGCCTCCGGCCGTGACGTTCGAGAGACCTTTGCACGCATGGCAATGAACGACGAGGAGACCGTTGCCCTCGTCGCCGGCGGGCACACCTTCGGCAAGTGTCATGGCGCTGGCGATGCAGCGCACGTGGGGCCCGAGCCCGAGGGTGCCCCCATCGATGCGCAGGGGTTGGGCTGGAAGAGCAGTTTCGGAACCGGCAAAGGCGGCGACACGATCAGCAGCGGCATCGAAGGCGCCTGGAAGCCGAATCCGACCCAATGGGACACGGGCTATCTGGACATGCTGTTCAAATATGATTGGGAGCTGGTCAAGAGCCCTGCCGGCGCGAATCAGTGGCTCGCAAAGGACGTGGCCGAAGCGGACATGGTCGTCGATGCGCACGACCCGTCCAAGAAGCACCGGCCGATGATGACCACCGCGGACCTCTCCCTCCGTTTCGATCCGATCTATGAGCCCATTGCACGGCGATACCAGCAGAACCCTGAAGAATTCGCGGACGCATTCGCACGGGCGTGGTTCAAGCTGACCCACCGGGACATGGGCCCTCGCTCGCGTTATCTCGGCCCGGAAGTGCCGGAAGAAGAACTTATTTGGCAGGACCCGGTGCCGGCGGTCGATCATGAATTGATCGACGCGCAGGATATCGACGCGCTTAAGGACAAGATCCTCGCTTCCGGACTGACGGTTTCCCAGCTGGTTTCCACCGCCTGGGCGTCGGCGTCCACCTTCCGCGGCTCAGACAAGCGCGGCGGGGCGAACGGGGCGCGCATCCGCCTTGCGCCGCAGAAGGATTGGGAAGTCAACCAGCCGGATCAGTTGGACCCTGTGCTGGGTATCCTCGAGGGAATCAAAGAGGCGTTCAACAACGCGCAGTCCGGCGGTAAAAAGGTCTCCCTTGCCGATCTGATCGTGCTGGGGGGATGCACCGGCGTCGAACAGGCCGCAAAGGATGCCGGCCACGATGTGACTGTGCCCTTCACGCCGGGGCGAACCGATGCGTCGGGGGCGCAAACCGACACGGTGTCTTTCCATGTACTGGAACCGGTCGCCGACGGGTTTCGGAACTATCAGAAGAAAAAGTACGCCGTCTCTCCAGAGGAAATGCTGCTGGATCGGGCGCAACTGTTGACGCTGACCGCGCCCGAGATGACGGTGCTCGTTGGCGGTATGCGTGCTTTGAATGCCAACTTCGGACAGTCCCGGCACGGCGTCTTCACCCAGCGGCCGGGGACGCTTACCAATGAATTTTTCGTGAATCTGCTCGACATGAGTACGGAGTGGAAGGCGACTTCTGATGACGAAGACCTATTCGAAGGTCGGGACCGAAAGAGCGGCGAACTCAAGTGGACCGGCACCCGTGTCGACCTCGTCTTCGGTTCCAATTCCCAGCTCCGGGCCTTGGCGGAAGTCTACGGATGCGAGGACTCTCAGGAGAAGTTCGTGAACGACTTTATCGCGGCGTGGCACAAGGTGATGAACCTCGACCGCTTCGACGTCACCTGATCGGAGCTTAATTTTGAAGGGCGATCCGACCGGCCTGCATCACCAACCGCACCTGGGAGAGGGCCGTGATATCCGATGTGGGGTCGCCTTCCACGATGACCAGGTCGGCCTGCTTTCCTGTCCGGATAGAACCGATGTCGTCCGCGTTTCCAAGGACGCGGGCGGCATCAAAGGTGGCCGCGACGATCGCTTGCATGGGCGTCATGCCGCCCGCCACCATGGCGTCCAGCTCCTGCCATAGGCAGCCGAAGCCTGTGTAGGGCAGTCCTGCGTCATTGCCGGCGACGATCGTCACCCCGGCTTTCTGGAATCCCCGCAGCGCTTCTAATTTTGATTCGATGGCTCCGGAAAGTCCATCCAGTCTTTTTTTCTCAGCCCGGGTGAGTTTACCGGAAGCGGCTTTTTCCCTCAGATGGAGATGCGCATCCCGGTAGAGCTGAAGGGTGGGGGTGACGCTGATGCCGGCCCGGGCCATCCGGTCCGCCAGTTCGGGGTTAAAGGCGAGGCTGCCGTCGGGAAGCTCGAAGCATGCGTGTTCGACCTGATCCACACCGGTATCGATGGCGGTGACAATTCCCGGGATACCGCGGCAGTGGGCCGTGACGGGAAGATCTGCCCGGTGTGCCGCATCAACGGCGGCGGCGATCTCCTCACGGTTGTAGGTGGCGAAAGCCGGCTCGGAGCCGGGGGTGCCCCCGCCGGTCCCGATCAGTTTGATGAAGTCGGCCCCCAGGGCCAGGTGCCGCTCGACGGCTCTTCCCATTTCAGAGGGCCCCTTGGCAACTCCCCCTAAAAAATGGGCATGCCCGTTTGGCCGGGTCAGGGGAGGACCGCACAATATCAGCCTGGGGCCCTTTAAAATACCCTTTGTCAACGCCTTTCGCAGACTGAACAACACCCCGTTCTGGTCGCCACAGTCCCGGACCGTTGTCACGCCGCTGGCCAATTCCAAGCCCATGTTCCGCACCGCAGTGAGCAGCGCCATATCGTCGCTTTGAACCTGATGGAAGGGATGCCCCCCTGAAAGGGCGCACAGGTGGGCGTGGCAGTTGATCAGACCCGGTAGGAGGGTATGGTGCGGAAATGATCGCACAGATGTGTCGGGAGGAAGGTGTAAAATGCTTTCGGGGCCGCCCCAGGATTGAATTTTATCGCCGGATACAGCCACATGACCGTCACGGATCACCTGGCCCTTTTCCACATCTAAAACGGCGCCGGCTTTCAGTAGCGTCGTCAGGCCCATATGGCTCCTTTCAGGCCTCGCTTTGTGAAAGGTGGAGCTCCAGCCACTGGACCCCGAAGGAAAGCATCAGGCACATGACAAGATAAATCGCCGTGACGGTGAGCCAAACTTCGATGGTCACATGGGTGGAAGCCATTATCTGCATCGCCTGAAAAGTCAGCTCCTGTATCGAAATGACCGACACGATTGCCGAATATTTAATGGTGTTGATAAATTCGTTGGCCAGGGGAGGCAGAACCCTTTTTAAAGCCTGGGGCATGACGATATACCGCATCTGCTGAAACCATGAAAGCCCCAGGGCATAGGAGGCCTCCCACTGTCCCTTGGAAATGGATTGTATGCCGGCACGGACGATTTCGGTGATATAGGCTCCCTGGAAAAACGCCACGGTGAACATTCCGGAAAGAAAGGCCGTAAACAGCTCCGGTGCTGAAAAGAAAAAAGCGATGACTCGCTGGGTGCCCGGGCTGCGGGAGCGGATAAAGTCTTCCACCCCCAAAAGGGGCATGATCTGGTCGCTGACGAAAAAGTAAAAAATGAAAATCAGCACCAGGGGTGGGACGTTGCGGATCAATTCGACATAGGTACGTCCCACCAGCCGGTTGAACAACCGGGGGGTGGTGCGCATAATTCCGGTGATGAAACCGAACACCGTGGCCAAAAGCGTGGCCCAGACGCTCAAGCGGATGGTGGTATAGAGCCCCTGCATCAACACATTGGCCTGCCATCTCCCTGTCTCCTCATCGAAAAAATAGAGATATTGCGGGATGATGGACCAGTTCCACTTGTAGTTGAGCTTCACGGTCAACCGATAGACGATATAGGCGACCAGAAGCAAAATCAGGGCCGTTATCACCACATCCAGCTTGGTTATGCGGGTTTTTCGCCTAAGCACAAGAGGTCCCTTTTGGTCCTACACGGTTGATCGGTTTTACTTCAAATAGAGAAAAGTGTGCTTTGAATTGCCATATGGGATAGATGCTTGATGCTGGGTACTGGATACTGGATATTCAGCGTACTTAAAAGCAACGCATGAAATTCGACCAGCATCCAGATACCAGTATCCAGGATTCGCTAACGTTGGCGTCAGGTTCCTGTGTAAAGCGATGGCTTAAAAACACAGCTTTCTAAATTAACAGAGTTTATTCTACCAGATGGGCCCAGTCACGAGTACCGAACCAGTAGTGATGTTTCTCCTGGAGCCATCCCTGGTCGCGCTTGGTCCGGATCCAGCTGTTAAAAAAGGCCAGGGTGTCGAAATCACCCTTGCGCAAAGCAAATGCGATGGGCTCTTTGGTAAAGTTGTCCCTCATGGGCATAAATAGCGTTTCCGGGTATCTGGCCGCTCGAAAAGCCGGTCCCGGGGATGAGGCCACCACCGCGGCCACGTTGCCGTTGCGCAATTCCTGGTAGGCCTGGGCCTCATCTTCGAAGAGCCGCCGCTTGGCTTTCGGCATGAATTTCTTTGCCGCCATCACAGCCGTGGTACCGATCTTGATGGCCAGTTCCACATCCGGCTTATTGAAATCATCGAGAGAGTTAAAACCCGCTGCTTTTTTCTTGCTGGCCACCATGGACATCCCCGAGTAGTCATACGGGATGGTAAAATTGACCTTGAGCGCTCGTTTGGTCCGAATTCCCATGCCCCCGATCAGCACGTCGAATTTTCCCGTCAAAAGGGCCGGGATGATGCCGGCCCATTTGGTGGGGACAAATTCGACCTTAACGCCCATGTCTTCGGCCAGTTTACGGGCGACATCGATCTCAAAGCCCACGAATTTCCCGGTTTTGTCCTTCATGGCCCAGGGTACGAAGGTATCCATACCGACACGGAGCACGCCCCTTTTCATGATCTGTTCCAGGGTGCTTTCCTTAACCAGTTGGTTCTGCAGTTTACCGGCGAATGCAGGCGTCACCAGACTTACGCTCAATGCGACGATCAATGCCATCAACCATAATTGCCGTTTTTTCATTTTTGCCTCCTTGGGTTGTCTCAAGTTGTTGGGTTATTCAGTTGGTTTCCTCATACGATAGTATCGGGTTGTCAGCTTGGTGTCCATCCAGAATGAGCCCTTTTCCCGCAATATCCAGCGGGAATCATTTGCGGGTTGCGGTTATAGTATTTGACTCAAAAACAATCGGGTACGTTCTTCTTCGGGGGCGGTAAAAAAATGCTCGGCGGTGCCGATTTCCACGATTTTTCCGTCTTCCATGAAAATGACCCGATCGCTCACCTCCCGGGCAAAGCCCATTTCATGGGTCACACACACCATGGTCATTCCCTCCTGTGCCAGATCCTTCATCACGTCCAGCACCTCACCGATCATTTCGGGGTCCAGGGCACTTGTGGCTTCATCGAAAAGCATTACCTTGGGCATCATGGCCAGGGCGCGGGCGATGGCCACCCGCTGCTGCTGGCCTCCGGAGAGCTGGCTGGGATAATTGTCGGCCTTTTCGGTGATTCCCACCTTTTGGAGCAGGTCCATGGACATGGCCCGAGCTTCTTCTTTTGATTTTTTACGGACCCGTCGCTGGGCCAGATTGACATTCTCCAGCACCGTCATGTGGGGAAAGAGGTTGAAAGACTGAAACACCATTCCCACCTCTTTGCGGATCTCCAGCCGATTTTTTTTGTTGTCGTCAAGGGGGATGCCGTCGATCACAATGGAACCGTCATCGATCTCCTCCAGGCCGTTGAGGCACCGTAAAAAAGTGGATTTACCCGATCCGGAAGGTCCAATCACCACCAGCACCTCACCCCGGCCGATGCGCGTGCTGAAATCAACTAGGGCCTTTACACCGTTATCGAAGGTTTTGTTGATCCGTTCGACCACGATGATGGTATCTTCCATATCCTTTACGGGCATGATGCGTCTCCTTGAAACGGATCAGGTGACCACTTTAAATCGGTGTTCCATCCAGTTGACGACAAAAGAGAGGGTGACCGTCACCACCAGGTACATACCGGCCACCGTGAACCATAGTTCGAATGTAAGAAATGTTTCGGCGATCACCGCTTGGGCCTGCATGGTCAGATCGTAAATGGCAATGGTGCTGACCAGAGCGGAATCCTTGATCAGGGAGATGGCCTGGCTGGTCAGGGGGGGCAAAATTCGCCGGATCGCCTGGGGCAGGATGATGCACCAATATGTGTCAAAAGTGCTTAGGCCCAGGCTGTGGGCCGCTTCCCATTGACCGCGCCGGATGGAAACGATGCCGGCCCTGAAAATTTCCGATGCATACGCCCCTTCAAACAGACTCAATGCCAAAATGGCCGAAGCCATCCGGCTGATGCCCAAAACCGGGCCCAGTACGAAGTAAATGAAAAACAGTTGAATCAGAAGGGGTGTGTTCCGTATGGTCTCCAGGTAGACCCGGGCGATGATCTGGGCCACAAAGGAGTTGGAAAGCCGGAAGAGGGCCGTTGCCAGGCCCACGGCAAAGGCCAGCACGAGGCTGACGCCCGAGATGCGAAAGGTCACCATCAGCCCGTCCCACAGGGGTCCGGCATAGTAGCCCGATTCATCGTGTGTGAAAATATACTGGGGAATCTGATACCACTGCCAGTTGTAGCCCATCTGTTCGGTGCTACTGGCAAAAAACCAGATGATGGCAGACACCAGCAAGATGAATTGAGAGATATCGAAAAGCGGCGAGCGGTGGACTCTATGCCACAGCGTCCGGGTTTGCTTATTCGGGGCAGACGCCATAAATTACCTGTATAGAAAATCCGGCGTGTTGTGGTGATTTGTCATCGCTTACCAGTCGCCTGTTGGATAGGTTGTATATACAGGGAGAGGGTCTGCTGTCCCATTCTTTCCCGGTGGTCATCCGGCTCTCATGAACTTTTTGGATTCATACATCTTTCCATCGGGTTTGTCCATCTTGTTTTTATTTGAAAACATCAGAGCCATGGGCCTGGTTCCCGTTAAGTTGTATATACAAGAAGCCGGGATGGGGCTGCGCTTTATTGACATATTCTGATATATTAACTAATATTTTACTTCCATATTACGTTGGATCTGATGGATTGGCCTCAACTTGGCCCCTGCTGAATTCTGAACTTCTTAAAAATTGGGACCGGCAACCCTATGGGCAATAAAGAAAAAACCTACCACAAGATTCGTCATGGGATTATCACCAATCGGATCAAACCGGGCGAGCGTCTGAACGAAAAAGATTTAATGGATACCTACGGCATCGGACGCACTCCGTTGCGGGAGATATTTTTGCAGCTTCGCGAGGACGGATTGATCGAAATCATTCCCAAAGTGGGCACCCATGTGACGCGGATCGAAATACAGGAGATCCGGAACGTGATCGAGGTCCGTCGTTGGATGGAGCAACTTGTGGGGCGGCTGGCGGCCGAACGCATCACCGCAGAACAGCTGGCCGAGTTGAAAGAGATCATTGTTGCGGTGGATCGTCTGGCGCAAGAGGGGTTAGCAGAAGTGGACGTTTTGGATCGCTATGATACTCGTTTTCACAATATCCTTTACCAGGCCACCGGCAACCGGGTTTTGCAGGAAATAATGCCCCGCTTCACGATTAAAATGTCCCGTTTTTGGTATTATATAGGGTTTCAGGCCACCGAATTCGTGGATCATTTCGGTGATCTTCGGAGGCTGTTAGACGCACTCGGGAAACGGGATGCCGCCGGCGTACAGCATGCCCTGGACGCCCACCTGGACCATTTTGTGGAGAAAGTGAAACAACAGATTCTCTGATCGCTTTTCGGCAGACGCTCACGAGGCGGGAACCCTCCTCGATCACGAAGTACCGGACTCGCCATACCCTTTTCAGGTCAGCTTCACCACCCGTGCTGCCACCCGCTTCATGTTTGGACAACCGCTGATGGGATCCAGGTCCTGATCATCGACGAGTCGGTTGACATTGGCTTCATCCCAGCCATGTCCGATCTGGATGACGCCACGGCGGATATCGCTGTCATCCAGGACCTCCGCATCCAGTTCTATGGAACCGGTTTCGGTTTCCACACAGACACGCTCACCGTTTCCAATACCGAGTTGTGCCGCATCCCTTTCATTTAATTCCACAACCGGCCGTTCTACCCGACAGAGTCGGGGGATGTTGCGAAATCGGGAGTGGTAATAAAGTGGATAACGGGCGCCGGTAATCAGCAGCAGCGGATAAGCGGCACTCACTTCCGTTCCATAGTTGGGGGGATCATAGACCGGCAGGGCAGGGTAGCCCAATTCGGCAAGCTCCGCCGAAATAAATTCAAACCGGCCCGATGCGGTCGGAAAGGCCTGATGACGAAATTTGGAAAACGTTTTCGGAGTGTAAATAATGCCCTGGGGGTTGTTCTTCAGAGTTTCCAGGTCAATTCCCGACGGTTCCAGCAGCCAGCGGTTGACCGCGGTTTCATCCTTCCAGGGGAAATAGGTTTCTCCGATCCCGGTGCGGTGGGCCAGTTCGTGCCAGAAGGCGTATTCACCTTCAGTGCCATCGACGCGGGCCACCCTGTTGGACAAAGCCACGGCCTGGTGGTGTGCATATAGATGCAGTTCCGAACGTTCCAGGAAACTTGCCGCCGGAAGCACATAATGGGCCCGACGGGCGGTTGCCGTCATAAAAAGGTCTCTCACCACCAGCAACTCCAGCCGGTCAAGCGCCCGCTCGATTTTGCCGGCATTGGGATTTGTAAGCACCGGGTTGGCACCTGTGATGATCAGCCCGCGCAGGGGGTACGCACCGCTGTCCAACATGGCATCCATGGCAGACGGGGAATGGCATTGCCTGCGATATCGGTAAAGCGCAGGAAACTGTTTTCGGCCGATGGGGTCGCTGTCCGCAAGGGGCAGCGTCCGATAAAGGTGCAGTTCGGGTTGGGGCATCGATTCGGGCCAGAAATCGCCGCCGGGACTGTCCACCGAACCGCATAGTCCGCTTAGGGCGGCGATGATGCGGATGGTATTGACACCGTTTATCTGGTGCTCCAGAGATATGCCCGGATAATTGATGACCCGGGGGCGGGCTTTTGCATACATGCCCGCCAGTTCCCTGATCACTTCTTTTGAAAGGCCCGTTTGGCCGGCCACCTTGTCAGGGGTGAAGGACCGGCAATAGGCAGAAAACCGATCGAACCCGCGGGTGTGGCGGGCCACAAACTCACGGTCATGGTTCTTGTGTTGGATCATCTGACGCGCGATTCCCCAGGCCAGGGCCCCATCCGTGCCCGGTTGAATCTGTAAAAATCGGTGCGCTTTACGGGCGGCGGCCGTTCGCCGCGGATCGATCACCACCAGCTTTGCCCCTTTTTTCAATGCACGGTCGATGGCCCACATGTGGGATGGGTGGGAGTGGCCGGGATTGGCTCCCCACAAGACGATGAGGCGGGCATGGCCAAAATCCGGACAGCTGTTGTAGTACCCATGGGTCATACGGTACGCCAGATAACGGGAAACCCAGCACACCGATTCGGCCGAAAAATAGTTGGATGAACCGAATGCGTGGATGAAGCGGCGGGCATAATTTTCCTGTTGCTGGAAACCGATGGCCTCACCGGTCCACACCCCCACGGATCTGGCCTGGTAATTGTTTTTGATGCGCTCCATGCGTCGGGCAATCTGCGCCATCGCCTCAGGGTAGGGGATCGGTTCAAACGAACCGGAGCGGTTTCGCCGCAAAGGCGTTGTCAGCCGTTCAGGGTGGTAGAGCAGATCGACCGCTGCCGGGGCTTTGGGGCACAAGCGGCCGCGACTTTCCACATGGCCGGCCAGCCCCGTGATCTTGGTGAGACGGCCTTTGTGGATGTGGCAGTTGATGCCACAGTGCATGTCGCACTGCCGGCACAGGGATGGCACGATTCCGTTTTCGATAACGGTGCGGACGGTCATGGAACACCCTATTCAACTAGTTGGCAAAAACGATCCCTTTCAGCGCTTCCTCGGCCTGGGTGTAGATGGCGTCAATTTGACGCTGTTTTTCATGGTGAATCCGCCGGGCCGGATGGGTCTGCAGCAGGTCCTGGGCTTTTTCCCGGGCCCGCATGCCCAAATCGGGGGCACCCGCTTCGACCCAGGCATCCGGGTGGTTCCGGTCGGAAAGCTGCGGTATCCAATGCTCCTGCCGAAGGTGGCGGGCGGTTTCTTTCTGGGCGAGAAAGTGGCCTCCCGGGCCCACCCGGGCGATGAGGTCCAAGTCGATCTGATGGGGTCCGATTTCGAACCCCCGCGCCAGGCGCTTGACCCAGCTGATCAGTTCCGCTCCCATTACGATTCCGGCCGGCGATCCGATGAGTCCCTGACCCAGGTATCCCACGTCGTGAACCAGATTGCAGCCGTCCAGGGTGGCCATCAACAGGGAAAAGGCCGCTTCGTAACCGGCCTGTGCATCCAGGCTTTTGGCGTCGCTGCAGCCGGCTTCACCCCATACGGGAAGCCCATAGAAATGATACAGGTCACAGCAGGCCGAATGGGTCAAACGCTCGTCCGGGCTGCCGTAAACGGTGGTGCCTCGGTGCATGTCCATCGGGGTGGCGCTGAAGCCGGAAATCATCGGCGCGCCTTTGCACCTGAGCTGGTGAATCACCAGACCGCTCAGGGCCTCCGCATTGGCGGTGGCAATTGCACCGGCAAGGGTTACCGGTCCCGTGGCGCCGGACATGAGCGCCGGTACGTAATTCAGGGGGATGCGGTTTTCGGCGCAGCACAGCAGCTTGTCAATGGCCCCGGCCGAGTGGACCAGCGGGCTCATCGGTTCGGCATAATGAATTAAAAAAGGGTTTTCTCTCAGCCGCTTGCGCCCGCCGGTTGCCACGGCCGCCATTGAAATGATGAATTCCAGGTCCTGACGGGCGGCTGCCGTGAAATAGATCGGTTTGGGCGAATGGGTGATCATGGCTTTGAATTCAGCGATAAAAGCCAGGTTGCCGCGCACATCCTGGGGAAAGGCATGCGAGGCGATAAAATCGATCTCTTTCAGGGCATCGGCCACTATGGCGGCATTGATCACGTCCCCCAGGCACGATGGACGCAACTGACCGGTTTCCATATCAACGGTGTGCAGCAGATCCGTGCCCATTCCGTAGTACACCCGGCGTCCTTCAAGACGCATGGTTTCACATCCTTCACGGTCGAATATCGTCACTGAAGACGGGGCACTGTCGATGGCTTCTTCCACCAGTGCGGCCGGTATGCACACGATCTGATCCGGTTCAAGCCTGCAGTTCGCATCCGCCAGCATTCTGCGTGCGCCATCGTGTAGCACCCGGACCCCGGTGGTTTCGAGGATCTCCAACGATGCCTGATGCAGTGTCCGTATCTGCGGTTCGGTCAACAGGCGATAGCGGGGCCGACACAGGGCGTCGTGCTTGTTATCCATTTTTTAGGGGATGCGGTAAGAGTGGCATTCATATTTTTCCATTGACAATACAACTTAATATATATAAGCATATATATAAATTGTCAATACAAAAATATACCTTTCGAAATATGCAGGAGATGATGATGGGTACGATACTGGAAGAGATCATCCGCGCCACCGTGGATGGAGACGAAGAACATACCGTCGCACTGGCCCGTCAGGCCATGGCGGATGGTATGGAACCGTTCGATGTCATCCAGAACGGGTTTGCAAAAGCGATGGAGATTGTCGGGGAGAAATTCGCCAAACTGGATTTTTTTCTGCCCGAAGTGATGCTGGCGGCCGATGCCATGACCGCTGCCATCGATATACTCAAACCCCACCTGGAAGAACACGGGGCGCAGAAGTCACGTGGAACCATCGTCATTGCCACCATCCAGGGGGATCTGCACGACCTGGGAAAGAACATCGTTAAACTGATGCTGGAAGTGGCCGGATTTTCGGTTCATGATCTGGGTTCGGACGTGCCGGTACGGGATCTGATTGATAAAGCCGAAGCGGTTCAGGCGGATATCATCGCCGCTTCAGCTATCCTGACCACCACCATGAACCACATGCCGGACATTCACAGAATGCTATCGGAGCTGGGTATCCGCGATCGTTACAGGATCATGCTGGGCGGTGCGCCGGTGATTCCTCAATGGGCCAAAGAGACCGCCGGGGCGGACGGGTACGGGGAGGACGCCGCAGAAGCCGTTGCGATGGCCCACCGACTGATGCACCTCAAACAGGGGGAGGAATCGTCATGATTGGATTCTGGGAAGTCATGGATCGTTGCGACAAAGGTCCGCTCTTGAAAGAAAAAAAATATGATATGCAGCTTTCCCGGAAAGCGCGGGAGCAAGCCACGGCGTTCGGCATTCGGTTCGATCCCGAATCGGTGATCCCCGACGATGACGATATGGCCGATCGCCTGTATCAGGCTTCCCTGGCTTTTTTTGTGGAAAACGGTGTTTACTGCCGTGACACGGGTCGCCTGGTGCGTTTTTCCCGGCGGGAGGTGGAAGAGGCGGTGGAAAATGCGCCGCACCGCATCACATACGGCCAGGACCGGGACATGACGGTGATGCGTTCCCGGCGGGTGGAAGACGCCAAACCGCCCTTTGTTACCATGACGCCGGTGGGAACCCCGGTGGCGGAAGAGCGATTTGTCGCCCTGGTGCAAAGCTTCGCCCAGGAACCACTGGCCCAGACCTTTTCCAGCGCTTTCAGCCAGACCGTCAACGGTCGTGTCATCAAAGCCGGTTCACCCCAGGAAACCGAGGCGGCCATTTGGAATGTGTTCAAACTCCGTGAAGCGGCCCGTCTCGCCGGGCGACCTGCCATCGGTATTCATAACCTGGTGTCCAATGCCGAGGCCACGGATGCCACCCTGGCAGCCATGCAGCCGGCCTATGGAGTGCTGCCAAGCGATGGTTTGGGCATTGCCGCTATTTCCGAACTGAAGGTCGATTTTGAGCGGTTGAAAAAAGTGGTGTTCTGCCGTCACAGCGGCCACAATCTTTATGGTCTTTACGGTCCCCTGTTGGGGGGATTTGCCGGCGGGGCCGAGACCACCGCCATCGTACATGTGGCCCATCATTTTTTGGGCCTGCTGATGTACGGAGCCCAGTGGCACTGCGGGTTTCCCCTACACCTGCACTACGGGTGTAACAGTTCGCGGGACTTGTTGTGGCTCATCGCCGTTACGTCCCAGGCCCTCAGCCGCAACACCCATACGCCGATTTCAGTCAGCCCCTTTTCGGCTGCCGGCCCCTGCACCGACATGGTGGTCCAGGAGATGTGTGCCATCTCCGTTGCGGCGACCGTTTCGGGCGCCAACCTGCTGGCCTGTGCACCGGCTCGAAACCGTCACCCGGAGCGGGCTACCGGTATGGAGGCGCGTATCTGCGCCGAGGCCGGCCACCTGTCGGCTCGACAGAAGCTGACCCGTGTTGAAGCGAACCGGGTGGTGATTTCGCTTCTGTCCCTTTACGAAGATCAATTGGCCGATGCGCCCCTGGGTCTTTGCTTTCACGAGTGCTACGATCTGGACCGGCTACAACCCACCCGGGAATATGTGGACTTGTACGATCGTTTCAAAGCACAGGCGATGAAAATGGGACTGGATTATTCCTTGTTATAGGATGCGGTGAAGTTTCTTACGGATGGATCCGGATTTTGAGTCCACGGCTAATAGGCAAGCGTCTCTCCGGTTTGTTGCGTCTGCTGCGGATAGAAACTGTCTTCGAAAGCGAGATCACCGCGGATGAGATACTCGACCCAGGTCACGGTTTCCTCGAATGTATAGGTTAACCGCTGGATATGAAAGGCGGGGTAGCCCGGATTGACATCGAACAGGTAGGCGACTTCCTCCCGCATCGAGACCGCTTCCATCCGCTGCCATACCTTTGTCAAAGGCAGATTGTATTTGCGAACCAGAATTTCGTGGATGGAATCCACTTCCAAATTTTCCCATAAAATGCCGCCGCAAAGATCACTGCGCAGATAACGGATCTCGTAGCGGACCGGTTTGTCATCGAAAGAATGCAACCGGCGGGCAAGAATGACCTGGTCCATGTTGCCCAGTTTCTCGGCAACCTTTACCGGCGTGGAAATTTCCCTCAGTTCCAGGACCCGGGAGGTGTGTTTCACGTTAAGCTCCCGGGCCTGTTTATGAGAGGGGCGGATGCGAAAATATCCCTGGGAGAACGCGCGGTCCTTTACGAATGTGCCTTTACCCGCCACCCTTCTGGCAAATCCTTCCTTTTCGATTTCGTCTAAAGCCTTTTTGGCGGTCATGCGGCTGACGTTGAATTTTTGCGAAAGCTGGTTTTCCGAGGGTAGTTTGTCGGTGAACCGGCCACTCACGATCCCCTGAAGCAGGTGTTTTTTGATATAGACGTATTTTGGCGGTCGACGGGTGGCCATGGGACGCGTATACCAAATAGGATTCAACTTGTCTATACCGGATATACGGGGAGCCGGGGATGGGATCTCCAGTCCATGAAGACGTGAGATAATCCTTTCAGTCACCATCTAAAAGGGCACGCGGGTTTTTTTGCTTGACAATGTCGACCCGGTTGCTTTACTTGTCAGGATAACCTGTATATACAAGTCGTCGGTATGTACCATGATTTTTAACGAAAAATGAGGTCATTATGATGCGTTCCAACCCACCTGTTACGGATACCCTGCGTATCCAGCTGGACGGATCGTTGCCGGAGATGCCGTCTTTCGAAAAGGGCGTCAGACGGGCTCCCGACCGCGGCTACCGGCTGACCCGGTCTCAAACCGTTAACGCCATCCAAAATGCCCTTAGGTATATTCCCGAATCCCTGCATACGGACCTGGCCCCGGAATTTTTAGAAGAGCTCAGATCACGGGGACGGGTCTACGGTTATCGCTTCAGGCCGCCGGGTGCCATAAGGGCGGGAAATGTGGCGGATTACCCCGGTCGATGCCTTGCAGGAAAAGCCTTCCAGGTGATGATCGACAACAATCTGGATTTCGATGTGGCGCTGTATCCCTACGAACTCGTGACCTACGGAGAAACAGGGAGTGTCTGCCAGAACTGGATGCAGTATCGCCTGATCAAGCAGTATCTCTCGATTCTGACCGAGGAGCAGACCCTCGTGGTTTCCTCCGGGCATCCGCTGGGGTTGTTTCCCTCCCATCCGGACAGTCCGCGGGTGATCATCACCAACGGTCCCATGGTGGGGATGTACGACAATCCGGACGATTGGGAAACCGGTGTCCAGATGGGTGTGACGAGCTACGGCCAGATGACCGCGGGGGGCTGGATGTATATCGGCCCCCAGGGAATCGTCCACGGTACCTATAACACCCTGCTCAATGCCGGCCGGTTGCAATACAATCTTCCCGAAGACGCCGATATCAGGGGTTTGCTTTTTGTCTCTTCGGGGCTCGGGGGGATGAGCGGTGCACAGCCCAAGGCGGCTGACATCGCGGGGGCGGTTTCCATCACAGCAGAGGTGGACGTATCCCGCATCGATACCCGTTACGAACAGGGGTGGGTCAAACGGGTGTCCGATGACCTTGCCACCGTTTTCGATTGGGCGCTCGCAGCCGTCGAGAAAAAGGAACCGCTTTCGGTTGCGTACCACGGCAATGTGGTGGATCTTCTGGATTATGCCATCGAGCACCGGATCCGGATCGATCTGCTCTCCGACCAGACATCCTGCCATGTCGCCTATGACGGGGGGTACTGTCCCCAGGGAATCTCCTTTGAAGAGCGAACCCATTTGCTGTCCACCGATCGGGAGGCGTTCCGCCGGCTGGTGGACGAGAGCCTTCAGCGTCATTTTAAGGCGATTAAAACCCTGGTGGAACGCGGGACCTATTTTTTCGACTACGGCAATGCCTTTATGAAGGCGGTTTTAGATGCCGGCGCCAAGGAGATCGCCAAAAACGGCCGGGACGAGACCGACGGGTTTATCTTTCCTTCCTATGTGGAGGACATCATGGGACCCCATATCTTCGACTATGGCTACGGGCCTTTCCGATGGGTCTGTCTCAGCGGAGACAGCGGGGATCTGGAAAGAACCGACCGGGCCGCCATGGATTGCATCGATCCCCAGCGGCGGCCCCAGGACCGGGACAACTGGGCGTGGATTCGGGATGCCCGGGAAAACGATCTGGTGGTGGGAACCCAGGCCCGCATCCTCTACCAGGATGCCCAGGGCCGAATCGCCATCGCTCTGAAGTTCAACGACATGGTTCGGAAAGGGGAGGTCGGACCCGTCATGCTGGGGCGCGATCATCACGACACCGGTGGAACCGATTCCCCCCTGCGCGAGACGGCCAACATCAAAGACGGCAGCAACACCACAGCCGACATGGCCCTGCAATGCTTTGCCGGTAATGCGGCCCGGGGCATGTCCCTGGTCGCCCTTCACAACGGCGGCGGCGTGGGAATCGGCAAGGCGGTCAACGGCGGATTCGGTCTGGTCCTGGACGGAAGCCGGCGGGTCGATCGGATTATCCGCTCCGCCATGTCCTGGGACGTAATGGGTGGGGTCGCCCGGCGGAGTTGGGCCCGCAATGAAAATGCCATGGCCGTGGCCTCGGACTACAACCGGTGTGATCCTGGCGGCGGCCACATCACCCTGCCGTTTGTTGCCGATATCGGGATGATCGAAAAACTGGTGAATGAGTAAATGAACTCACCGCCACAAGGGATCTCGACATGGAAAAAATATTCATCGACAAATCGGATCTGACCATCGAGGAGGTGGTGGGGATCGCCCGCTGCCATATCCCTGTGGAGATCCTTCCGGAGACGGTGACCCGCATCGAAACCTCCAGAAAACTGGTGGAAAAATGGGTGATGGAGGGTCGTATCATTTACGGGGTGACCACCGGTTTCGGTGCTTTGAGCCATAGCCGCATCACCGGTACCCAGACCCGGGAACTCCAGCGAAACATCCTCATGAGCCATGCCGCCGGTGTTGGGGAACCCCTCCCCGAGGAGGTGGTACGGGCCATCATGGCCGTTCGACTCCATGATCTCTCCCTCGGCCATGCGGGCGTCCGCGTGGAGACCTACCTTCAGTTGATGGACCTGCTCAACCGCGGTATCTGTCCGGTTGTACCGGAGAAGGGATCGGTGGGCGCCAGCGGGGATCTGGCACCCACCTCCCATCTGTGCCTGGTGCTGATCGGTGAGGGGGAGGCCTTTTTCAACGGGCGGCGAATGACAGGGGGCGAGGCCCTGGAAAAAGCCGGTATGGCGCCACTCATCCTGGAGGCGGGTGAGGGACTGGCCCTGATAAACGGCACCCAGGTGATGGCAGGACTCCAGACGCTGGTGGTTCACGATGCCCACCGGCTCGCCAAAACGGCCGATATCGCGTGCGCCATGACCCTTGAAGTGCTCATGGGGAGCGTTGCGGAGTTCGATCCCAAGATCCACCAGGTCAGGCCCCACCCCGGACAGATCGATGCAGCGGATAACATGCGTCGGCTGACGCGGAACAGCCCCCTCATCGAATCCCATAAAGGGTGCTCCCGGGTCCAGGACGCTTATACCCTCCGTTGTTCGCCGCAGGTCCACGGCGCTACCCGGGATGCCATCCAGCATGTCCGGAAGGTGGTGGGGATCGAGATCAACAGCACCACCACCAATCCGCTCATTTTCAGCGATTCGGAGGACTTCAGGCTGGGGGGCAACTTCCATGGCCAGCCCCTTTCGCTGACTGCGGATTATCTTTCCATGGGGTTGGCCGAACTGGCCAACATCTCCGAAAGACGGGTGGAGCGGTTGGTTAACCCCCAACTCAGCGAGCTGCCGGCCTTTCTGGTGGTGAAAGAGGGGCTGAACTCCGGTTTTATGATCGCCCAATACACGGCGGCGGCCCTGGTATCCGAAAACAAGGTGCTGGCCCACCCCGCCAGCGTCGACTCCATCCCCACATCCGCCAACAAGGAGGACCACGTCAGCATGGGCACCATCGCTGCGCGAAAATGCCGCGATATCATGTTCAATACCGAACATGTCATTGCGGTGGAATTGCTGTGTGCCGCCCAGGCCGTGGATCTTTTGAAACGTCAGAAAGGGCTTTATCCGGGGGAGGGCACCCGGGCCGCCTGGCAGGCCATCCGGGAGGAGGTTCCCTACCTTGATAGCGACCGGCAACTATCCGCCGACATCGAAGCCATGACCGCCCTGGTGCGTAGCGGGAAGATTGCGTCCGCTGTGGAATCAGCCGTGGGAGAATTGAAATAGCCGCGGCGTAGACGCCCTTCCGTTGACTATTTTTAAAGCGGTGGTGATATCGGCTTGCCAATTTAAGGTTTTTATGCTTTTTGTGGCACTTTGTGACCTGACTGGAGGCTGATATGAAAGTCATTTACGTGGAACAGGATCGATGCCTGGCCTGCCGGAACTGCGAACGGGTCTGCTCCTTTCAGGACTCCGGGGGGTTCAAACGTGAGAACGCCAACATCTGGGTGCATATCGACCTGGATGAGAGAACCATCTTTACCATGACATGCCAGCAGTGCGAAACCGCCGCTTGCCTGGAAATCTGCCCCACATCCGCTATTTTCCGCGATACCGCCTCCCATGCGGTGACGGTCAATGAATCCGCCTGTGTGGGATGCCGCATGTGTGTCAATGCCTGTCCCTTCGGGTGCATCCATTTCGAAAGCCAGCGGCGCATCGCCGCCAAATGCAATCTCTGCGACGGGGATCCCAAATGCGTTCAGAACTGCATGGCGGGTGCCCTTCACTACGGTGATATCAACGACCTGGCGGACATCAAACGAAGGAAAACCGACCGGACCCTGGTCAGGATGACCCGGTCATGAAAGGAGAGCGTTGCCGATGAGGGTGAAGACCGTTGTCCCTTCCGGTGTGGTTCCAACGCTCTGCCGCATGTGTGACACGCGTTGCGCCATCGACATTCACATACAAAATGGCGTGCTGACCGAAATCACACCTCATAAAGGGCATCCCGTGAACCAGGGGCGGATGTGCCCTAGGGGGGGAGCGGCTCTGGACCTGTTTTACCATCCGGACCGGATACAGAAACCGTTGAAACGTCAGGCGGACGGCAGCCTTGCCGAAATTTCTTATGATCGGGCCATGGATGAGATCGCCGGCAAAATGGCGGATTTGAAAGAGCGGTACGGCGCCCGGTCTGTGGGGATCTGGAAGGGCGAGGGGTTGGGATTTCAGCAGCAGGAGGACTACGCCCGACGCTTTATCAATGCGTTCGGTTCTCCCAACTATTTTTCCAACGATTCTGCCTGCTTCAACGGCCGATATCTTGGGTATCACCTGGTGTGCGGATTCTGGAATAGCTTTCCCGAATTCGACCAGGGCAAGCTGATCATGCTCTTCGGCACCAATCCCCCCATGTGCCATCCACCCTTTATGCGTGAATTCGCCGATGCAAGGCAGAAAGGCGCCAAGCTGGTGATGATCGACCCGCGGCTCAACCCGGTGGCCTGCTATGCTGATATTTTTGCCCAGCCTTTTCCGGGAACCGATGGGGCGCTGGTCTGGGGCCTGATCCGGTATCTGATCAAAACCAACAATTACGACAGCGATCTGGTGGATCGGCATACCATCGGTTTCGAGAAAATTTCGGCCTATGCCGAGAAATTCACACCCGATTATGTGGAGGCGCAGAGCGGCATTTTCGGACACGTGGTGGAGGAGATCGCCCAGCTGATCGTTAAAAACCGGCCCTATGTCAGCATCTTTCCGGGGGCGGGCCTGGAACATCACGAAAATGGCGTGAATTGTGTACGGGCTCTGGCCATTCTGACCTGCCTTGCCGGTGCGATCGGGTTGCCCTGCGGTCTGTTCCGGCCCGAACCCCTTAAAATGAACTCCCTGTCTTTGTTTGACAAGCTCCCCCGGGTCGACAATCTTCCCATCGGCGCCGACCGGTTTCCCGTGCTTTACGATATCCGCAAAGAGTGCCACTCCATGACCGCCATGGATTACATGCTGGGGGATGGGGATTATCCCTTAAAGGGGATGTTGATGACCGCTGCTAACCCGGCGGTGAGCAATCCCAATACGGCAAAAGTGGAAAAGGCCCTTTCCAGTCTCGAGCTATTTGTGGTGAACGATTATTTCGTCACCCCTACGGCGCGGTTTGCCCACTATATCCTGCCGGCGGCCACCTTTCTTGAGCGGGAGGAGCTGCATTTCTATCCCAAACAGCAGCGTGTCAACATCACCACCCAGGTGGCGCACGTGGAGGGGGTGGAAAACGAATATCGTCTCTACCGCGATTGGGCCCATCGCCTGGGCTTTGGAACGGAGTACTTCCCCTGGGAGAGCGATAAAGAGGTGACCGCATGGCTGCTGGAGCCCAGTGGGCTTGACGCCGATTTTCTTCGTCGTCATCCCCAAGGACATGTGTACAAACCCGTTAGATACCAGAAGCATCTCAACGGACACTTTCCCACTCCCTCGGGGAAGCTGGAGTTTGCTTCTTCCTACCTGAAGGAGCTGGGCCTGCCCGAAATACCGGAATACTCCCCTCCCTACCACCTGAGAAGAAAAGATGAGCACTACCCCTTCGTGATGACCACCGGAGCGCGCAAATCGCTTTTCTACCACTCACGGCATCAAAATATCCCAAGGTTCCGGAATGTTCACCCCCATGCGGAAATGGAGATCCACCCGGACGATGCGGCGGATCTCGGTATTACCGACGGCGAGGCGATCAAGGTGGTGTCGGAGGTCGGCGAAATGGAGATCTTCGCCGCCATCAAACATCGATCTGAACTGCGCCGCGGGGTGGTGGAGATCTATCACGGTTGGGAGGAGTGGCGGGTCAATTTTCTGACTTACGACAGCATCAACGATCCCATCAGCGGGTTTCCGCTGCTGAAAGCGGTGCCGGTCAGGATTGAGAAACTGTAAACCTATTGTTTTGCACACGAACCCTCTGTTTCTCTGCGGCAAGTCAAGGTTGGAAGTGCAGGCTTTGCTTTTGGGTAGATAATAAACAAAATCCAAGTGCCAAATCACAAATAAATCTCAAATTTCAATATTCCATCTGTAGATCACCATAACTCTAACAATCGGATAAATATTCTGGATTCCGGAGACGCAGATGCCCTATGCAATGATACAGGAGTTGAAACTCTACTATGAAATCCATGGGAAGGGGAGCGGCGAAACGGTCGTGCTGCTGCATAACGGATTTTCCTGCACCCAAATGTGGGATGATATCCATCCCGGCCTGATCCGGGCGGGTTTCCAGGTGGTGATTTTCGACCGGAGGGGCTATGGCCGCTCCGATCCCGGCCCCGATTTCGAATCATTTTATATCGGCGGGGATTTTAGAAGCCGCAATGTATCCGCCATGGCAGATCTGATGGACCAGCTGGATATTCATCGGTTCCACATTGTCGGCCAGTGCGAGGGCGGCGTGGTGGGGGCTGATTTCTCCGCGCGCTATCCCGAAAAAGTTGTGACCCTGACGGCCGCCAGCACTTTCTGTCACAGCGACATCACCCTTGAAGCGTTCAACCGGCAGAAGTTTCCAGCCACTTTCGCTGAACTGCCCGCCCATATTCAACGAAAATATGTGGATTGGCACGGGAAGGATCGGGCTGAAGCGTTTTACGCGCTCTGTTCGCGGTACGGCGGGGAATACGGGCGTCAGATGTTTGATTTAAGGGAAGTACTGACGTCCATTCAGTGCCCGGCCCTAGTCATGTATCCGGATCGGGGCCATTTTTTTGAAGTGGAGCAGGGGGTCGCTTTTTACCGGCATCTGGCGAAGGGAGAACTGGTGGTATTCCCCAAATGCGGCCACAACATCCATGAGCACTACCCGGAGGAATACGTTCGGCAGGTCCGGCGGTTTATCGAGCGAAACCGAGGGACTAAAGGGTAGGGCGTTCCTTTCCGCGCTGACGGGATGGACTCCTGTCAAAGGGGGCTTGGTTCCGCCTTGCAATCCAGCGGGAAGCGGCGTCCGGGCCTGATGGCTTCAGCCCGGGAAAAAAAGGCTCCACAGCCGCATCATCCCCATCCAGACAAGGGGGATGAAGATCGAGGGCAGCATGTTGCCCACTTTTAGGCGTTTGATCTCCAGCAGGTTGATGCCGATGGCCGTGATGAGAAGGCCGCCCACCGAAGACATCTCTGTGATGACCTCCGGTGTGAGGAGGGGTTTGATCAAAGTGGCAGTGATCGTTATCAGTCCCTGATACAGGAATACGGGCAAGCTAGACAGCAACACGCCGAATCCGAGAGTGGATGCGAAGATGATCGATGACACACCATCCAGTACGGCCTTGGCAAACAGGGTCTGATGGTTTCCGGTGAGACCGCTTTCCAGGGCACCCACGATGGCCATGGATCCAACGCAGTAGACCAGACTCGCCGTGACAAACCCTTTGGATATCCCATTTCCCGCCTGCTTCATCTGGCGTTCGAACCAGCGTCCCACACCCTCCAGCCGCGCCTCTATCTCCAGCATCTCGCCGATTCCGCTGCCGATGACGAGACTGAAGATCAAAAGCAGGATCGAATCTGTTGATAGCGCCCCTTTGAGCCCAATGAGAATCACGACGAGCCCCAGGGATTGCATGATGGTCGTGTGGTACTTTTCCGGGATGCCGCCGCGGAAGGTGAGCCCCAAAAGGCTGCCGGCGATAATGGCGATTGTGTTGACGAAAGTTCCAAGCAAGGCATTTTTCCTGTAAACGAGAAAGAGGGCTATACGCTAGTTGTAAGTGTTACTCAAGAGAAAAGATGATCCATCCCCGCCGGCAGTTTGCGTTCCGGGTAACCCTATCAGGATAGGTCTTTTTCGCTCGATGTTGGGCATTTGAAGTTCATTGTTCGATGGTCATCTCATAGAACCCTGATTCGCCGATTCCAAATGCGATTCCCCTTATGGATCCCTTCACCTTCGTTGCCTTTTGGAACCAGACGGGGTATGATTCTGGCCGGCGGAAGGAAGCCCCCGGGGAGTTGATGGACGATCCGGTTAATTGCAAACATGGAAGAGAAAATGACCTTTAAAATCGATGTCACTGTGATCGGCACCGGAAGGGTCGGCCTGCCCCTTGCCTTGTGCTTTCTGAACCTGGGGTTGCGGGTTAACGGGATCGACATCGACGAGCGTCTTATCCGCTTCCTGAAGAAGGGACGGATGCCCTTTGCGGAACCGGGCTGCCAGGAAATGCTGGATCGCTACGGGCTTTCGGTGGACAACGATTTTTCGAAGATTCGGGATTCGGAATATCTGATCATAACGGTGGGTACGCCCCTTCGGCAGCATGTGGAAGTCGACATGGACCATATCCGTGACGTAATGGATCGGATCGCACCATATGTTCGGAAAGGGCAGACGATCATTCTGCGAAGCACGGTAGCGCCCCGGGCCACCGAATATGTAAAACGCTACCTGGCAAGCCGGACGGGATGGAAGATCGGAAAGGAGATTTGCCTCGCCTATTGCCCAGAACGGATTGCCGAGGGAAAAGCCCTTGATGAAATCACGACCCTGCCCCAGATCATCGGGGCGGCGGATCCTGAAAGCGCTAAAAAGGCGAAAGAGCTGTTTGGAAAACTCACGGACAAAGTATTTCTCACCGATACCGTCAGCGCAGAACTGGCAAAGCTTTTCAGCAATATCTCCCGATACGTCTACTTTGCCGTCTCAAACCATTTCATGATGCTGGCCGATCAGTTCGATGCCAATATCTACGAAATTCTGGAGATGACCAACACCCATTATCCCAGACAGATCCTCTCCAGTCCGGGGTTCACGGCCGGGACCTGCCTGCGCAAGGATTTCGGGATGATCAATGAGCATATCCCCTTTATGGATCTGCTGCTAAGCTCATGGAAAATAAATGAATTCGTTCCCCAGTTTTTGGTTTCCCATATCCTGAAAAGGACTCCCATTCACAAGCGAAATATCGCCGTATTGGGATATACTTTCAAAAAGGATTCGGACGATTCCCGGGATTCTCTTTCTCCCAAACTCATCCGCTATATTCAAAGGGAGGTGCCCCGGCGCATCCGGGTCTGCGAACCCAATCTGGAAACGGGGATGAAACTGGAAAACGGCATGGAGAATGAAACCGTGGAGGCGGTCCTGACCGATGCGGACATCGTTTTTATCACCGTGAATCACTCCGCATTTGAAGACGGCATCTCTCTTATTCGCGATTGCTGCAAAAAAGAGACCTGGTTTGCGGATGTCTGGAATATGGGGGGTGCGGGCAAGCTTTTTTATCAGAACCGGGAGGTGCTTTAATGAAAAGGGTCCTTGTCACCGGATCGGCCGGTTTCGTGTCCGGTTACCTCGTACAGGAGCTGCTCGATAACGGATATCATGTCACGGGAATCGACAATTACAGCAAATACGGCCGGATCGAGAAGAGCTATGACAACCATCCCCGCTACCGCTTCATTCAGGGAGATGCAAAGGATGGGGGCCTTTTGAAGGATCTGATCGAAGACTGCGACCAGTTGGTTGCCACTGCGGCGATGATCGGCGGTATCACCTACTTCCATGAATACGCCTACGACCTCATCGCGGAAAATGAACGAATTACTGCCGCCACATTCGATGCCGCCATCTGGGCCCACCGGGAAAAACGTCTGGAGAAGATCAATGTGCTTTCCTCCTCCATGGTGTTCGAATCGGCCCAAAAATTTCCGACCCCCGAGGGGACTCAGCTTTCCTGTCCGCCGCCTTTGTCAACCTACGGCTTCCAAAAGCTTGCCGTCGAGTACTTTGCAAAAGGCGCCTTCGGGCAGTACGGGCTGCCCTTTACGATCATCCGGCCGTTCAACTGCATCGGCACCGGAGAAAAAAGGGCCAAGAACGAAAAGGAGATCTATTCCGGAAACATCAAGCTCGCCATGAGCCACGTGGTTCCGGATCTGGTTCAGAAAATACTCAAAGATCAGGACCCGCTTCACATTCTGGGTTCGGGGCACCAGATCCGGCACTATACCTATGCCGGAGACCTGGCCGCCGGCATACGGCTTTGCATGGAGAAGAAAGAAGCGCTGAACGAGGATTTCAACCTCTCCACCAGCCGGTCCACGACCGTTCTCGAACTGGCACAAGCCATATGGGAAAAGATCAAACCCGGTACACCATTCCGTTATGTCTCCGATCCTCCCTTCCGGTATGATGTCCAGAAACGGGTGCCCGCCACGGAAAAAGCCGCGCGATTGCTGGGATATGAGGCCACCACTTCTCTCGAGACGGCACTGGATGAAATCATTCCCTGGGTGTCCAGACAAATTCGATTGGACAATATTTAAGAGTCGGAATTACGGATAGTTGTTCTGTCCGCTGTAAACGATGGGAAGTAAAATGTGAAAATCACCATCAGCAAACATCTGCGTTTGTCCGAAATGCCTCCCGGCTTGCGGGACGAGCTGGTGGAAAAGCTCTCCTTTCCCAACCCCAAGTGGTTGGAAAACCAGCGCATGGGGCGATGGAACCGGGGAACGCCAAAGATATTGCGGTTCTGCGACAAGGCTCGGGACGGAGGGGCATGGGTCCCCAGGGGCTATCTGCGACAGTTGATCCTGACGTGCCGCCGCCGGGGCATACCCTATGAACTGGAGGACCGGCGATCGGTACTTGCCGACGAAAAGTTTTATTTCAAGGGCACTCTCAAACCGTTCCAGAAAAAAGCCGTTTCCCGAATGCTGCAAAGGGATTTCGGTACATTGAGCGCCCCCACGGGCAGCGGTAAAACCGTTATGGCGCTTCATATGGTGGCCCGCCGGCGACAGCCGGCCCTGATTGTGGTGCACATCAAGGACCTGGCGCTTCAATGGGTGGAACGGATTGGTCAGTTTATGGGGATCTCCGCGGATGCGGTCGGATTCATTGGTTCGGGTAAAAAACAGATCGGGGATCAGGTAACCGTCGCTCTGGTACAATCCCTATACAAGTGTGCAGATGAGGTCTCCCCGCATATCGGGTTTTTAGTGGTGGATGAATGCCACCGCTGCCCGAGCAGAACCTTCACCGAGGCCGTATCGGTGTTCGATTCCCGGTATATGCTCGGCCTCTCTGCCACACCCTGGCGCCGGGACAACCTTTCAAAACTGATTTTCTGGCATTTAGGGGATGTCCACCACGAAGTGGACAAAAATCACCTCATCGAAACCGGGGATGTTCTGCCGGCGGAAGTGGTGGTCCGGGAAACGAAATTCAGCCCCTATTACGACCCGGTTAACGAATACAGCAAGATGCTGTCCGAACTCACGGCGGATGATGAACGGAACCGGCTGATCGCTGCCGATGTTGCAGAAGAGGCGCGCAAGAACAAAGGGGTTTGCCTGGTGCTGTCAGACCGTAAGCTGCACTGCGAAACGCTTGTCGCTCTCCTCAAGCTGAAACACCACGTGCCCTGCGGCCTATTGACCGGGGATCTTCCCTCGAGCCAGAGAAAAGAGGTGATGGATCGCCTGTTGAAAAACGAATTCAATGTTCTGGTGGCCACCGGCCAGTTGATCGGTGAAGGGTTTGACTGTCGCGATCTGACCACTCTTTTTCTCACCACCCCCATCCGATTCAGCGGACGGGTGCTGCAGTATCTGGGCCGGGTGCTCCGGCCGGCGCCCGGCAAGGAAAAGGCACGGGTTTTTGACTACGTGGACGTCAACGTGGATGTGCTGAACGCCGCTGCCAAAGCCCGGCAACGGGTCTATGGATCGTGAATCAGAACGAATCTTTTATGGTCGTGTCTTCTAAATAATAGCAAAAGAAAGCTTCGCTCAAAAAGTGTGTTTGTTGAAGCGTTAGACCATTCAAATAACAATAATCAAATTCCAAATAAACCGCAATTCCCAACCCGTAAATTTCAAAACAATTTGGAATCATTAGGAATTTTTGATTTGATATTTATTTGGAACTTATGTTTTCGGATTTTGGAATTTCCACTTTTGGAAGAGGAAAGTCAATAACCAGCCCATCTGGTTATTTTATACAGAATCTGTGTGACAGCACGCTAGGTTGGGCCTAAGGCTGGAATTTGATGCCTACAGCTTGCCCGGCAGGATCGACGATCCTATTTGGCCGTGAACCTTTAATCTGTTCACTGCCCGCATCGGGTTAAAAGAAGCAATGGTAGCGGTACTGCATCAGGCGGCATGCATTCGCCGGAACGCTTTTGTAAGGGAGGGATCCATGATCGCCTCATACCCTTCGATTCGGGCGATTACCCGGCTCGCATCATCGATGAAAGTGAACTTGCCCTTCATCCGGTGATCATCGGCGCGATCCACTTCCAATACGGCAGTTACGCCGTTTTCGGGAAACCGCTCGGTGTATTGCCGGTAGGAGGCACTATAGCTGGGCAGGGAAACCATCCCTTTTGCTTCGAAGCACCAGAGAATCGCCATTTGAAAGGCGGAGTCCAGCACCAGGGGGTCCGCAATCCATCGGCTTCTGAAAGGTTCTCTGATCCACTGCTCCGGTGACGGTGCAGCAGAAACACGAGCCGCCATGCCTTTTTTAGAATAGCCCAGGATGCGGCTGATGCCGTGCAGGTCGGCACCGTGAAACAGGATGGTGTTGTACACCTCATCCATCACTCGGGTATAGGGTTTCTCTACAATGGCACTGAAGTCTTTAAACGGCGGTGGCTCGGAGAAGCTCTCAGTGAGGATCGCCCTTGCCCGGGTGTGGATCCGATCGGTGCCGTCTTTTTTGATGCCGTCGCGGATCTCCACGGCGACTTCAAAGTCCGTCCCCTTTTTAACCGGTTTCCCAGCCATGAGTCGGATATTTTTCTTAATCTGATCCAACTTGATCCCGGAGAGCACGCGCAGGTCGTCCAGTCCATGGAGCATCAGACCCGGATTGCCATGAAGCGCCCCGTGCCCCAGCCATTCTGTCATGAGGGCCACGGGAACGACCGGTTTGCCGTCAAGAACGTGCGCCCCCAGGATTGGGTATCCATCCACATCGATCTCTTTTTTCACGGTCAGCCGAAGATCCTCTGACTGTGCCTGCGGTTGGGGCGTTGCCTTTACGGCGGAGCTTCCAGGTAGAATGGCACCGCCCATTACGACCTCCACCGGGCCGGTTTCATCACCCGCCATCTCACAAATCAGGCTTTCGGCACCTGCATCCATTGGTATCAATGGGATATTTCTCCGCTCAAAAGAACGCTTTAAGGCAGGAGACACCATGCCCCCGTCCCATGGGCCCCAATTGACGGAGATAACTCGGCAGTCGGTGCGCCGCCTGGATTCCTGCTGAGCGATTTTGTTCAGGACCTCGTTGGCCATGGCGTAGTCCGCCTGTCCCACATTCCCGAACCGGGCGCTTACCGAAGAAAACAGGACAAGGTATCGGAGGGGGTCCCCGCCCACAGCTTCAAGAAGATGTCGCAGGCCGGAGACTTTGGTATGTAAAACCCTGTCAAACTGATCGGCGGTTTTGTCGACGATCAGGCGATCCTCGATGGTGCCGGCGGCGTGGATCAGGCAACGGACAGGTCCCCACTGGCGCTTTATCTGTTCGATGGTTTTTAAAATGACCGCCCGGTCCCGGACATCGGCAGAAACATACCGGACCCGGTTTCCCGATGCTTCGATACGCCGGAGGGTGCTGAGAATCTCCCGGTTGGCCATGTGGAAATTGTAAGCGGTTTCAATTTTTTTGGGGTGAACCGGCTCGCCATTGAACTGCACTTCAAGGATTGCTCTTTTTACGGCCGCTTCATCCCGGAGTCCTGCCAGCCAATCCGGTTCCGGGGTCGGCATGGGTGAACGGCCCAAAAGGAGGAGCCTTGCTCCGGTTCGTTGGCACAAACGCTCCGCAACGGCGGCGGTAACACCCCGCGCTCCACCGCTGATGACCACAACCTCCCCAGGGGCAAGGTCGATCTCTCCTTTTGGATATTCCCCGTCTGACACCGACAGTGTCACACGGGATCCGGCGTCCATTCCCACTTCCACAGGTGTTGTGACGTTTCCATGAAGCAGCTCGTGTACAATGGCATCTGCCTGCCTGCCGGTATCCTGCCATTGGGGGGCCACATCCAGGGCCCGGCAGGTCACACCTGGCCATTCCAGGGCAGCGGTTTTGACAAGACCGGCAAGCCCTCCCAGTTCGGCGTGTTTCAACCCCCGGCCCTTGAAGCCGAAGGCGCCGTCCAGGCGGGTGATGGCGGCAAAAAGGGCGGTGCCGGACGCAGCGGCTTTTATCAGGGCCGGTCCGGTCTGTTTGGCCAGCAGGAATGCATTTTTGAGTTCATCTGCCAGCTCCGGTGCAATGGGATTCGGCATGAGGATCAATCCGGAAAGATTCTCGTAAGACCCTGTGCCTCCGATCATCCGGTCAGCGGCCATTTCGGACATCAGTTCTGGATCCAACCCGTGTTCCGCCAGTTTTTTGACGATGGCAACGGCAAGTCCGGTCCGGTCGTCGGTAACGATGATCTTACCTTTGAGACCGCCATCCGGCAGGTCGTTCGGGCTCAAAGGGGTCGGCACGATGGAAACCACCCGGCGAACGACCTTGGATGTGCCAAAGGCCTTCTGTCCGGCCGGAACGGATTCACTGGCGACCGTTGTTGCGGGCGATTGAGTCGTTTCGGCCGACGTCGGGTCGTCAACAGAGCCCGGTGTTGCGGTCTCTCCGGTGAGGCTGTCGACGATCTGTCCGAGGGTTTTCAGTTCCCCCATGGCCTCGGGGGATACCGGGGGCAGGTGGGGCATCTTTTCTTCCAGAGTGGAGAGGATCTCCACCCGCTTGATGGAGTCGATTCCCAGATCGGTTTCGATGTCCATC
>Ga0066187_1000128_pt1 | contig 32865 bp, 25 predicted proteins | sample WorMetexBAHAMAS1_FD_58706 | JGI IMG/M metagenome (GOLD analysis project Ga0066187, IMG submission 58706) | Marine gutless worms symbiont microbial communities from Max Planck institute for Marine Microbiology, Germany - Inanidrilus exumae... | ecosystem: Host-associated > Annelida > Digestive...
GCCCTCACCGGTGAGGGCCTCCAACATCATCCACATGGGGCCTCCGGCCGGGTCGCTGATCATTGCCCGCTTGAAAGAGTAGGCCACGTCCTCCGCCGTCAAATCGCCGCCTTCATGGAATTTGACCCCTTTTCGGATGGTAAAGGTGTAGGTTTTTCCGTCGGCTGAGATTCCGCCATTTTCAACGGACGGGACCTCAGTGGCAAGGATGGGGGAGAACTGGTCCGTATGGGGATCTTTAAAAAAGATCAGGTTCTGGTAAAGAGTGTAAAGCTTGGCCGCCCCGGCATTGTCATAGGCCTTTGCCGGATCCAGAGTTTCCACCGAGCCGATATCGGCTAGAACAAAGGTGTCCGGGTTTTTGGAAGCGGCATGCGCCGTGGGGGTCAACAGAAAAATAAAAATTATCAGCACCGCTAAAAATCTCAAGTTTTTCATAAAACCTCCTTTGATAATCGGGATGTGGCTAGTCGCTGGGACACTGCGCCAAGTGTGTTGGATGGCGCTATTTATAAGCCGGCATTGGGACTATGAATGGTTCATGTTTTTGGTGATAGAAGAAGGGTCGGATCGGCCAGCTTCGATTAAGAATGTGGCATTATATGGGTGATAAATTCGGTGAGTCAAGGAAAAAGTCCGGACCGTTGGCTTGCTCGCGATTGCCGGAATATTAATGCCTTACGCCTGATCGGAACGTCGAAGGTGGGTCGATAAGCTGGCAGGATTTAATCCTTGTCCAAGACATTTCGGATGGTACTGTAAAGCTCCTTCATCACGAGGGGTTTCATGGCATATGCGCTGATTCCCGTCTCCATGGCCTGTTTTTCTGTAAGCCGCTCACTGTAACCCGTGCAAAGGATCACGGGAATACCGGGACGGATCTTCATCATCTCGGCAGCTAGCTGGTCACCGGTCAATCCCGACATGGTCATGTCCGTAATCACCATGTCGAATCGATGCGGTTTCTTTCTAAACAGTTCCAGGGCTTCCAGGCTGCTGGTACGGGTTTCCACTTCGTAACCCTGCCTTGCGAGCATCTGGCGGCACAATTTGACGATGGACGGCTCATCATCCACCACCAGAATCTTCTCCGAACCTTTGGGGGAAGGCGCCTCTTTTGGGACAGCGGTCACGGATTCCTGTTGGACGACCGGGAGAAATATAAAAAAACGGGTTCCAGCACCCGGTTCGCTGGTTGCCTGAACGGCACCGCCGTGGCTGCTGACGATACCGTGGACCATGGAAAGGCCCAGGCCGGTTCCTTTTCCCTTCTCCTTGGTCGTATAATAGGGATCAAAGATCCGATCCAAGACGATCTGGTTCATTCCGTGTCCCGTGTCTTTCACCATCAGCCGGACATAAGTCCCCGGCTCCAGGCTGGGAAGGGTGTCATCGTGTCCGTTGACAACCACTGCCTTGAGGCCGATTTTAAGAATGCCCCCATTTTTCCGCATGGCATCATAGGCGTTGGTACAAAGATTCATCACCACCTGTTGAATCTGGGTTTTATCCGCCAGGACGGGGCCACTTTCTTCTAGGTGCTTTTCGATTTCGATGGTCGCCGGCAGCAAGGGCCTCAACAGTTCTAAGGCCTCTTCGATGATGGTCTGAATATATACAAGGGTAAACTCATCGCGGTCCTGCCGGCTGAAGGCCAGGATCCGCTTGACCAGGTCGCCGGCTCTTTGCCCGCCAAAAATGATTTCATCCAGGTCGGTCGTGATATCGGCCCCTTCAGCCAACTTGCTTTTTGCCAGTTCCGCAAAGCCGATGATGAAGGTCAGGATATTGTTGAAATCGTGGGCGATACCACCTGCCAGGGTGCCGATTGCCTCCATTTTCTGGGATTGTTGGAGCTGTCTGACGAGTTTTTTCCGGCTGGACTCCGACGCCTTGTGCCCGGTGACGTCATGGACCACACCGCGGAATCCGACGTTCCGCCCATCAGGATCATTCTTGAGCGAAAAGGAAAACTCGATATCCCGCCTGGTGCCGTCCTTTCGGATGATCTGCCAATCTGAGATCCGTTCCGACTTGCCTGTGTTCAGTACCTTTTCGATGATGGACCGCGTGTCCGCCTGGCTGGAAGGGCATGCAAACCGTAGATAGTTTTCCCCCAATGCCTCCTGTTCAGAGCACCCGAGTATGTTTCGAAACGATCCATTGAAGAAAAGAAAATTACCGTCGTTATCGGTTTCGAAATATCCCTCCTCCATGGTTTCGAGAATGGTCCGGTATTTCTCCTCACTCTCCAGAAGATCCTGTTCTTTCTGATTCCGCATGGCGATCTCACGCTGGGTCCTGGCATAGAGACGTGCGTTTTCTATGGCAACCGCAGCAGTGGCGGCCAGCGCCTCCAGAATCCGAAGACTGTCTGTGTCGAATCGGTTGGGTTCCATGTCCACGACTTCAATCACCCCGATGACGCCCTTTTTCCCGATGAGGGGTACGGAGAGAATGGAACGCATTTCCAAACCCGTCTTTTGATCCACCGATTTGAAATGGTATGGCTCATGCCGTGTGTCACTGACATTCATATGCCGCTGTTCACTGGCAACGCGGCCGGCGATTCCCTTACCGGGCGGCAGGCGCCAACCGGTAACGAGATCGCAGCCCAGACCGGTGGCCTGCCGACAGACCAGCTCGCCGGTTTTTCCGTCGGTCAGCCAGACCGAACTTCCCGCCACATCCAGAAAGCGACGGACAGAGTGAAGAATTCCCTCCAGCATAAGGTCCAGATCGAGACTGGGATTGAGGTTCCGGCTCCACTCGTGGATCATGTCAAGTTCACGCTTGCGTGTTCTGAGCGCCTTGCTTGTCTGACGGCTTTTGGTGGATTGAGGAGGCGCGGCGGCCACGCCGGAAGGGGATAGGCAAGCCCACATGGCAGAGAATAACAAACCTGCGGTTTCATCTTGCTGGGTAAATGGGGGATCGACTTTGTTGTGCAACGAAGCCACACCCGCTACGCTGTGGCGATCTGCTATCAGAGGAATTGTCAGAAAGGAGCTGTTAATATAGTTAGTCGCACCGCTCGGTGTCACTCGCGGATCTGATCCGGCATCCGATACTCTCAGGGGTGCTGCAGAGTTCATCACCACATTGAACGCGCTGTCGGTTTTTAGGGGGAATTCAATCGTATCGGGCGCATGTCCCGGATCCAGGGTATCGGCAAGGATCATCCGATCCGGATCTTTTAGAAAAAGGCTGCCACCATCGGCCCGCATGCAATTCGCCAGTTCCTTCAGAAACAGGTGGGCCATCGCTTCTCGGTCTGAACCGATGGGGATCTCTGCGAGGTTTAAAACAGCTTCCTGCAATCGCTCCCCAAGGCCCATTGCATCGTTCCTATTGCTATCGGGCGGGTCGTTCATGATCTCCATGGGTCCTCCGCTTGGATAGTGATAAAATCGAAAATTTATCGCTCAGGAATTGGAACGGTCGCGTCCACGGTAGGGGGATATTTCTCGAATCCGGTCCTTAAAGAAAAGATCATACGGAGCCGGGTACTTGTCAATGCTCGATTTTTAGGTTTAATATACGGATATTATTTAAGTATTTGAGAGGCCTCGCTCTCCCAGGTTGCCGTATCGGTGGTAGGTGTGGCAGATACTCTGGTTCGTGAGGTAGTGCAGCAATTCGATACGCCCCTCCATAAGCACGCGACCCCGACTGACATGAAAACCTTCGGCCGCAGCGCTCGCCATCACGTCGGCCTCAACCCGATCCGGCGCGGCATAGCGTATCCGATCGATCCGGGGTAGATGCGCGGCAAGGGTGGCCGACGTCTGGGTAACGATCTTGGCATCACCCGCAAGACGCCGGCCCTCTCTACCTAAGAGGAAATGTACTGCAGCCGATTCAAGGGACTCCGGAATGCTGACCTGCACCCGGCAACGGCAGATCCTGGCAGCTGCGATGCGCGCGAGGATCTCGAACAGAGAATCCTCCCTGTGCAGGCGGACCACCACCCGGCCGGCGGGCAGATACCGTAGCAGATTGTCTTGCCCCCTGAGATGGAAAAAATCATTCTCAAGGGAAAAATACGTTTGGTAATGATAAAGGTAGCTTCTCACCCCCCGGATGGTGCGGTCGATCTCACCGGCCACCGCCTTCATTCCTCCCCATTCTACCTGGCACTGCCAGTCGCTTGTCAGACGCAAGAGGGGATGCGCCTTCCCGATCAGGTCGATACGCGGAAAACCCGTCTCTTCGTAATCCATGAATTGGGTCACGTAATCGGGTCCACCGGCCTTGATCCCAGGTCCAATGGCGGATTTTCCCATCCCGCCGAATGGCTGTCGAAGGTTAATCGCGCCGGTGGTACCCCGGTTGATGTAGAGGTTGCCGGCCCGCACAGCAGACCGCCAGCGTTCCTGCTCCCGGTGATCCAGGCTTTCCAGCCCCGATGTGAGACCGTATCCGGTTCCGTTGGCCAGTTCGATGGCGTGGTCCAGGTCATCGGCTGGCATCACGCCGAGGATCGGCCCGAAAAATTCAGTAAGGTGGGTAAGGGATCCCGGTGTCACCCCCCACTTGATGCCGGGGGACCACATCAACGGGTTTCCGTCGATCATTTCGGGTTTCAGCGCCCAGGATTCGCCGGGCTCAAGGCGGGTCATGGCCTTCATGAGAAGATCGCCGGGCGGCTTGATCAGTGCAGACATGCGGTTTTCAAAATCCCAGGCCGATCCCACCGCCACGCTTTGTGCAGCGTCCACAAGGCGGCTTTTGAAGTCGGGGTCCTTGTAGACCTCCCTTTCAAGGATTAGCAAAGATGTGGCGCTGCATTTCTGTCCGCTGTTGCCGAAAGCGGAATAGATGATATTTTCGATGGCCTGGTCCCGGTCGGCCATGGCCGTCACGATCGTGGCGTTTTTCCCGCCGGTTTCGGCGGCAAGGAGCATGTCGGGCCTTCTGCGCAGGATATCCATACCGGTATCGGTGCCCCCTGTGAGAATCACATAATCCACCGATGGATGTTCGGTGAGATACCGTCCTTCTTTATCTCCTTTGCATGGAAGAAACTGCAAAATGTTTCGTGAGATCCCCGCTTCCCAGAAGCATCGACACAGCCGCCAGGCCACCGGAACCGCACGTGAAGACGGTTTCAATATGACGGTGTTGCCGGCCGAAAGGGAGGCGACGATACCGCCACACGGAATGGCAATTGGAAAATTCCAGGGCGAGATCACCACGCCGACCCCCTTTCCACGGACCTTCAGGTGGGGAATCCGGCTGTATGCTTTAACTGAAAACGGATAGAACTCTGCAAAATCGATTGCCTCGGAGACTTCGGTGTCCGATTCGCTGAACACCTTGCCCGTGTTGGCGGCGGCGGAACCGATCAGGTCTCCGCGTGCACGACGCAATTCAACCGCCACCCTGGAAAGCAGCTCATGGCGCTTTGCAATGGGCATGGTTCGCCATCCGTCCGGATCCTTTTTGGCGGTGGCCATCGCCCGGTCGATGTCTTCCTGTCGGGCCAGGGCAAACACCGCCAACGGTGCACGCCGGGACGGATTTTCGGCAACCCGTGAAGGGTCGAACGACTCCCGGTGCTCCCGATTCACAAAGATCTCCCGGCCGTCAACTACGATGGGGATCGCTTCGGGTCTTTCTGCCGATCGGTTCATCCACCGGGAGCGGATCTCTTCCGCCCAATTTCGGTTGGCCGGAAGAGACCAGTCCGTATCCGGTTCATTGGAAAACGCATCCGCACGAAAGGTGCTCCCTTTCCTCTCCACCGGCTCCCCATTTCGATCCTGGCATCGGTTGGGGCCAAATGAGATCCTGTTCACGTGGCGACAGGCAGCAGCGAATGCTTTTTCCAAAGACCGCCACTCACTGGAATCGGTGGCAAGATGAGGCGCATATCGAAGAAAATTTTCAGGAGCGGTGTTTTCATCCAAACGACGGACCAAATAGCCGATGGCATTGATGAATTCCTCTTTTCCCGCCACCGGTGCGTATAGCAGCAAATCTTCCGACGTTTCGGCAAGGGCTCGCCGTACGTGATCTGCCATCCCCTCCAGCATCTCGAAGCAATACTTTTCGGCCACTTTGTTGGCTTTGCCGAGGACGGCCGCATAGGCAAGATCGAATAGGTTATGTGAGGCGATGCCCAGATGCACCGCCTGGATGTTTTCCGGTCGCATGCCGTAGGTGACCATCTGCTTATAGCTGGCATCCACCGAAAGCTTATTGTCATAGGGGGCAAGCGGCCAGCCGGAAATTGAAGCCCCTACCTGTTCCATCTCCATATTGGCCCCCTTGACGATCCTCAGTTTGATCGGGGCCCCGCCTTTTTGAATGCGGGCCTTGGCCCACCGGGTCAGCTGCACCTGTACGGGAAAAGCGTCTGGGAGATAGGCCTGGAGGACAATGCCGGCGGAAACCCCATGAAGCGCCTCTTTTTCAAGGGTCCGGACGAAGGCCTCAAGGGTGATTTCCATATCCTGATATGCCTCCATGTCCAGATTAACGAATTTGGGCACGCAGACCCCGTCGTGGCGGGTGAATGTATGGGCTTGTGCGGTTCGGTAGAGCCGGGAGAGTCGTTCCGACAGAACGTTCACCGTATGGTCAAACGCAAGGGAAGAGATTTGGGAGTAGATGGTTGAGATTTTGACGGAGATATATTCAATATCTGGATTTTTAAGATCCGCTATATACGCGTTGAGCCGCTTTTGGGCCTCCTTTTCACCGAGAAGCGCCTCCCCCAGATGGTTGACGTTGATTCGCACCCCCTGGGCCTTTCGCTTTTTCAGATAATCGCGAAGGAGATCCGGTTCCCCGGGAATAATGGCCCTTCCACTGTCTTTTCGCATCTTTTCGATCATCTTGGGAACTGACAGGAAGGGAAGATGACGTCCCAATCCCAAGAACATATGGACCATCAGCTTCTCCCTGCCGGAAAAAAAATCGGGAACGCCGTGGTGCCGCAGCACGGCATTCACCTGATCCGCCACACGGCTCCTGTCGGCGGATCGAAAACTCTGGTCAATCAATTTGGATAACACTATCTTGTCCATGGGGTGGGTCAGCAGACGCTTGAATTGCCCCCGGGCCTTCTTCTCTTCGGGCGTCAGCAGTTCGTTGGCGCGGTCCTGCCACTTTCTGGCCAGCCGGATGGCCCGATTCACCATTTTTTCTTCGATCTGTAACTTCATGGTCAATTAATGCCGATTTATGAATTTTAACGTTTATTATCTGAATGTTGCGCTATTATCAGTATTGGCATTCCGCCGGGGATCGTCAACCCAATGCATTATTACCAGGGAGCCGCATTTCCGAAAGTGCACAAATCATCTCGGGCCTTTGACCTGGAACGCATGTTTGTGTAAAATGGCGTATTACAAAGCTCCCATTCACCATTTGTTCTGTTCGGTACGACTGAGTAATGGAATGGTGGTTGATATTTGAAGGCCGGTCATGCCGTGAGTGGGTTTCACTGACAGGTAAAGGAGGGATCCATCATGGAAGCATCTGATATTTTGGGAAAAGTACCCCTTTTTACCAATCTGGGCAAAAGAAACCTGACCCGGCTTGCCGAATCGGTTCGGACCCACGAATTCAATAAAGGGGATATCATTATCCGGGAGGGGGATAAAAGCAGCGGTCTTTTTGTGGTTATCGAAGGCATATGCCGCGCCGTTATCGCTCTAGGAGAAAAAAACGAACGAAAGCTGGAGGCCATTGGACGGTATTCCTACTTCGGAGAAATGGCCCTTATTGACGAGCTGGCCCGTTCCGCAAGCGTGGTAGCAGAAACCGATGTAAAAGCCCTGTCAATCTCCCAGCTAAACCTGGAAAAGGAGATCCGGCGAAACTCGGAATTGGCCATCGAATTGCTCAAAACCCTAAGCCTGCGCGTCCGGTCGCTCAATGCCATCATCCAGAGAATCAGCGATACCCGGTTTCCCATTTGCCTCAAATGTTACAAAATGTGCGATGCCGACAACAACTGGGTCTCCGTGGACAATTTCCGGTGGGATTATTCCGAAACAAAGATCAAGCAGCCGATCTGTCCCGAATGTCACGCCAAACACTTTTCTCCCGTGTGATGACCGCTATCGGAGAATGAATCCCTTTTTTAGTGGATCCTCCGGATCGATCAGAAACTCATGCCGTCCGGTAATATGGGCCGACCCCTCCACTTCCGGAATCACCGCCGGGTAGGGACCGAACCGGGTGGTTTTCACCACGCTCCCCCTGAACCGGCTCCCGATGATACTCTCGATAACGACAGGTTCGTTTAAACCGATCTCTCCCTTTGCATGATGCAGGGCCAGCCGGGCGCTTACGCCGGTGCCGGTGGGACAGCGGTCCACCTCGCCCCCGGCGAAAATGCACACATTGCTGCTGTGGCTGCCTTCTTCCCGGGGCGGACCGATAAAGATCGTCCCGTAAAGAAAGCTCAGATCCTCCTCAAAGGGATGGGGGATCGGCCGGGCGGCCATCACGGCCCGCTTGATCGCCATCCCTTTGGCCACTAGTTCAGGAAAATCCTCGGGTTGGGTGGTCAATCCAGCATCCTCAGCCTGGACATAGGCGTAAAATGCACCTCCATAGGCGATGTCGTAGCGAACGCTTCCCAGCCCCGCGACGTCCACCGTTTCATCCCTCGCCAATACAAATGAGGGCACATTGTGAAAATAAACGCTTATCACCCGGTTTTCCTCCACCCGGGCATGGGCCGTCACCAGTCCGGCCGGGCTGTCGATGCGGATGACGGTCTCCGGTTGTACAGCGGGAATCATGCCGGTTTCCACCGCAACGGTGGCCATCCCGATAATGCCATGACCGCACATGGTGCTGTATCCCTCGTTGTGCAGAAACAAAACACCGAAATCCGCCGTTTCGGTAACCGGCGGGGTGACCACGCACCCGTACATGTCCGCATGGCCCCGGGGTTCCCACATCAATGCTTTTCGCAGATGGTCCAGGTGGGTTTTCATGTAACGCCGGCGGGCCAGTATCGTGTCCCCCTCAAGGTTGGGGAGGCCGCCTGTAATAATTCGAAAGGGTTCACCGCCGGTGTGGGCGTCGATGGTGGTGATCCGCTGCCAGTGGCCGGGCACCTCCCATTGCTTTAGCCGATCTATCATGTCATTGTCTCCCGGTAAGGGTTTCCCGCAGGATCCCGGAAATCTTTATCCGCATTATGCAACAAATGGATGAAAAATCAATTCGATTCACGGACCGCTGTAATGCAGCTTGACAATTTGTCATGGGTAGATCAAACAGTTCAATCAACCCAACAGGGAGTGAAATGAAACGCGAAGAACCCACCATCCAGTACGCAACCCCCATCGATGCGCCATCGTTGGCGAAATTGGCGGAAAGAACATTCCGGGATGCATTTTCCCATCTGAACAATAAAGAAAATTTTGAAAAGTATGTGGCGGCCTCCTTTACGGAAGGACAGATCCGATCGGAGCTTATGGACCCTGCCGTCGATTTTTTGATCGCATGCATTGGAGACAAATGGGTGGGATATGCCAAGCTGCACGAAAGCCATCCCCCTGACTGCGTCAAACCGCTGCCGGCCATCGAGCTTTCCAGGCTATACAGCGAGCAGCGGTTTCTGGGCTGTGGCATCGGACCAGCGCTCATGAACGCCTGCATCGCGCACGCCAAAGAGCGGGCATTTAGATCCGTCTGGCTCGGAAGCTGGCAGGAGAACCATCGGGGGAATGCTTTTTACAAAAAGATGCGGTTTGAGGTTCTCGGCGAGAAAACTTTCGTTATGGGTTCGGAGAACCAGGAGGATTTCATCTATGTGAAATCCATCGGGTAGAGGCGAACACCCCACCTTTCAGGCAACCACCTCTTCCAACTCCTCCCGGATGGCGTTGAGGTGCCGGGACATCCAACGGGCGGCGCCGTCCCCGTCTCCCTGTTCGATGCTTTCCACCGTCTTTCCGGCCGACCGGATGGAAAAGCGGCGGTATTCGGAAGAGAGTCTGGCGGTCTTCAGGCGTGCATGGTGGTTCACCACCTTGTCCAGCACCATCCGGGTCATTTCACAAATGACGATATTGCCCGTGGCCTCTGCCAGGCAGTCGTGAAAATCCATGTCCGCCTTGAGAAATACGGCGTAATCCCCGCCTGCGGCGTCCACACGCTCTATAACCGCTTTCAGTTTTCGGATCTGGGCCGGGTCCGCCCGCTCTGCGGCAATGGCGGCGGAGCGGCATTCCAGAACCTCCCTTGCCTCCATGAGATCGAAGATGGAACCGGCCTGCAGGGCGGCTTCGAAACGGCCTTCTGAAATGTCCCCGTCGGGAAGTTTCCGGCGGATATAGGTGCCGCTGCCGTGGATCGCCTCAAGGTAACCCATCACCACCAACGCGTTGATCGCCTCCCGAACCGACGAGCGCCCCACACCCATGATCCGGGCCAGATCCCGCTGGGCCGGAAGGCGGCTGCCCGGAACCAGCTCACCGGATGTTATCTTTACAAGGATCTGCTCCGCCACCATCTCCGGAGCGGAGCTTTTCCGGATGCTTTCAAAACCCGTCATGGGCCGTCCTTTTCATGATCTCTTCCTGGAGCTGGGGCGTCAGATCCACGAAGTAATCGCTGTATCCGGCCACGCGGACAATGAGATCCCGGTATTCCTCGGGATGTTTTTGCGCCCGCTTGAGATCCTCGAGCCGTACCACATTGAACTGAATGTGGTGGCCGTCCATTTTGAAATAGGCACGGATCAAATGCACCAGGTGGTCCAGGCCCCCCGCCTCTTCCAGCAATCGGGGAAGGAACTTCTGATTGAGCAGGGTGCCGCCGGTGCGGATGTGATCGATCTTGGCCGCCGATTTGACCACGGCGGTGGGGCCGTTGACGTCCGCCCCCTGGACCGGTGAGATACCTTCGGAAAGGGGCTTGCCTCCTTTTCGTCCGTCGGGAAGGGCACCGGTGATGCTGCCGAAGTACACGTGGCAGGTGGTCGGCAGCAGGTTGATCCGATGAACGCCCCCCCGGGTGTTGGGCCGTCCGTTCACCGCAGCGAAGTAGGCCTCGAATACCCGCTTCAAGACGTCGTCCGCACGGTCGTCGTCATTGCCGTATTTGGGGGTGTCATGAACCAGAGATTTTCTCAATTCCTCATGCCCGGTAAAATCCTTTTTTAGGGCGTTGAGCATCTGTTCCATGGGAACGGTTCCCCGGTCGAACACATGGGTTTTGAGCGCCGTGAGTGAATCGGTCACAGTGCCCAACCCCACCCCCTGGATGTAGGAGGTGTTGTACCGGGCGCCGCCCGAATTGTAGTCCCGCCCGTTCTGGATGCAGTCTTCGATGAGAAGCGAAAGAAACGGCACTGGCATGTATTTGGCATTGATCCGTTCGATAATGTTGTTGCCGCGGATCTTGATATCCACGAAGTGGCGGAGCTGAAGAGTGAAGGCGTCGAAAAGTCCGTTAAAATCCGCAAAGGATTTGGGGTCGCCGCTTTCCGGTCCGATCCGCTTACCGGTGGCGGGATCGACACCGTTGTTGAGGGTGACCTCCAGGATCTTGGGTAGATTGAAATACCCGGTGAGAAAATAGGCCTCCCTTCCGAAGGCGCCTGCCTCCACGCAACCGCTGGCGCCCCCTTCACGGGCATCCTCCACGCTTTTCCCCTGGCGGACCAGCTCCTGAACAATGCTGTCTGTGTTGAAGATCGACGGTTGGCCGAACCCGGTTCTAACGATCTTCAAAGCTCTGCGGATAAACCGGTTTGGATTTTTCCGACTGAGCTGGACCATTGAGCTCGGCTGGAGCAGCCGCATCTCTTCGATGACGTCCAGCATCAGGTAGGTGAGATCGTTGATCCCGTCCCGGTTGTCGGGGGTGACGCCGCCGAGGTTGATCAGGGCGAAATCCACATAGGTGTTGCTCTCTTTAAGCGTGACCCCGGTTTTCGGGGGTGCGGGGTGGTTGTTGAACTTGATCCAGAAGGCACAGAGCAGTTCTTTTGCCCGTTCCCGGGTCAGGGTGCCCTCGGCCAGCTCTTTTTCGTAAAAGGGGTAGAGGTGCTGGTCCAGGCGTCCGGGGTTGAATGCGTCCCACGGGTTGAGTTCGGTGATGACCCCCACATGGACAAACCAGTAGTATTGCAGTGCCTCCCAGAATGTCCGGGGCGCCTTTTCCGGCACCCGCCGGCAGATGGCCGCCATCTGATCAAGCTCTTCCCGTCGGGTGTCGTCCGTTTCCTTTTCCGCAAGCAGGGCCAGCTTGTCCGCATGCCGGCCGGCAAAGGCGATGAGCGCATCAGCGGCAATCTCCATGGCCACAAGCTCTTCCTTTTTGTCCAGGGCATGGGGATCGTTGAAAAAATCAAGCGCCTCCCGGGCGGTCCGGATCTCCTGTTTCATCTCCTGAAAGCCGGTGTGGTAGATCTTTCCCCCCAGCACGGTATGGCCAGGGGATCGCTGCTCCTGAAACTCTGTAAAGATCCCGGCTTCATAGGCATCGATCCACGAAGGAGACATGCTGGCGAATATCTTTTCCCGCACCGATTTCCCCTCCCAGAAGGGGATCACCCGCTCCCGGTAGACCTCCCGCGTCTTTTCGTCTACATCGAAGGGAACCTTTTCCCGTCCGGACATGAGGTCCAGGTCCCGGACCGAGTGGATGCACACCTCAGGATAGGTGGGGGTCGCCTTAGGTGCCGGCCCCCTTTCTCCGACGATCAGTTCGTGCTCCCCAATGTATATCGCCTTGTGCTCCAGCACATATTTGAAAGACAGGGCCCGTTGCACCGCCACCGCCTCTTTCTGGGCGATCCCATCCGCATAAAAACGCGTCATCAGTTCTGCACGCTCGGCGGACACCCTGGGCCGGGCTTCTATACTTTGTGTCCTCAAGGATTGAATTCGTTGGTTCATGGTTATCCTCCTACGGTCACGGAGAGGCCGTAATCTTTAAAAATGTTCCCCACCGCTGTTACCTGATCGTCCGATGGCGGCCGGACGCCATCCATTCTGTTTTTCATCGCAAGTCTTTCATATTTACCGCCTCCGATACGGTGCATGGGCAGGATATCAATCCCTTCCGCCGATCCACGGGAGCGCACCCATCCGGCAATGGCTGTGATATTCTCCACTGCATCGGTCATCCCCGGAATGAGCGGGAAACGGATGCGATAGGGTACACGCGAGTCGGAAAGGGTCTTAAGGTTTTCAAGGATCAGATGGTTGGACGCGCCGGTGAAAGTGCGGTGCAGCCCTTCATCCATGATCTTGAGGTCGAACAAGACGCGGTCCGTCAAACGGAGTACAGCGGCAAAGATCTCCATGGGTGCATGGCCCGAGGTGTCCAGAACGGTGTGGATCTCCCGATTCCGGCATTCCCGAAGAAGCGCCTTGAGAAAGGGGGCCTGCAAAAGGGGCTCCCCCCCGGAAAAGGTGACGCCGCCGCCGGATTCGTCGTAAAACACCACATCCTTTTCGATCTCAGAAAGCACATGGGAAACCGACATTACCCGGCCGACGGTTTCCGTCCCCCCCCCATTGCCGGCGGCGGCTGCCATGGTCTGGGTTTCGGGATTTTTTCCTTCCGGGTTGTGGCACCAGGGGCAGGCCAGGGGACAACCCTTTAGAAATATTGTGGTGCGAATGCCAGGGCCGTCATGTATGGCATACTTTTTTATCTTGAATATGATGCCGCTGTGCCCGTTTCTATTCATCGCAATATTGCTCAGGTCTTCAGACCAATTTTTATCCACCTATGACAGAATTCCGGCACTTGTTCAATATAAATTGGACCGCTTTATAGATATCGCCCAAATAACGGCCTGTGAAACCAATTCAACAGATGATTGAGGCAACTGACCATTAATTTAATTCCGTCATTAGCTTCAAACCAACCGAGCCCTTTTGATATCGGGATCAAAACTATGATAAAAAAGGGGTCACAGACAACCCCTCATGTATCGATAACAGGAGTCATCATGAAAATACTCATCATCGGCGGTAACGGCACCATCGGCAAAAGGGTGAGCACCCATTTTTCGAAGGCGCATGAGGTCGTCCTCGGCGGACGAAATTCCGGGGACGTGACCGTGGATATTACTGACAGCAATTCCATTGAGGGGATGTATGAATCCGTCGGGAGTGTGGATGCCGTGGTCTGTATGGCAGGTGAGGCCAAATGGGCGGCTTTTGATTCCATGTCCGAAATGGAGATTTTTTCCCAGGCCACAATCCGATACCCAGGGCCAAAGTGGTGAACGGCTATGTCCGGAGCGTATTGGGAAAAGGCAACGGAGAGATCATCCGGATGTATGACAACTGCTGACGGAATCACCGGATCCGGTAAGGATAAAGATCGATATGGGCCGGTTTGCCGGTGACCATTTCCGCCACCAGTTTCCCGGTCCGGGGAGCCATGGAGATCCCCTCCATGTTATGGCCTGCTGCAATGATCACGTTGGGAAAGCGGGGGGAGCGGTCGATGACCGGCAGGCCGTCGCAGGTCATGGGGCGCCATCCGCACCACTCCTCTGTAACGCCGCTAAACCGAAGGCCGGGAAGATACTGCCACGCGGTTTCATACAACATGTCGAGACGATCGCGGTTTAGCCGGTCGTCGTAACCGGCAAATTCCATGGTGCCGCCGATCCGCAGACCGTCTGTGTGAGGTGTGGCCACCACCTTGGCAGCTTCGAAAAAGGTGGGGATGGACGGACCCTTCTCAGGATCTTTCAAAACAACCGAATATCCTTTTCCCGGCTGGATGGGCAGCCGGCATCCCAGTTCACCGCCCAAAAACGGGGTCCAGGCCCCGGTGGCCACCACGAAGTGATCGGCTGCAACAGCTCCTCCAGGTGTTTCGGCTGCTGCCGCGCTTTCGCCGTTTATTTCAAATCCGGTGACGACTGTCCGTTCCCGGATCTCGACCCCCATCTTGTTCAGTAGGATGCGAAAACCCTCCATCAGCAGATCCGGCCTCAAATGGGAGACGTTTTCCGAGTACCAGGCACCGACCGCCTTTTGACCCACGGCAGGTTCCATATCGGCAAGTTCATTCCCCTTGAGTCGTGTGGCACCCTGTCCGAATTGCCGGGCCAGGACATCTTCATGGGCAAAGGCGTCGGTCCCTTTTTGGGAATCGAAGAGATGGAGGGCGCCCTTTTTCTCCCAGTTGCACGTCATCTCTTCCGTGCCAATGAGATCGCTGTAAAGATCGATGGCGTCTTCCAGCAGGGCGGCGCGGCCGGTTGCGGCGTCCATGACCTTTCCGGGGAAAGAAGCAGCGATAAAATGCAGCAGCCAGTTCAAAAACGCCGGGTCCTGCCGCGGTCGGATCAGCAGGGGGGCATCATTTCGGAACATCCAACCGATTCCTTTTACGACGTTCCCCAACGAGTTGATGGGCAGTACATGGCCGGGTACCACCAGGCCGCAGTTGCCGTGGGAGGCCCCCTGTCCGAAGTGGTCCCGTTCCAGAAGGGTCACCCGCAGTCCCTCCCGCCTCAAAAAATAAGCGGCGGATGCGCCGATCACGCCCCCGCCGATAATGACCGCATGATGTTGTGTATTCATGAATGCGCTGCGATTATTCCCCCAGGTATGCCTTTCGGATCTCCTCGTTGTGCAAAAGGGCATGGGCGGAATCTTCCATGGTGATATTCCCGGTTTCCAGCACGTAGCCCCTTTCAGCGGTCTGGAGCGCCAGGTTGGCGTTCTGTTCGACCAGCAGGATGGTGGTGCCGTCGTTTTTGTTGATGTCCCGGATAATGTCGAAAATCTTCTGGACGAAAAGAGGGGCCAGACCCAGGGAGGGTTCATCCAGGAGCAGCAGTTTGGGACGGCTCATCAAGGCCCGGGCGATGGCCAGCATCTGCTGCTCGCCACCGGACAGGGTGCCGCCCTCCTGTTTGCGTCTCTCGGCCAGGATGGGAAAGATCGAAAACACGTGGTCCAGGTCCCTGTCGATCTCACGCCTTTGCTTCCGATAAAACGCGCCGAGCTCCAGGTTCTCCCTCACCGTGAGCCGGGGAAAGATCCGGCGGCCCTCGGGTACCTGGCACAGTCCCAGGGGGGGGAGGGTTTCTGCGGCACGCCCGTGGATCGGCTCGCCGTTGTAGAAGATCTCCCCCTCATCAACGGAAACGATGGAGCAGATGGTCATGAGGGTGGTGGATTTTCCGGCACCGTTGGCGCCGATCATGGCGACGATCTCCCCGGGAAACACTTTCAGGGAGATCCCTTTCAGGGCCTTGATCCGGCCGTAACTGGAGGATACATTTTTCAGTTCTAGAATCGGTTTCGCAGCCAATTATCCCTCCCTTTCCTCGGACCGGGTGCCCACACGTTTGGCCGGGATCAGGCCCTCCGGCCGGAACAGCATCATCAGCGTCATGGCCGCACCGAACGCCAGCATCCGATACAGCTCAAATTCCCGGAACACCTCGGGCAGTACGATCAGCGCCGCGGCCCCCAGTATGATTCCGGGGATGGACCCCATCCCCCCCAAAACCACCATGCACAGCACCATGGCAGACTCGAGGAAGGTGAAGCTTTCCGGGCTGACGAACCGCATCCGGGCGGAAAAAAACGCCCCGGCCAGACCGGCGAACACGGCCCCCATGGCGTAGGCCAGCAGCTTGAGGCGGAACGTGTTGACCCCCATGAGACCGGCAGCCGTTTCATCCTCCCGTATCGACTCCCATGCCCGGCCGATCCGGGAATAGTTGAGGCGGTAAACCGAAATGACGGTAATGATGGCAAGGGCCAGGATCACGTAATAGAGAAAATGAAGCTTCTTTAGCCACAGGTGCTCGAAGCTCAAACCACCTTCGAAGCTGGGGATGTAAATCCCGGGCACCTTGACCCCGAGGATTCCGTTGGGACCGTTGGTGAGCTCCATCCAGTTGTTGAGGATGATGCGGACGATCTCTCCGAATCCAAGGGTGACGATGGCCAGGTAGTCGCCCCGCATCCGGAGGGTGGGATATCCGATAATGCAGCCGGCAATGCAGGCGAAAAAGGCGGAGATGGGCAGGCAGACCCAGAAGGAAAGCCCGTAGTGAATGTTGAATAGCGCGTAGGAATAAGCGCCCACCCCGTAAAAGGCGATATACCCCAAGTCCAGCATTCCGGCCAGCCCGATGACGATGTTCAGTCCCAGGCCCAGGCAGATGTAGATGAGCACGTTGATGGCCACGTCCTGGGCGTACCGGTTGGTGAAAAGGGGAAACAGGAGGGCTGCGATCAATAAAAGGGTCAGCCAGACCCATGCGGGCAGGGTGCCGGAAAGGGTTAAGACCTTGTCCCGAGCATTCGCCACAGGGGTGGTGACGCCGCTGAGCGCACCGCTTTTGTTGGTGACATAGATGCAGAGGCAGAAAAAAGTGCCGAGGAGAATGTAGCCCCATACCGTCAGGGTTCGTCCCACTGAAAGCGTACCGTCGGGATGGATTCCCAGAAGCGGCCAAAGCAGCCCCAACAGCCACAACATGCCGATGGCATACGTTTTAAAGATCTTTTTAAACTCTAGTATCATCGATATTCTCGCCCATGATTCCGGTGGGTTTGAAGTACAGCACCGCAATCAGTATGATAAACGCAAATACGTCTTTATATTGACCGGAGATATATCCGGCCCCGAAAATCTCCACCATGCCGATGATGAGTCCCCCCAGCATGGCGCCGGTGATATTGCCGATCCCGCCCAGCACGGCCGCGGCAAAAGCCTTAATCCCCGGGACGAAGCCCATGTCGTACCGGACGGACCCGTAGTACAATCCCACCATGATCCCGGCCGCAGCGGCGAGCCCGGCCCCGATGGCAAACGTCAGGGAGATGATTTTGTTGCTGCCGATGGATACCAGAGCGGACATCACTTTGTCCTGGGCCGTGGCTCGCATGGCCATGCCGATCCGGGTCTTGAACACCAGGATATTGAGACCGATGAGCAGGATGACGGTCATGGTCACGATCATGATCTGCAGATAGGTGATGGTCACCATGCCGAATTCGAATCCGCCGTCAAACAGCTCCCCGGGATAGGGTTTGTCGAAAACCCCCTGGGTCAGCATCAACCCGTTTGACAGGAAGATGGACATGCCCAGGGCGGACAAAAGTGCTGCCAGGCGGGATTGGAACCGCAGGGGCTTGTAAGCCACTTTCTCCACGCCCATGGCCAGAAAGGCGCAATAGGCCATTGCCAAAGCAAACGCCCCCATGAGGCAGAGCCACGGATGGGTTTCCATGTAGCCCAGCCCCGCGAAGTAGCTCAGCAGAATCACGCCCATATAACCGCCGGCGGCAAAAAACTCACCGTGGGCGAAATTGATCAGCTGGATCACGCCGTAGACCATGGTGTAACCCAGGGCGATGAGGGCATACAATCCCCCTAGGGTCAAACCGTTGATCAATTGCTGTATAAAATATTCCATATTGATACGACCGTTGGTCCTGTTGCCATGTACCGACGCGTGCCGGTATCATGGCTTTCTGAAAAAGCGGCTCCGTTCAAAATGGCTTCTGTAAAGCGTCCGGATCCGCCGTAAAAAGCGGAATGCCCGGCGTTTGGCCGGGCATTCCCAATATTGCGATCTATTTTACGAACCCTTTTTCCGGGGTCCAATAGAGCTTGTATTCGCCGCCATCGATTTTGAAGGCCACGTAGGAGGAGCCTGAGTCACCCGAAGGTTTGAACTTGACGTGCTTGGAAGCGCCCTGGAAATCCATCTTCATGATCTCGGCCTTGACCTTTTTAGGATCGGTGGTGCCGGCCGCCTTGATGGCTCTCAGTAGAACAACCGCCGCATCATAAGCATAGGTCCCATAGGCGCCGATCTCACCGTAGTTGGAGGTAAAGCGCTTTTCGTAAGCCTTGTAGGCATCCGTCATTTTGTCGGTGTAGCCGTAGGTGACAAAGATCCCTTCGGCGGCATCCTTGGCGACCTTGATGAAGTTGGGATGGTACATGGCATCCTGGGAAACGATCTTGGATTTGAGGCCCATGCGTTTGGCCTGGATCGCCATGAGGCTGCCGGAAGCGTGGTTCTGGAGGGACATGTAAAACACATCGGGGTTGGCGCGCTTGACCATGGTCAGAACGGCGGAAAAGTCCTTGTCGCCCTGGTTGACATGATCCCTGCCCAGAACGTTCATCCCCATCTTTTTGGCATTGGCGACCACGCCGTCGGCCAGACCCTGGGAATAGGTGGTTTTGTCGTCTACAACAAAGATGGTCTTGGCCTTCATGCCTTCCATCATGAACTTGACCGCTGCCGGCGCCTGATCGTCGTCACGGCCGCACATGCGGAACATGTAGGGCAGGCCGCGATCGGTCACGTCCTGATGCGTGGAAGCGGGTGTGATCATGATGATGTCCTCTTCGGCCAGGGTGGCCGAGGCCGGGATGGTGGAAGAGGAGCAGTAGGCGCCGATAACACCGGCTACCTCAAGGTTGATCAGCTTGTTCGCTGCGGCCACCGCCTGTTTGGGGTCGCAGGCCGTGTCCTGGGGGGAAAGTTCAATTTTGTCATAACCGGGAATGCCGCCCTCGTCGTTGATGACATCGATGGCGCACAAAACACCGTTTTTAATATCGTTGCCGTCTGCTGCGTAGGGTCCGGTGAGCGGTCCCATGGACCCGATCATCAGAGTCTTGGCAGAGGCCGTGCCAAAGAGAAACGGCACCACCATCAATCCTGCAATTAGCATCAAAATCGTTCTTTTCTTCATCTTTTCCTCCTTGGTTAGGGATGAATTCGAACCCATCGAATCCACCGGGTGTTGGGTAAGTCGGTTGGTTACGACCCTCTTTATTGCGCGTGTCAGCCGGCTGCGGCTTCCGCAGGCTGGCCTAGATAAGCCTCGATCACGTTTGGATCGTTCCGGATCTCTTCGGGAAGGCCCTCGGCTATTTTAACGCCGTGGTCCACACAGACGATACGGTGGCAGACCCCCATGACGACTTTCATGTCATGTTCCACCAGCAGAATGTCGATGCCGAGGTCTGAAATACGGGCGATATCCTCCATCAGCTCAGATGTTTCCGCCGGATTCATCCCGGCTGCCGGCTCGTCCAGCAGGAGCAGTTTGGGGTCTGAGGCCAGCGCCCTGGCGATCTCCAGGCGACGCTGAAGACCGTAGGACATGTTTTGGGCCACGGTATCGGCAAATTCATCCACCCGCATGACGGCAAGGGCCTGTCTTGCTTTTTCCCGGATGGCCGCCTCCTCTCTTTTCTGGGAACGGGACCTCAATATGGCGCCAACCACCCCTTTTTTAGAACGGCAATGAAGTGCCACCATGGCATTCTCCAGGGCCGTCATGTTGGAAAACAGGCGGATGTTCTGAAAGGTCCTGGCGATGCCTTTGGGAAAAATATCGTAAGGTCTCCGGCCGAGGACGCTTTCTCCTTCAAATACCACGTCTCCTTCCGTTGCTTTGTATACGCCGGTAAGGACGTTGAAAATGGTGGTTTTGCCGGCCCCGTTGGGACCGATGAGCCCGATGATTTCCCCGGTGTTGACGGAAAAGCTCACATCGGAGAGTGCCAGCAATCCACCGAATTTAACCGTAATGTTCTTGACCTCTAGATTTGCCATAGATTCTGTTAGCCGTTGTTGTGCCGGCATCGCCGGCGTTTATTCAGCTTTTTCCGCCTGCCGCTTCATGTAGGTGTTGAATCGCTCCACGTGGGCCTGCGCCAGTTCCCGGGCCTTCTCGGCATCCCCTGTCTCCACCGCCCTTACGATACTTTCAAGATCCCGGTAATTTTCCAGCATCTCCCTTTTTTTCATGGGCAGGAAGGTCTCGAAATAGCGGCGGATGTTGTCGTGGACCATTTTGAGAACCGAAATGTAAATGGGATTGCCCGCAATCCTCACAAATGAGAGGTGAATTTTTTTGTCCGTATCCAGAAAATCGCTGACCCGGCGCTCTCCCTCCTTCGCGCAGGCTTCGGCTTCGGCCAGGAGCAGGGTCAGTTTCTGGATATCCTCCGGCTTTCTCCGGGTGGCGGCCATGGCGACCACATCTCCCTCCACCCCTTTGCGGAACTCGGCAAGGTGGTTCAGGGAAACTTTCCGGGACTGGATCAACAGATCGAGGCTTTCGCTCATCTGATCGGCAGAGATGGACTTGACCACAGCGCCACCTCCCATCCCCAGCTTGATCTCGATGAGCCCTTTTTGCTCCAGCACACGCAGTGCCTCCCGTATGGTGCTCCGACTGGTCTGAAGCATCTCCCGCAATTCACGCTCGGCGGGCAGCTTATCCCCGGCCTTGAGGTTTCCCTCGAGGATCGCCTCCTGTATCTGGTCGACGACATCCTGGAAAATACGATTTTGTTTGGCGGCCCGGAATAGTTGTTCCATGGGTTTCATTATGGGGTTGGGAAATGGTTTGAAATGGTCGGACCATTATAGGAACCCCCCTCTTTTGTCAAGCAAAAAAAGGCTTAAAGGGATGGGGCAGGGCTTTATACCGATATCTCCGTGAAATGGTCGAACGCAGCCGCCAGTACGGAACTGCCACCCTGGCTATTTAAGGGCTTCCATTCCACAGCTCAGATCCCGATAGGGGGAAAACCGCTCAAGCACCATGCGGTCTGCTTCCGTTTCGGAATGGATGATCATCCGCCCCACCACCTCACCCAAGCCCGGTCCCAGCATAAACCCCTGCCCGCACATCCCTGCGGCGTGGAGCAACCCTTTCACGTCCCGGTTCCAACCTAAAATGGGCGATCCATCCGATGTCATGGGGTAGAGTCCACGCCAGACCCGCCGCACTCGAAGGCTTTGGAGCCGCGGCAGCAGCTCCACCATCCGGCGGCAGACTTGCGGCAAAAAGGTAGCGGTTTCCCGATAATCGATCCCGACGATGGGCGGGTCCGGAGTGATGCAGAACACCACCTGGCCGTGCCGGTTCTGATAAAAATAGTAATTCCGGGATCCGGGTACCGGCCTTAGGTCCACGACCATCGCATGGCAGAAAGACTGCACCGGCTCGGTGATGGCCGCTTCATGGGATTCCGGTATTACCGGCATTTCGCACCCCACCGATTGGGACAGGTCTCGCGAGCCTGCCCCGGCTGCCTCCACTACCACAGGGGCCCTGAATTCACCCCGGTCGGTGGCGACACCAATGACGGCGCCCTCTTTTTTTAACACAGAATGCACCGTGGTGTTGAACTCGAATGCAACCCCCAATTCCATGGCCTTGCGGCTAAAGGCATTGATGGCCAGAAGGGGAGATGCCGACCCGTCATTGGGGGAGAGGGTGCCCCCGATGAGCCCTTTGGGGTTGATCCCCGGTATGGTCTCCCGGATCTTTTGAGGAGACACAAAATCGATGTTCAGATGATATTGTTTCTGTATGGAGAGATAGGATTTGAGTAGCGTCTCCTCCTCCTTGCGGTAGACCGGAAAGACATACCCCCCCCGTATCCATTCGATGTTGTCCCCGTTGACCCGCTCCCATTCGGAGAAGACCTCGAGGGAGCGGTGGCAAAGGACGATTTTGGCCGGATCGGAATGGGTGGCACGAATGCCGCCGATGGCATGCTTGTTCTCTCCCTGGCCCGGTGACGGCCGGCGGTCGAGCACCGCCGTTTTCAGCCCCAGTCGGCCGCAGGAAAGGGCGATGGGAATCCCGACCGACCCGGCCCCGACGATAATGACGTCATATAGTGACATTTTGGCTCTTTTTATCCCTTTTCAATCCCGGCAAAATACCCCATGGGAACTTCCACGAAAAGCGGGCGATCGACCCTTTCGGTCACCTCTCCCGGATCAACACCCTCTTCCTGAAAAATTCGCCAGATCATGGGCCGGCAGGTTTTGGATCCACAGGAGCCCATGCCGGCCCGGGTCAACGCTTTGATTTGGTTGATGTCCCGCATCCCGTTCCGGATGACATCCCGTATCTCCCCGGCACTCACCCGTTCGCAGCGACAGACGATCGCTTCATCGGGTGCCGGTTGCTTTTCGTAGGTTTCTAAAGCTTCCATCCGGGGCTCCTGGACCCAGATGCCCGCCGCCTTCTGGGCCATCTTACGGTCCATCTGAACCTGCACCAGAAGGGTTCGCGGCATCTTTTTCTTCACCCGAACCTTTCTGACGGCAAAATTTCCAAGAATCGCCCCGTCGCGGTCGGTCACCGGGACCCGCTGCCCGGACTCCACCCGATCACGCCAGATTTCATAGGGCAGGGTGACCGTCGGCTTGTCCGGATCCTTTCGGTAATCCACCAGGGTGACGGCCAGGCCCGGGCAACCCCCCACACAATTGAGGCAACCGGTGCACTCCTTGTCCGGGTCGCGGTATGGAAGCCCGGTAATCCGATCCCCTTCGGTGTGCACCGCTCCAATGGGACAGGCCGATGTACAAGGGTTGCATGGAACCTCCTGAAAACAATGAAATATCGGAACCACTCCCTTCTCGGGAGCGCCGGCTTTCAATTGCCGAACCGGGCCGGGCCGGGATTTTAGGACAACGGCCTTTTCGTTCCATGAATCCGGCATCTCTCCGGTTTCAACACCCAGGGATCTGGCAATCCGGAATCCCTCGATCCGGCCGGTGAACATGGCGGCGGAGGCCTCGGCGATCTCCTGGGCATCGCCGGCCGAAAAAACATCCATGCCAAACGCCTGCGCCTTGATAAAAAACTCGTTTACCTGCGAAAGCCCCACAGCAATGAGCACCGTGTCCACGTCGTAGGCTTTCTCGGTTCCGGGAACAGGCCGCCAACGATCATCCAGGCGCGCGATGGTGGCCGATTCCACGCCGTCGGTGCCATGGACCGCCAGAATGGTGTGGCGCGTGTGAATGGGCACCCCCAGCCGAAGCAATTTGTCGGCATGAACCTTATACCCCCCCACTTCCGGCAGCGCTTCGATCAAGGCCGCCACTTCGATTCCGGCCTGAATGGCATGGTATCCGCCGATGAGTCCGACGTTGCCGCCACCCACAATGAGCACCCTTTCAGACGAACGGACCAAGTCGCGGTTGACCAGTGTCTGGAAGGCGCCGGCGCCATATACGCCGGGGAGTGTATTGCCTGGGAAACTGAGCATCTTTTCGCGGGCGCCGGTGGCCACCAGCAGCTTTTGCGGCCGGATCATCCGATAGGTCCGCTCCCGCACGATCCCCACGATCCCGTCTGAAAACACACCCACCGCCGTGCTGTTCAGCCACACCCGGACCGTAGGGTACCGGCCCACCTCTTCCGCCAGAATGCCGGCGATTTCAAATCCACGGGTACCCGCGTAGGAGTCCTCCACAGATCCGAAGAACTTGTGGGTCTGAAGCACGAGTTTTCCCCCGAGCCGGTCCTTGTCGTCGACGATCAGAACCTCCGCTCCGCGTTTTCCCAGTTCAATGGCCGCCGTCAGGCCGGCCGGACCCGCCCCCAGAATCAGCACCTCCGCATCCTCAATATCGATGGGAACGGATGCAGGTGCCTCGTCCTGTTCGGGCAAACTGGGAAGCCCCTCCACACTTTGGATGGACATGCCGTCGACAAGGGGTGTCATGCAGGATTTTACGGGCTGGCCGTCGGCGATCACCAGGCACTGGGAACATTGGCCGTTGGCGCAGAACAAACCCTGGGGGCTGCGGTCTTTGTAATGGTGTCCGAAAATGTGGATCCCATTGGCAATAAGGGCGGAGGAGATCATGTCACCCTCCATCCCCTGATAACGCCTGCTGTTGAAGGTAAAGGAAAAAAGATTTCTTTCCGGAACTTCCAGAATGGGATGACGAATGATGCGGCGGGTTTGCATATGGAAACCTCTAGAGCTATAAACCGGGTCATAGATTTCTAATGGTCAGACCATTATAGACAAAAACCACTGAGTGTCAATATAAATTTAACCATAGCATAACATTATAAAATTATAATATAAATTGAATAAATTCACCTCTGCCGCAGGCAAACATCCTTTTTTAATTGACGAAAAGGCAATTAAATTCTATCTAATGGTTTAACCATTAAGCAGCTATTTTTATGACATTTCCCCCAGGACAAAGCCTTTGTAATGGCAGGCAAACCAAAATCTTTTCAGGGGAAGGGTGAATCGCCAAACCATGTTTCGAGAGGCTTCACAAAATCGAATATTTCAGGACATTGTCTCTCAGATTCAGGAGGTTATTCTCACCGGACGGATAAAACCCGGTGACACACTGCCGCCGGAACGGGAACTCAAAGAGATGTTCAACACCAGTCGCGGAACGCTCAGGGAGGCGCTTCGGGTGCTCGAAGAGCGGGGCCTTTTGGAGATGCGGCTGGGGGTTCGCGGGGGGGCCACTGTCATGCGGATCCCTGAAAGACACGCCACCGATTCACTGGCCCGTCTGATCCAGGCCCGGCAGATTTCGCTGACTCACCTTTCGGAGTTTCGCGAAGCCATGGAGGGCAATGTCGCCGCCCTGGCGGCACAACGTGCAACGGAAGGGGATATCGAAACCCTAAATTCCCTGTTGGAGGAGGCCGAACGGCATGCGGCCGGGGGAAACAGCGGCCGGGGCGCTTTTATCGAAGTGGACCAGCGGTTTCACATGGCCATTGCCGATATCACTCGGAATCCGGTGTTCATCCTGGTATTCCATTCGATACATGAAAACATCAATCGTTACTATGACCGTTTTCTCGCTGCCAGACGGTTTCGCATGCAAGAAAACTTTCGTGACCTTGAAGATATCACCCGCGCCATTGAAAGCCGGAACTCCGAAAAGGTGAAAATCCTGGCCCAGAGCCATATCATGCGCTTTCATCGCCAGATGAAGGAAAAAAAGACCGGTAGCTGAACTCGGAATAAGAGATTTGCGGCCTTATCCGCCGATTCCATGCACGGAAAAGGTTTGCCTAAGTTCGCAGGATACTGAATATGCGATACGGGTTACTGGTATTTCATAGTATTTCTCTATAGAACCTAAATTAGTGGTCGTGGAGTTTCTACCGTTAACCCTTTGGATAAGCGGAATGGACATTCAAAAACTCGCCGAAACCTGACCTAAATAACATCAAGTATCCAGATGCCAGAATCCAGGATCGGATGACCGTGGCAGGGGGTAACTTGCTGCACACTCACCCAAAAAACGATAGGGCCTTTGCCACTACAGTGGCAGCCAGGTGCCGATGCCCCTTTCAACCGCCTTTTGGTATAGGAGGGGTGCCACCGCCATATCTTCCAACGCCAGGCCGAGGTTGGCCGTCATGGTTTTTTCTTCCGGCGTTTCCCGTCCCGGCTTTTTTCCTGTAACCAGTTCCCCGAGATCCGCATGGATCATGGGTATTCTCTGGAAATACCCCATCTCCCGATAGTGCAGCATCTGGGGTGTATCGTCGGTGCAGAATCGGTGTGTCTCTTCCATCGCCTCCGGATGCCAGTAGGCGTCAAAATCTACCAGGGAGGCAAAGGCCCCCTCCTCCAGCCAGCCGGCCTGGATGGTGGCATGGGGTTTTTTCAGAATCGGTCCAGCCGTAACCACGATATCGCATCCTTTTACCGCTTCTTTCGGCGTCCCTGCAATGGAGACATCGAGATCGAACCGTTTTCCCACCTCGTCGGCATAGCGCCCGGCGGACAACGGATCAACATCGTATGCTTTGACCCGCTTTAAAGGAAAGAAAACATTCAGGGCCTCCAAATTGGTTCGGCCCTGGACACCGCAACCCAAAATGCCCAATACCGAGGAATCGGCACGTGCCAGATATTTCGCCGAAAGGGCGGTCGCGGCACCGGTCCGCATACCGGTAATCCAGACGCAATCCATAACGGCAAGAGGCAGGCCTGTTTCCGTATCGTTGAATATGAGAAGTCCGGAAATGTAGGGAAGACCTTTTTTCGGATTCGCCGGAAAGCCACTCACCCATTTCACACCGGCGGATTTCAATGCCGGGACGTAGCCGGGCATTGCATGGATGAAACTGTCTGCAGGCTCGGGATGGACTCCCGGTTTGGGTGGCATCTCCGTCCGTCCCTCACCTTTCTCCGTGAAAACGGCAGCAAGCGCTTCGATGATTTCCGCCATGGTGACGCCCACGGTTTCCACATCCGATCTTGAAAGGTAGAGCATTTGCTCCTGTCCCATATCCCCCTCCTTGTTCTTACGGATTATCCGTCGTCAGTTGAGCATATCCGCTGCTATCCATCTAGTGACATCGGCTGCAATCTGTCAACACCATTCCAATTGATATCAGGCCCCCGGTTGACCCGGGCCGGCATCCATCCTATACACTTGTTGTATCAATGGTTTCTACTACGCTCAATAAAAAGTGAAACGAGGTGGGAATGAACGACTTTTATCAATTTTTATCGGATCATCAGGTTCAATACACGCGTCACGACCACCCGGCGGTGTACACGGTGGAGGATGTCCACCGGCTCGTACCTGAAATGGATGCCGCCAAAACCAAAAATCTCTTTTTGCGGGACGGGCCCGGCAAACGCCATTTTCTGGTAATTGTTCCGGGAGACAAACGGGTTCACATTAAATCTCTGGCATCGGTACTGGGTGTTAAACGCCTCAGTTTCGGGTCGCCGGACCGCCTTAATAAGCACTTGGGCGTGGATCCTGGATCGGTCTCGCTCCTGGCGGTTTACCATGATCGGGATCACGCGGTAGAGGTGGCCGTGGACCGCGAGCTTTGGGAAGAAAGCGCCTTTCAGTTTCACCCCATGGTCAACACCAGCACCCTTGCGGTCACCAAAGCAGATATCATCCGGTTTTTGGAAAAAACCGGACACGAGATGAAAATTATATCGGTGCCGGAATCCTGAGCGTTTTGGTTTTCGGAATCCGTACGGATTATTTATTGGCAGGGTCCCGGAGGGCCGGGCATTGCATCGGCGATTCTTTCTGAATCGCTGATGTCATGTGGCGGGATCCGCCTCATTTTGGGGTTTCCGTATTCTGTTCGTGCGGTGCGCTTCGGAGTACCGTTGCCTGAGAACGACGGCCCGATATCGCTCGTTTTCGTTGAACACCGACACCCTGCAGGGGATTCTCCCCCGCACATGAACCCTTATCAGCCGCTCCTGCTCATCTATGAGGCGATTGAGGGTTACCACATCACTCTGTTTTTCAAGAGGCAGCCGGTCCAGAAGCCTCAAGATCCGTTGGTTGACCCGCTTCAAGGCGTCGGTATTGAGCCTGCAGACGTTGGCCGATTCATTGCTTTTTTTACCTTTTACTGCCGCTTTTGCCATTTCCTACCACCGAATTAGGAATTGTACAGAAAAAACCAACTGATGGTAAAGCAATTACCGTTCCAATGGGGTGATGCTTTTTGGCTCATCATACCGTATATTGATATCGGTTGTCGATGGATGTGCAGGCATCACGCCGGTGGCGGCGTGTGCCGATGCACCAACTCCTTTACGATGTCCAGCATGGGGGGGGCCAGGTCCCGGTAAACGGGCATGGTAGCCTTGTTGCCGTGCCAGGTAAAGTCAACCGCCTCAAACCTTTCCGCGATCTCCCGTTCGCCTGCCTTGCCGTAACGCCGCGCGGGATACCATTCGATGAACTGAATCCGCTGGGGGTTGAAATGAAAATCCCTGACCACCGATGAGGCAATATGGCTGTTGCAGCTTTTAACCGACATGTCGGTCCGCTTTTTTCTGGGCAGGTCGGTCACCACGACGAGATAGGGCCTGATGAAGGTTACACACAGGCTCCCCATTTTTTTTAGGTTGTAAATCCGAAGCCTGCATCTGCCGCTCCCCAGGCGGAATGCCCCCCCCCAACCTTCCCATTTGTATATATCATCGAATATCAGCATGACCTGCCAGCCCGGCACGCCGATTCTGCCTCCTGTCGGGCCGGTCCCCCTTCCGTCCCGATTCACTTATCACCCGAAGGACGTCCCTGCAACATTGCCCTGAATGGTAAAATAACGGAGCCAATTTAAAAACCGCCCTATTTTGACCCATTCATGCATCCGGCATAAATTTTTTGTCATCGAAATACTCTATTTATTCAATTGGTTAAAATGTTAATGCTCCTTGATCTCGAACAAACTGAAACGTTTGGAAACTGGCTCAGCGGATACGGTAATCCATCAAGTTCTGGTCAGGGCACCGTAGATGCGTGGCAATTTGTCCGGCAGTTCGCGGACATCGGATATGACGCTGTGACGGGCCCTGCCGTAAAGATGGTCCAGGTTGGCGTCGGCCAGATTCACGGTAATGGCATGGGTAAAAAGATCCGCAGACCGCGCTTCCAGGACTGCCTTTCTCGTATCTTCAGCCGCGTATGCTTTTTTATATTCCGTGTCATTGGGAAAACCGTCTCCCAGAATCAGCAACAGCCGGACTCTTGATGGAATCTGTGCGAGCTGAGCCGCGGCATGCCGGAAGGCCGCTCCCATCCTCGTATTCCGCTGCGGCGTGAGGGCCCCAAGCCGCTCTTTCGCCCCTTCGTCCATTGTTTCGTGGAACTCCTTGACACGAAAGTAATCCACCCCGAGCCGTCCAGTACCTGAAAATCCGGCAACGGCAAAAGCATCTCCCACAGCGGACAGGGCTTCACAAAAGAGCACCACTGCCTCTTTTTCGACGTCGAGTACCGTGGCGGCGCTGCCTGGGACCCGGTTTGCGGTGGAGCGTGAAACATCTACCAGGAGCAGGACGGCAACATCCCGATGATTTTTAACGCGTTTGTTATAAAGGCGCTCCGATGGCGTTCTTCCCATTTTCCGGTCAATGGCGAAATCAAGCAGCGCCCGGTAGTCAAATTCATCGCCCTCAATCCAGCGCCGGTATAACGTGTAGGCTTCAGGTTTCAGCAATTCAAAACCGTACCGGATCTTGCGAATGAGGCCTCGGTGTTTTTTCAACGCTTCTCGATAAAACCCGTTGCCTTCACCCTTCAAAGGCCGGTCCGAAACCCGGACATGGTCGGGAAGATAATCCCCCAGCAAATGGTCCCACTCCCGGTACCGGAAAGCATCTCCGGATTGATCACCACAAAGGCCTGTAGCACTGTTTCCCAATTCCAGGATGCCGGCGATATCGATATCCGGCACTTGCCCCTTTCCTCCGACCCGTCTACCGGCCTGAGTGTCATCCCGTTTCAGAGAACGATCCATGAGCGTTTTCACCGATTCCTCAGACAGTTCCCCCTGAGACTTGATCATTTCCCACAGGATGTCCGCCTGGTAAAGGATGACATCCGCTCCTGCAAACCTTTCTTTTATCCGCAAGGCAACTTTTTCGTAATGGCGATAAGACGCCGCGACGATCTCAGGCCGGATCCATCTACCAAAAGGCGTCCTAAGGTATTGGGTGCTTCCCGAGTAGGGTTGGGCCGCCTTTTCTCCAATCACACGTGCGGCGATGTCGGAATAGGTTTTTACCGTCAGGCGAGCCGTTGCCGTTACCCCAGAGCGGGGTGTCATTTCCCTGTCGAACCGAATGGCGATTCTCTTCAGAAGATCCAGATCTTCACCTGGGGGGGTCCCGGTGAAAGAGCCGTCCGCGCCAAGGGCGATGCGACGGTACATTTGGATCAGCATCTGCCGGCCGCCGCCTTCGGCTGCCTGGAGATCGACCTCCTTTTTCAAAAGTGGCATCGCCTCTTTGACCAATCCGGGATAATGCTGTTCCATTAGAATCCGCAGTCTTCCGTGTTCATAAATAGTAAACAGGGTGGCAGCCAGATCACCATTTGGGAAAAAATTAAAAAAGCACTCAAGGCCCGATCCCGTCCCTTGGGCCCTGTGAAATTCCTCTTTCGTATTCCGAATGGGCAGACGGGTCGCAGGAGCTCCCCCTTTATGAATATATGGGCACGAGGCCGATGCTTTTTCCGGATCGAACCGGTAGGTCCCAAATTCGATACAGGCGGCCTCCAGTTTGGTCAGGATTCGGTAAAGCCGGCGGTTTTCCTTACGGGTGAGAAAGCGGTCGATCTCATCCGGGAGATAAAGGCGGCGGCTGTCCACACAGACCAGGGGTTGGTTCTCCTCTTGTGAATTTTGAAAAGCCAATGGCAGGGACTTCATGGAGCAAACGGAAAGGGGCAGATCCAGCCGGGCATAAAGATAGCGGTTCAGCTGCCCGCGAACCCGTTCAATGGGCACACTCACCTGCAGGTTTTCGGATGCGTCCAAACCCGCAAGAGACTTGAGCGATAAAAACTTGAATCCGGATTCTCTATTGCGATCAAACTCTGTCAAGGCTTGGGCTACAAATGAAGCGAGTGCCTGGCGGGACAGTAGTTCCAGACCTTTCCCGAGACCGCCCAGAAACGGAAGCAGCAGGCTCAGATCGGTACCCACAAGCCGACGCATCTGAGAGATCTGGAAGGCGCGCTTGGATGGCCGCATCTCACGCACCGCCCGGGGAATTTCACGGGTATAATGCTGGCAACGATTATAGCTCATCTCCCGGGAATAGGTGTCGCTGAGCAAGCCGAGATATTGGGCAACGGATGGTTCATCCCGTGAATTCAGCAGCAGTGACAAAGTATCAAGGGGATCTTTCAGCGTATAGGTTCCCTTTTGGCGCATGATATCGACGGCTGCAAGCATTCGGTCGAGGTATTTTCCCTCGGCATACCTGAATACCGGAACCAGGTGAAGGGATAGAATGCGTCCAAGGGTGGGTCCCCGGCCGCCGGCCCAGCGGGTCAGGCGACAATATTGCATCAACAGGTTATCATCGATTCGACCCACAAGATCGGTTATCCCCGTCATAACGGCCTGGCCAAAGGACATTTCGACCGACAGTGCGTCCAGAATTCCGGTGACAATGCGCCGAACCGCATCCTTTGATAATGGCGGCTCTTTTACCTTCAGTCGTTTTGAAAGCGTATCGGCCCAATCGGGATCCGCCAGGGACAAAACCGCTATGGGGTCCCCGTTGGGGTTGAACAGGTCGACGATATTTTTCCCGGTATGCATGCGTCTTTTGTGTTAAGGATCCGACAGGTTGTCTGAAGTATGGTCTCTACCAATTTCCACGCCCATAGGACATGGTATGAAGAAGGCCTCTTAAAAAAACCTGTAAATATTTGTATTTATTACCATCGTATTTGAGTTACCCGATCATAACTTCTTATCGATAAAACCTTCCCAAGTCTCACGGCCAAAGGCCGCGGTTTTATTTCTTAGAAATTAGAGATCCCCCAACGGGGTGGGGCCGTGTTTGACAATGGACGACCCTAACACCGAAGACCCCGGTTGACAAGGTCCGGCTTGGATCATTGACTCTTTTACGGAGGGGATTATGTTACACACATGATACCCCATTGTGGCAGGCCTTAAATGCTGAAGCACCGGCCGGCCGAAAAGGAGGCAACGATGACGAATCGAAAAGATATCGCCGATCTTATGACACAGGGAATGTCTGAATTTATCGGCAACAATTATGAAAAAAGCATCCAGTTTTTCTCGGAAGTGATCAGCATCGAACCCGATAACAGGCTGGCACTGATCTCCAGGGGGTCCGCCTTCCTAAAAACAGGAAAGGTGACATCGTCCATTGAGGATTTCGACCGGGTGATCCAGCAGTTTCCGGAATATGCCAAGGGATGGCACTTGAGGGGCCTTGCCAGGGAGAAAAAAGGGGACGACATCGGCGCCCTTTCCGACTTTGACCAGGCCATCGGCCTGGATCCCGAATACGGTGCCGCCTACTACAGCCGAGCAGGACTTCACAACCGAATGGGAATGGAAGGAATGGCGGCGAACGATATCCAGATGGTCACCCATCTGACAAGCCGGAATGTGGAAAGCTATGCCGGTGAGAACAACGTCTGGCATACCCAGCATTTCAGAGTGGAGGAGATGATGGAATCCGAATTGAACCGGTGAAAGGGATCGCAGATATCGGCGATGTGGGTTGAACTGAACCGCTTCGCGGATTGCCTTATCCCTGCCAATAAGGTCTTGCCGACCAAAT
>Ga0066187_1000129_pt1 | contig 32374 bp, 21 predicted proteins | sample WorMetexBAHAMAS1_FD_58706 | JGI IMG/M metagenome (GOLD analysis project Ga0066187, IMG submission 58706) | Marine gutless worms symbiont microbial communities from Max Planck institute for Marine Microbiology, Germany - Inanidrilus exumae... | ecosystem: Host-associated > Annelida > Digestive...
TTCCGGTAATTTCCACCAAGTCTTTCCTAACCAATTGATGAAATTCTCATAGATTGTGTCCTCTTTCATCCATTTCCCCTCTCAATTTGCGTTTTTTCCTGTACCTGCATGAGCATGCGGCGAAAGACCCGTGAATCCTCGGGATCGAACCTCTTCATAAACTCTCCGTTGGCGATCACCATGATCCGATTAATATCTTTGGCATAACATGCACCTTTATCGGTCAGGCACACCAGTATGGCCCTGCGGTCATCGGGGTGGGGCTGCCTTTCGAGCAGGCCGATTTTTTCCAATCGATCCAAAATACCCGTCATGGTGGCGCTGGTCACCTGCAGTTTCTGCCTCAAAACACGGGATAGAATGCGATCTTCTTCACCCAAGAAATTCAGGACCATGGCCTGGGAAGCCGTCACCCCCAGGTGTTCGACCTTCTTTGTCCAGAATCCTGTCCCTGCAAGACTGGCCTTTGTGAGCTGGAAAAATATACAATCATGAACGTTCACGAATTATCTCCTTATGGTTGCGAGCATTCATATAGCACGCTATTAAGTAGCATGCAAGTAAAATTTAATCAATTCGCTCACCCAGCAGAAGCGTACTTTCAGGAGATCATCGGTTCTGAATCTACCTTCTATTGGTTAGAAGGGGGTTCCAGGAGTCAAGGCTTGCCTGTCGCTGGAAATGATAAAAAAGATAAGTAGTGTCCGTCCAGAAATAGGGATATTTTTGTGAGATCAAGGAGGGTGCCAGATTTAACCCGGAGGAATAGTCAGCTATTTCGAGGAGTTAAATCATGGCACCCGACACCGATATCGCGGAAAGAGACCATTTATGGATGGGCACTGATAAAGAAACTTGAAATTCGCTCAAACCCCAACGCTAACTTGAAAGATGTAACCGGCTGCCATGGAGCCCGACAACCCCAGTAGGATATACAGTGCGAAAACCGGTTTTCTTACCAGTGCGTAGACAGCGAGCGCCGCCGGGATGGATGAAACCGCGCCGGAAGTGATAAACGCCATCGCCGCTCCTGGGGTCATTCCAATCTCCATGAGGCCTGAGATCAAGGGAATGGCTGCATATCCGTTCATATAGGCGGGAACGCCCACCGCTGATGCCAAGGGGATGGCAAAGGCGCTCTTTTCGCCCACCATCCCGGCGATATAATCCGGTGAGATGTAGGCGATCATGAGGCTTTCCAGAAAAAAGGCGAAAAACATCCATTTCCCAAGGAACGTACCGTTGGTACGAATCTCTTCCATGAAACGGGATCGACGATCCGGCGTCCGCCAGAACCGGTAGGCCACATCTGCCCTGGCATTGGGATCGAACGAGGGGCTGCAGCAGCTGCTTACCTGTTTCCGCTTCAAGGGTTGGTGAAGAAAACCGGCTTTTTGCAGGGCCACCACAGTAAATCCGGCAGCAAGGCCCATACCGATGGCCGCGAGTGTTTTGGCAACGGCAAAATTCAAGCTGATGCCCGAAGCCGTGAGGATAAACATTTCCGGATCCATTATGGGAGAGGAGATGCAAAAGGCCATAACAGGGGCCAATGGGACTCCCGAAGCCAGCATGGCCGCAATCAAAGGGATGACACCGCATGAACAAAAGGGGGAAAGTGCCCCGGCTAACGAGGCCGCTATAATGGTCACCCATGATTTTCCAGAGAATACGCGGGCGATGTGAGCGTCGATTCCCGAGGCCTTTGCGTAACCGGCAAATGCCACGGCAAGGATAAAAAATGGTGCGATGTCGAGCATTGATTGGAAGGAAAACCGGACGCTTTGAACTGCCTGGGGTCGATCCAGCAACGCCAGAACCGAAAAAACCAGAAAAAGAGCAATGACCACACGATCCTTTATCACAGCACGGATACGGTTCATGGGGTTCTGGGTTTCAACGGGAAGGGTAGAGAGAATTTCCATGGGGGGTGTCCTTTCGACTAATTGGTAAAACGGGCTCTTTTATTTGTTATTTCCAGTAATACAGAAAAAATAAACCAAAAAAAATGAAACGGTTCCCCTATTAACCTTTTTTGTAATTCGGATCGGCCGCACAGCATTCCTCCGTTAGAAATGAGACGATGCTGTCGATGTGGTCGAAATTGACAAAGCAGCGCAAAACGGTCCTTTCCCTTTCTTGGCGGATCAGACCGACGTTTTTCAGGTGACTAAGGTGATGGGAGAGTGTGGAATTGGGGATATCCAACACGTCCCTTATTTCGCCTACCGGTTTACCGACATTTCCCGCCCTTACGAGTTCGTGCACGATTTTCAAACGTGTACTGTTTCCGAGTTGTCCGAGCACCGAGGCTGCAATGTCATAATCGAATTTCATGACCCCATCATAAAACAGTAAAAAATGAATGTCAACTATATTTCCAGAATTACCGAAATAGATAATATTCTAGTATATGCCCGATTCGTTGCGAATCGTCCGTCATGTAGACTAAATTCAGCTTGACCCCTCGACCCCGCGAATCCTGGTTCCTCAAGCCCTCGGCTTCAGTCGAGCGATTTTGACTTGAGTTTCTGAATCCATGCTTGCACAGCCTCAGGGCTCATCAAAGCGGGATCGCCAAGTGCAGACGCTTCTGCCTCCATCAATTCGGGAGGTAGGTGATGAATCAATAGATCCAGATCCGCTGAGCTGTGGATCTCCGCTTCCAGCACGCGTGCCATCTCTTTGTTGTGAGGAATCTGGTGTCGGCGCACCGCTTTCACTAATCCCATCAGCAGTGTTTCCCAGGTCGTCATCGGTCCCTGGGTAATGGATGCCGATTCAGCAAAGGAGTCGATAAAGGCAAAGGGGACCTGCTTGAAAGGTTCATCCATGCAAATCGTCGCCAGCAGCCAATCGGTGTCAAAAGAAAAATCGAACACCGTTGGATTGGCAATGATTTTTTGCAATACACTGATTTCATATAATTTGAAAGCGGCCTGGGTATCTAAAATGTTGCGTGAAATGATGGCTTGCGCCACCATGCGCTGCATGTGTCGCAAAAGTTTGATGCCGATCCCCCAGCGCCCCTCTTCTTTCACCAGTATCGCATCTGGATGCTTACGGTTGCCCAATACGACCCGGCAGTTGTCTTCGATAAACGGTCTTAGCAACAGTCCAATCTGCCCGAGATGAACAGAATTGTCCGCATCCGTGTAAATCACCGCATCCTTACCGTCCGATATGGCCTGCATGCAGCCTAAAATAATTGCACCGGCCTTGCGTGATTCATCCGCAGATTTCAGTTCTCTCAATGGGCCGTTTGATGCGGGAACCGCGTCGTTTAAAAACAACACTTTGACCTTATTTTTAAGAGGATGTGTGCTGGCGACCTGTTGGGCAATTTCTCCGCTGGCATGAGGGCAGCCGTCATCCGCAACATATAGCGTCCAGTCTATGGGAGTGCCTTCAGTCACCCACTCCAGTTGCTGAATCTTGGTCCGCAGGGAATCCTCCCCGTTGGGATTCGATTGACTCTTGGGCAGCAATCGGTTGTGTTCGCCCCACATCGCATAAACAACACCGATATTGAGCGGTGTTTGCGTCTTTAAAACATATTGCCGGGAATCCACCAGTTTAGCCGCCAGCTTGAACTCCAAAGGTGTATCCGACCGCCTTCCGGTCCTGTTTACCTCCTCAGAGGTTAAATCTGACATTTCAAGCAAGGCCTCGGTCAGTGCGTAAAGACTTTCCTGATGAGCGGGGTTTCTTAAATCAAAAGTTGATCTAGCATTGGAAAGAAGCGTTTTTATCGTCATATTAACTCCTAAATAGAATGCATAACTAAATTTTCCAACCCATCCAAAAATGACAAATATTTAATGAGGTTTACGAGAGATTTTAATATGAAGCTTTCTCATTTTGCCGCGCAATGTGGAAGGGTTCAGGCCTAACAATTCAGCGGCGCCCCCCGGGCCTTCGATTTTTCCTTTCGACGTAAGAAGGCTTTTGCGGATATGGTTCGCGATCACCTCATTCATAGTTGGAAAATGGCTTGGCTTTAAGGGTCGTTTTCCTTCCACTGCCTCATTCTGAGTCACGGTTAGTTGCGGAAATGAAAGCGGTTTGCCACGGCTGACAATCAATTCTCTCTCAATGATATTTTCAAGCTCACGCACATTACCGGGCCAGTCGTAGATTTGTAGCTGTTCCATGGCTTCAGGTGCAAAAATGAAATCATGCGGAAGATTCATTTCAATCGATTTTCTTTGAGCAAAATATAGTGCCAAATCAGGAATATCATCTTTTCTTTCGCTAAGCGGCGGGATGTGGATCGGAAAAACGTTGATGCGATACCAAAGATCTTCTCTGAATTGACCCTTTTTGATCATGGATTCAAGATCACGATTGGTTGCTGCAATAACCCGGACATTGACGGCAATGGAATGTTTGCCGCCCACACGTTGAAGCTCTTTGGTTTGGAGAAAACGCAACAGTTTAACCTGAGCTTTGGGTGAAAGCTCACCAATTTCATCCAGAAATACGGTTCCTTCATCAGCCCGTTCGAAAAAACCATATTTTATATCCGATGCACCGGTAAACGCTCCTTTTTCATGACCAAACAGCTCACTTTCAATCAGTGTATCCGGGATCGCCGCGCAATTAAAACCAATCAGCGGACCTTCAGTTCTTCTGGATCGCCGATGAATGGTATTTGCTATGATTTCCTTGCCAACACCAGTCTGTCCCATTAGCAGCACCGGAATATCGAGAGAAGCGACCTGATCGACGTCGGACATCACTTCTTTAAGTCCAGCGTCCTCTCCTATGATTCGGTTGGCGATCCGTTTTCGCAACTCGTGTAATTCTGTGACAAGACGATTCTTCTGACTGGAGATCTCCATTAGGTTGACCATGTGGCGGGTGGTCCCGGTCAGCGTTTCAAAGAGGCCTTCCATTAATTGAATATGTTTATTTTTGTAGCACCCATGTCCGGGCGAATCGATGGAAAGCCCCCCATAGCAGTCTTCGTCAAGACTTGTTATCAAGCGCATAAAGGATCGCGGCTCTTTTATTTCGAAACGGTCGCATATTTCGGTCATCATCGGGTCTTCAGAGGGATAATCACGAACAAAGATTTTGCTGTTTAGCGATTCGGTGGCTCCCCGTTGAGCGGCGGTCGAAAGTTGGATTTTTTCATCCACCACCAATACGCCCTCATCGGTGACGACCGCCCTGAAATGTAACGTACCACGATTAGCGTCAAAGATGTGGATATTCAAAATTTGGAGTGGAAAATGAATTTTTATTAGCCTGTAAATCGAAGCCAATGCCTGTTCCAGATCATGACTTGTCGTGACTTGCTGGGTAAGTTCTTCGACCAGCTTTCTGGTTTTCAAATTCATGAAATACTCCAACCCGCAACCGTCAAATAAGACGGAATCGTCAATTATGAATAAAAAAAGTATCATATTTGACGAGCAAATACAATTGTAAAATCGTAAGTAGTTGTAATGATATAATATTTTGTTGTGGCACGGAATGTGTAGATAAGAAGGCCTCATTCAATAATATATCGAAAGGTCAAAGAGAATATGAAGGACCGATTTCTTGAAATGGCATCAAATGCCGCTATGGGTATTGGTTTGCTGGAAAATGAATCCATTCAGTGGATGAATGAAAAGATGAGTAGAATGTTTGGTTTCGAATCAAGCGAAAAATATAGGGATGCGGCTTTATCTGAGTTTTTTGCTTCAGATGAGGAGTTCAAACACTTCCGGCAGAATATTTTCACAAAATTGCCATTGTTGAATACAGCAGAAGGGGAGGTTGTATTCAAAAGAAACGATGGTTCAAAATTCTTGGGCCACATTAAATTGAGCTGCAAAGATTCGGGTGACCTTCAAGATGGAATTTTAATAAATATTTCAGATATATCAAGAATAAAGAAACGGAAAGAGATGAACTAAAACAAGAAAAGGTTCATGCGGCCGACGGATTTGATTTGTCCGCACGAGAAATAAGAGTGGTCATGATTGAAAAAAAAGAGAATTTAGAACCAGAACAATCTATCAATAATATAGCGATTGTCCGGGAGAAAATCTTGGATTCTTTGCTGGTTGCAATCGCCATATTTTCCCTTTTTCCCCTCATTGCATCGTTGTATCGGATCAAGGAGATCGGCTGGCAACACGTAATGCTTTTTCAAATTTTGGCATACATGGTGTTAAGTTTTACCGCGATCTCCCGCCGAAAAATGACATTTGCCCGTAAGGCAACACTTTTGATTCTAGTTGCATATGGGCTTGGGTGTATCGCCATATTCAATATGGGTATAATTGGAAGTGGTATGATTTTATTGCTTTTTGCAGTCATCCTGACGACGATGTTCTTCGGGACAAGTCAGGCCTCTGTATTAATAATGGTCAGTTTTGTCTTTTTATTTCTAACCGCATTCAGCGTTAAACAAAACCTTTTAATATTCACCTTCGACATCGAATCTGCCGCTTTATCATTTCCTCTATGGCTTTCAAAGCTCTTCGGGTTCACCCTTTTTTCTGCAGTTCTCATATCCTCCTTGGGTAAATTGATAAACATTCTGGTTGAAAATGGTGAAGTATTAAATGAACGTACACTTCAATTAAAAACCATAAATAAAAAACTTCTTGAAAAAATTGCCGAAAAAGAGATTGCCGAAGAAGAACTAAGAAAAAGCGAAGAAAAGTATCGATTGCTGGCTGAAAATGCTACCGATGTCATATGGACAGCCGACCTTGATCTAAAACTCACCTACATCAGCCCATCTAGTGCACGCTTCCGCGGGTTTACACCCCAAGAATCCTTAAATCATAGACCTGAAGAACGCATCACCCGTAAATCTTTATCCAAAGTTCGAAAGGCCCTCCTTGAAGAGTTGGCCATAGAGAAAAAGGATCGCAAGGATCTCCATCGATACAGGACATTGGAATTGGCTTCCATATGTAAAGATGGCTCAACCAAATGGACCGAAACAAAAGTCACCTTTATCCGAGATGTGAAGGGGAAGGCAACGGGTTTATTGGGGGTGAGCCGAGATATCACAAATAGAAAGGCATTGGACAAACAGATACGGCTTATGCAGCACTGGATTGAGAATAGTATCAACCCATTTTTCTGGGTTCAGGAAGATTCACAAGTTCGTTATGCAAACCAAGCCGGTTGCCGATTTTTGGGTTACAGCCTTGAAGAGTTATGTACCATGAAGGTGGGAGATTTCGATCTTGAGATCACCCATGATGTCTGGCCTGAGTTTGTCCAATTATTGAAAGATAAGGGATCCTACATATTTGAATCACGCCTGAAAACAAAAAATGGTGAGATTTTCCCCGTAGAAATAACAGCCAATACATTAAAATTTGAGAATAAAGATTATTTTTTTCGAACGTCATCGATATCAGTGCCAGGGTTAGAGCGGAAAATGATCGCAAAACGCTTGAGAACAAGCTGTTTCATGCCCAAAAAATGGAGGCCATCGGTACTTTGGCCGGCGGTATCGCACACGACTTCAATAACATTTTATCAGGGATCATTGGCTATACGGAGCTCGCCCAAAATGATGTTTTGAACCTACCGGACACCAAGAAAAAGCTCGATCATGTTCTAGGCGCCAGTGGACGTGCAACGGAGCTGGTCAAGCAGATCCTGAGCTTCAGCGGAAACCCAAAAGGTGACTTTAAACCCGTTAGTCCGTCCGTCATTACCAAAGAAGTGTTAAAACTGATGAGGGCGTCGCTCCCTTCAACCATTGAAATAAAACAGTCGTTCAACTCGAGCCGGTATGTGATTGCCGACGAAACCAATATCCATCAGGTTTTGATGAATCTTTGCACCAATGCGGGTCATGCCATGAAAAGAACCGGCGGTGAGTTGAACGTCATTCTTGATGATGTCGTTTTGAGCGAGCGTGACATCACGCACCAGATTGGCATTATCCCCGGCAAATATATAAAGATTACGATTCAGGATAATGGCCATGGCATGGCCAAAGAAGTTCAAAAAAAGGCTTTCGACCCCTTTTATTCTACCAAAAGGCATGGAGAGGGAACAGGGATGGGCCTCGCAGCCGTTCATGGCATCATATCCGAATTGGGTGGATTCGTTACATTGGAAAGTGAGCCGTACAAGGGTACGGCTGTAAATGTCTTCATTCCTTCGATTTCCAAGCCTGTGGCAACGAAGCCCTGCTTGAAAACTGAACTGCCCAAGGGCGGCACCGAGAGAATTCTGTTTGTTGATGATGAAAAGATTCAAATCGAAATTGCCGTGGAGGCATTATCATCCCATGGGTATGACGTCACTTCATTTTCTGACAGTGAAAAGGCGTGGCACCATTTTCAACAGAATGTAAATGACTATGATCTCGTGATTACCGATATGACGATGCCAAAAATGACAGGCGATATCCTTGCCCGAAATATTCGATCCAAGCGGCCTGATATTCCGATCGTGATATGCACCGGGTTTAGCGAAGCAATGGATGAACCCAAGGCCTTATCATCGGGCATCAAAGCGTTTTTATATAAACCGGTGAATATCAAAAAGCTCCTCAAGACGATAAGAGAAATATTGGATAATATCATTTGTCAACGCAAAGGTTCTAATTTGCAAAGTAATACCAAAACCATAATGTCCACAAGTGAAATGGATATATGAAATGACAAACAAACCCGCATATGAACAAATGGAGCAAAAGGTTAAAAATCTAGAGCAGGAAATCCTTATGCTCAAGCAAAGGGAAAAAGCCCTGCGGGAGAGTGAATACAAACTTGCCACTCACATCACCTCACGCATTAAAGCCGAAAAACGTATCCATAAATTGAATAAGCTAAAGGAAGGCCTGCTCATCTCCGGTCCGCTTTTAGATAAACTCAAACAAATAACGGATGATATCGTCGACATTTTCAAGGCAGACTTTGCCCGGATTTGGCTCACCGAACCCGGGGACGCGTGTGACACCGGATGCGTCCATGCCGGGAATGTCGAAGGCCCCAATCGCTGTGAAAACCGTGACATGTGTCTCCACCTCAGATCGAGTTCGGGTCGGTATACCCATATCGACGGCGAGCACGGCCGGGTTCCCTTTGGGTGCTACAAAATCGGCCGAATCGCATCCGGGAAGGCGCCCAAGTTCGTCACCAACGACGTTGTCAACGATCCGACGGTACACGATAATGAATGGGCGGCCAGGATCGGTTTGAACGCGTTTGCCGGTTATCGGCTTCTTTCTGCATCCGGGGATCCCATGGGGGTTCTGGCCTTGTTCAGTAAAAATGAGATCATACCCGAGGAAGATGCCTTGCTGGAAAGCCTTGCCAGCTTTACAGCCCAGGTCGTTCAGACGGAATTGGCCAAGGAAGCGCTCAGGGCCAATGAAAAATTCCTGGACGCCATCGTGGAAAACATCCCGGACATGATTTTCGTAAAACATGCCAAAGACCTGACCTTTGCCCGTTTCAACAAGGCCGGGGAAAACCTTTTAGGATACTCAAGAAAGGAGCTGTACGGTAAGAACGACTACGATTTTTTCCCCAGGGCCGAGGCGGAATTCTTTATTCGCAAAGACCGGGAGGTGTTGCTCAATGGAGAGGTGCTGGATATCCCTGAAGAAAAGATCCACACGAAGCATAAAGGCGAAAGAATCCTCCATACCCGGAAGATACCCATTATGGGTCAGGACAACACGCCCCGTTACCTGCTGGGAATTTCAGAAGATATTACGGAAAAGATTGAAGGTCGTGTCCAAAGACAATTCCAGTCCCAGATCATGAATCAGGTCCATGACTCGATCATCGCCGTGGACATGAACGGCAAAATCACCAGTTGGAACAAGGGGTCTGAACGCCTCTTTCAATACCATGGATCCGAAATCACCGGAAAGCATGTTTCCCTTTTGTATCCTCAAGATTTTCACGGTTATCTTCTCGAAGAAGTGATACCAACGCTCCTTTCAAATGGCAGCCACGGATATGAAACGAGCCTGATTCGAAAAGACGAGAGTGAATTCACAGGACTCGTTTCGCTTTCGGTATTAAAAGATGACGCCGGTCAAACATATGGCATGATCGGTTACACCCTCGATGTCAGCGAGCAGAAACGTTTCCGGCAGGCCCTGGCCGATTCAGAGAGGCGTTTGATGGACATCATCGACTTTCTGCCCGACCCGACGTGGGTCATCGACTTGGACGGCCGGGTGATCGCCTGGAACAAGGCCATTGAAAAGTTGACGGGCGTGGACAAAAAAGAGATATTGGGAAAAGGTGGATACACACATGCTATCCCATTCTACGGCAAGCCTCGCCCTGTTCTCATCGATCTCGCATTGAACCGGGATGTCAACTGGGAAAATGAGTATCTGAAAATCAAAGAGACCGACGGTAAGGTGACCGGTGCGCACTCCTTCAATCCCGTCATGGGAAAGGCTGGCCGCTACTTATCGGGAACCGCCGCCAGGCTTTATGACGTGAATGGCGAGGTTGTCGGTGCCATCGAAACGATTCGGGATATTACGGATGCAAAAAACGATGAAGCGGAACGGGAGCATCTCATCTCGGAATTAAAAGAAGCCATCACCAAGGTGCAAACTCTGAGCGGTATGCTGCCGATCTGCTCCGCCTGTAAAAAAATTCGCGACGACAAGGGTTACTGGAAACAGATCGAGTCCTACATCAGCGAACATTCCAGCGCCGAGTTCAGCCACAGCATCTGCCCCGATTGTGTAAAGGCATTGTATCCGGATTTGGATGTATTGAAGGATTGAACATGCAAATGGGAAAAATAGGCAGCACCCTATTGGCAAGGGGTAAGAATCGCTTACCCAGCGCCATGATGGTGAGTTGACGCCTTGAGGTGGATTATGCGGTTACGAAATATCCTGCAATCAATATCAAGGGGCATGGATGCCTTCGGTAAAACAACATTTCTTCGTCAGGCGACGGAAACCGTCTTGGACGGTAACCATTTCGTTCGTGTTTCAGCCATTTGGGTGCTCATCTGCCTTGGAATTGCAGCTGGCATCTCCAATGTCCACGCAGAGGGATTGCGTCTGAGCCCGGAAGAACAGGTCTGGCTGACAAAGCACCCCTCCATCAGATTGGGATTCAATCCAAACATGCAGCCCCTACTGATCCAGGATGCAAATGGGGGAAGCACCGGCATTCTTCCCGATATCTTTGATCAGATAGAGGCAATAACGGGATTGAACATCGATATCGAGGTGTCTCCGTGGCCCGAAATCCTGAAAAAGGCGGAACTAAGGAAGATTGACGGGTTGCTGCTCTGTATACCGGCTCTGGCCGAAAAGATGGGACTGTCACTTACCAACGAATATATATCGACCCTCCCTGTTGTCTTTGGAAAAACCGATGCACCTTTCGAAGTCAACCATCTCGGTGATCTCAAGGGAAAGCGGGTGGCTTACATGGGGGGGGTAAAAATCATCGAAAATATTCTCACCCCTTTTGGAGACAAACTCACCAGGATCGAAACGGACAGCTCAGTTGCCGCAATGTCACAGGTTTTGCAAGGTAAAGCAGATGTCACCCTTGGTATGAACTTCGACACCTATTTGTTGCGGCAGAGTGTTTTAACCGGTATCGAGCCGCTCTTTATCGACTCCAATAAGGTCATTGGAGCGGTGACTGCAGTCCGTCCCGACTGGCCGGAATTGGCGTCCATCATAAACAAGGGTCTTGAGGCTTTGGGCAAGGCGAAAATCAGTAGAATCATAGGCAATTGGACCCATATCGACACGTTCAAGCAAGAAATCGCCCTGACTGGGAAAGAGGAGTCCTGGTTGCGGAAACACAAGGTCATCAGGGTCAGCAATGAAATGGATTGGCCGCCATTCGACTTTGCCGTGGATCACCAGCCCCGTGGCTATTCCATTGATCTTTTAAACCTGCTGGCAGAACGGATCGGTATCCATATCGTATATGTCAATGGATTTAAGTGGTCCCAGCTGGTCGGCATGTTTAAACAAGGTGAACTCGACCTGCTGCATTCCGCTGTCAAAACATCGGAACGGGAGAATTTTGCTCTTTTTTCCGAACCGTACATGCGGGTGCAAACCCATCTGGTCACCCACCGGAACGGGCCGGAGATCGAAAATATCCGTGGACTTCATGGTAAAGTCATCGCCTGTATCAAGGGGTACTCCACCGTAGATTATCTCGAGCGCAATCATCCGGAAATCCGCCTTCTAATAACGGATACACCAAAAGCGGCGTATGAGGCCGTACTTCACGGCCGTGCGGATGCGTTGATTGCAACGGGCCAGATCGCCCGGCACCTTGTCCACAAGTGGCAAATGGACGATTTGAAAATCTCCGGATGGCTAAAAGAATATGACCGGGGGGAGCCGCAGAGACTCCACTTTCTTGCCCAAAAAGACGCACCTGAACTCATCTCCCTGTTAAACAAGGCATTGCTTTCGCTTTCGGTAGAGGAACTACAGACGCTGGAAAACAAGTGGTTCGGCATCCGGTTTAAAGGGATCGATGAAAAGGGGGATCTGGGTAAATGGTTGAGCCATGCTTTACCGTTTATGGTTTTGCTGGTGGCAATCATTTTGTTGCTATTTCGGGCCTTTGATCGCTCCAAAAAAAATCCTCTGGCCTATCAGCTTACCTCCATTGCCGGAAGACGGGTCGCCGTGCTGGCCAACGCTTTGCTGATTCTCCTGATAGTGGCTTTGGGATGGTGGGCGCTTTCTACCCTGAAGAGCAAAACCAGGAATGACATTCGCGACTCGCTGCAGGCCGTTTTGAAAGCCAACCTCGAGATGATCGATCTCTGGGATCAAAACCAAAAGAGTGATTTGAAAAGTGTGGCCGCTTACCCACGCGTCATTGCGCTTACAAAAGGACTGCTGACCCGCCATGAACATGGCGCGGAACTGCTGGGTAGCCCGGAATTGAACGGACTTAGACGGATTTTCCGAAGCCTTGAAGCCCAATCCCATCATATCGGTTTTTTCGTTATCGCCCCCGATGGTACCAGCATCGGGTCGATGCGGAACGAAAACATCGGTACACGAAACATTATCCAGGTCCATCGCCCTGATCTTTTCAAACGCGTCTTTGCCGGTGAGACGGTAATGGTTACGCCGATTCCCTCCGATATCCCCCTCAATGGTGCCAATATCACCGGACACAATGTTCCCCCGACCATGTTTTTTGCTGCGCCGGTCTATGGTACAGATGGACGGGTGATCGCGGTTTTGGCAGAACGCTTCGACCCCCACGGCGATTTCAGCCGCATCACCCGTTTGGGCCGGATTGGTAAAACCGGAGAAACTTATCTTTTTGACCACATGGGCAGGCTGCTTACGGAAAGCCGTTTTGTCGCGCAACTGCTGTCCGCCGGCATTCTGAAAACCCAGGAACAGAGTATACTGTCCCTGGAAGTACGCGATCCGGGCGGTAACTTGACGGAGGGCTATAAAAGCGATGTGCCTCCAGGCAAACGGCCCCTGACCCACATGGCAAAAAGCGCCGTCAAAGGCGGTTCCGGTACGAATGTTACGGGTTATCGCAATTACCTGGGAATACCGGTCATCGGTTCTTGGGCATGGCATGGCAGACTCGGTATCGGAATCGCCAGTGAGATAGATCGTGCCGAGGCCTTTGAAGCCTATCGAACCACCTGGTGGGCCGTGGTGTCAATTCTAACAATTACTGCCTCGGCCTCCATGGTCATGACACTGCTCACAATGCTACTGGGCAGCCGGGGCAACCGCGCACTGCAAGAGGCCCACGACCGTCTGGAGGAAAGAGTCGAAGAACGCACCCAAGAACTGGCCTTTGCCCAATTCGCGTCGGATAATGCGCCGGACGCCATTCAGTGGGTGCGTTCCGATTCCGCTACCCTTATCTATGCCAATGAGTATAGTCGTAATCTCTTGGGATACAGCCTGGATGAAATGATAAACTTGTCGGTATTTGATTATGACCCCTTAGTGAACCAAGATGCCTGGCCGGATTTCCGAGAAAGGCTGTCGCAAGAGGGCCAGTTCACATTCGAATCCATATGGGAGCGAAAGGACGGCAGCCGTTTTCCCGTGGAGATCTCAGCCAAATCATTGAATTATGAAGGGGAGGCTTACTTCATCGCGTTTATCCGGGATATCCGAGAACAGAAAAAGTTCCAGAACGAACTCAAAAATGCCAAGGAGACCGCCGAGGTCGCCACACGGGAAACCAAAAAGCTGCTGGCGGAAACCCACCAGAAAAATTCGGAACTGAAGGTCATAAACCAGGTGGGAAGCGCACTCACCGAACACCTTGACCTGAATAAAATGATCGATCTGGTTGGGGATACACTGTTTGAGTCCATGGGGCCCGATATCGTCTACATCGCCTTGCTTGATGAACCGAATCAGGAAATCGCCTTTCCTTATTTCAGGTCGGGAGGGGAGCGGATGTCACGACGGCCGCTAAAAATCGGTGATGGCTTGACTGCAAACATTATTCAAACCGGTGAATCCATTCTGTGTGCAGATATGCAGGAACAGATGGATCGCGGAGTCATACTCACCCCGGGTGCTGTTCATAGTGAGTCGTTTCTCGGCGTGCCCATCCTGTCCGGGCAACAGGCGGTGGGTGTGCTCAGTATTCAACATTTAAAACCGGGTCAATTTTCCGGTTCGGATACAAATACCTTATACACAGTCGCCGGTAATCTGGGAATAGCTCTAGAAAATGCGCGTTTGTACACCGCAATGGAATCAGCGAAAAGAGAGGCGGAGGCTGCCAACCAGGCCAAAAGTGCCTTTTTGGCGAATATGTCCCATGAAATCAGGACTCCCATGAATGCCATTCTCGGCCATTCGCAAATCCTTAGAAAAGATAAGACATTAACCACCCAACAGCGCAAAAGTATTCGTTCCATCAACAAAAGCGGTGAACATCTGCTTGCACTCATCAATGACGTTCTCGATATGTCAAAAATCGAAGCCGGGAAAGTAAAAATTCTTCCCGTCTCTTTCAGGCTTTATACACTTATAAATGAAATCAGTGAAATGTTTCGTTTCACGATGGAGCAGAAACATTTATTGTTTGCGGCTGACCTTTCCTCGGATCTTCCGGACCTTATAAAAGCAGATGAAAGCCGAATCCGACAGATTCTAATTAACCTGATTGGCAATGCTATCAAGTTTACGGAAAAAGGCGGTATTACGGTAACTGCGGAATCAAAGACCGGGCTCATTCGTATCAGTGTTGCAGATACGGGCTACGGCATTCCAGAAGACAAGCAAATCACTATCTTTGAGGCCTTCGAGCAGGCGGAAAATGGCATGCGATCCGCAGGGGGGACGGGTCTGGGGCTTGCGATCAGCCGCCAGATGGCACAGTTGATGGGCGGAGATATTACCGTATCGAGCAATGTCGGCACAGGGTCGCGCTTTGATTTTACTTTTACGTTCAAAAAAGGAGAAGAGACAGAAGTTGCCCATAAAATCGATAAGCGAGCCATACGTCGCCTGAAACCCGGGCAGCAGCAGGTCCGTGTACTCATTGTGGATGATCGTGAGGAAAACAGGAATGTGGCCCGCCTGTTGCTGGAACCGTTGGGATTTATAATCAAAGAGGCGGAAAACGGCAGGGTGGCTTATCATATTTTCGAGCAATGGAAACCGGATATCATCCTGATGGACATCGTGATGCCGGTCATGGACGGCGTACGATCGACCGAAATGATTAAAGCCCACGAAGATGGTGCCGACACCTCGATTATTGCTGTCAGTGCCAGTGCCATGGATGAGGAAAGGGAAAGGATTTTGCGCCTGGGGGCTGACGCGTTTGTCAAAAAACCATTTAAAGATATTGAGCTATATGAAGAGATCCGTATTCACACCGGGATTGAATATGAATATGAAGACATGGATAATGAAAAAGCACCCTCATCAAAGCGTACATTAAAGCCGGATTCTCTTGCACGGCTTCCCATGGAGCTTAGAACGAAAGTAAAACAGGCCGCCATATTGGGACAAATGGATCGGCTGAACGATTTGGCAAGGGAAATATCCGAATTTGATCAGACTGTTTCGAAATATCTTCAAAACCTCGTTGATGAGTTTGAATTGGATATAATTCAAAATGCATTTGAATAAGCGCGGGAGAATAAAATGACACAAATAAAAAGTGAAATACTCATTGTAGATGACAATCCTGAAAATCTGCAAGTTCTAAGCACCATGCTTCAGAGCGAGGGATTCACGGTTCGTGCTGCAAAAAACGGGAAGCAGGCCATGGCAAGCATTGAAAGCGCAGAACCCGACATGCTGCTTTTAGATGTTCATATGCCTGAGATGAGTGGATTCGAGTTGTGTGAAACCATCAAAGCAAACGCTCGGTATAAAAACCTTCCCATTATCTTTATCAGTGCGCTTGGCGATAGTTTTAATAAAATCAAGGGTTTTGAGGCCGGTGCGGTGGATTACATGACCAAACCCTTTGACGTCCGTGAGGTAAAAGTCCGGGTCGACACCCATCTCAAGCTCAGGGCCAGTCTTTTAGAGCTCGATCGGCTTAAAACGAAACTGCAGGAAAAGGACGACCAAATTAAGGCGCTTGAGAAAAGACTCGAAAAATAATCTGTTACCAAACCCTGTATCAGCTCAATGACAAGGAGTAAAGAATGGACTCCATTCTGATTGCGGATGACAATCCTGAAAACCTAAAGGTGCTTTCCACAATATTAAAACAGGAAGGCTACGATGTCAGGGTGGCGACCAACGGAAAGCAGGCCCTTGAAAGCATTGAAGCAAAGCGCCCCGGTCTTGTGATGCTGGACATCCAGATGCCGAAAATGGATGGATATGAAGTTTGCCGACATATGAAAGCGGATGAAACATTGGCGCACATTCCGGTGTTATTCATCAGTGCCATGGATGACCCCTTTAACAAGGTATTGGCGTTTCAATCGGGGGCCAGTGACTATATAACAAAACCAATTCAAACAGAAGAGGTCCTGGCACGGGTGAAAACCCATCTCGATATCAATACCTGCCAGCAAATGCTCGAAGATAAAAACATCGAGCTCTTGCAGCAATTTCAACACACCTTTGAGCAGGCAGCCATCGGGATGGCGCACATCGATCCGGAAACCCAGAAATTTATCAAAGTCAATCAACGCTGTGCGGATATTCTGGGTATTTCAAAGGACCATTTGATGGATAAGACTTTTTGGGAGTTCATCCCTCCTGAATATAGGGTCCAAGATAAACGTGAACTTTTGAACTGGATGGAAACAAGAAGCAACTCCTTTTCAACAGAAAGACAGTACATCCGGGCAGATGGATCAAAAATTTGGTGCCGGGTAGCAACTTCACTCGTCAGATTTGGAAAACGGCAGATTCCGGATTATTTAGCCGTCATCTTTGAAGATATTTCCGAAACCAAACAGGCAGAAGCCCTGCTCACGAAAAGTGAAAAAAACTATCGGGAAATTTTCAATGCCGGTACAGATGCCATTTTGATTCACGATGCGGAAACTGGACAGATTCTTGATGTAAACCAGCCGATGCTTGAGATGTTCGGCTACACGTATGAAGAAGCGCTACAGCTTGAAGTGGGAGATATCAGTTCAGGAAAACCTACCTATACCCAGCAAGATGCGATGGTAAAAATTCAAAGAGCCGTTGCGAATGGACCTCAACTGTTGGAGTGGGAGGCTTGCCGTAAAAATGGTGAAGAATTCTGGATCGAAGTGGCCTTGAAAAAGACCCGGATTGGCGGGAAAGGCCGTGTTTTGGCGGTTGTCAGGGAAATAACAGAACGTAAGAAAGCGGATCTTGAAAAGATAGAGTCAGAGAAAATGCTCAAAGCGATCTTCAACCACCGTTTTCAATTGACCGGATTGCTGGACGGCGATGGAAAACTGGTCATGGCCAATAAAAATGTATGCGATATGGCGGGGGTTGGCCATGATGAAATTGTTGGGGAGTATGTATGGCGGCTACCGCATTGGGCGCATTCAGAGGAGGAGCAACGTGCCATCGAGGCGGCTGTTCAAACCGTAAAGACGGGCCGGTCAATAAAATTTGAAACGACCCATACGAGTGCCAGTGGTGATATAAGACATTTCGATTTTTCGATAACGCCGTTTTTCGATGAAAACGGTAACGTTGTATACATGATTCCCGAAGGAAAGGATATCACTGAAAGACGAAACTTCGAGACCGAACAGAAAAGACTCGAGAAGCAATTACAGCAGGCACAGAAAATGGAAGCCATCGGGACCCTTGCCGGTGGAATTGCACATGATTTCAACAATATCCTTTCCGCCATTATCGGCTACAGTGAAATCTCGAAACTTGAGCTGCCGAGGACAAGCCCATTATCCAAAAACCTGGACAACATTCTGCAAGCGGGATATCGCGCCAAAGACTTGGTCCAGCAGATCCTTACTTTCAGCCGGCAGAAAGAGCATGAGTTTAAACCGGTAGCTGTGAAAACCCTCACAAAGGAGGCTTTGAAACTTCTTCGGGCCTCCCTGCCCACCACCATCGAGATCCGGCAGGAGCTTTTCAGCGAGTCATTGGTCATGGGGGACACATCCCAGATTCATCAGATCATCATGAATCTTTGTACCAATGCCGGCCATGCCATGAGAAAACGCGGGGGTATATTGGCGTTAAAGCTCATAGATGTCGATCTGAGGCCGGAACACATCCTCCATAATCCCGAGTCTACGCCGGGCCCCTACATTGAGTTAAGTGTCGAGGATACGGGGGAAGGTATGCCACAAGTCGTCAAGGAACGCATTTTCGATCCATTTTTCACCACGAAAAAAAGGGGAGAAGGCACCGGGATGGGGCTTGCGGTGGTGCATGGCATTGTAAGGAGCTGCGGGGGCATCATCAATGCAGAAAGCACACCGGGGAAGGGGTCGATTTTCAGGGTTTTCCTTCCCCGGATGATAACAGCACCATCCACTGAAAAGGTGGAAAAGGAACAACTGCCCACCGGCACGGAGCATATTCTGTTGATTGACGATGAACCCGCCATCGTGGAAATCGGGAAATATGAACTGGAGCATCTCGGTTATCATGTCACCGTCAGCACGAGCAGCACTGGTGCCCTGGATTTATTTAAAACCGATCCGAACCGCTTTGATCTGGTAATAACAGACCTGACCATGCCCGTGATGACGGGTGACAGACTTGCCCAGAAATTGCAGGCGGTTCGTGACGATATATTGATCATCCTTTGTACCGGATTCAGTTCTCAGATCACAGAAGCGGACGCCAGTAAAATCGGGATCAAAGCCGTACTGATGAAACCGATCATTAGAAAGGAACTGGCAACCATGGTCAGGCAGGTGCTCGATGGGTCGGAAGGGTAGTGCCGGGGCACAGTGACCCAAAAACCTGCATTTTAAAGTTGTGATTAAAGGATATTTGATCTGGATATCAAAATGTTATTAGAACATCGGAGAATCATATAAAAATGGAACAAAATGACAGGAATGAAACCTATCGTCACAGGGTCGACAAAAAGGCTATCATTGTAAGCGTCAGCGATAACTGGCGATCTTTTGTAGAAGAGAATTTAGGTGCCGACACGTGCTTACCTGAAAATGTCGTCGGAACGTCTTTATGGGATCACATCCGGGATCCGGAGACTAGGCATTTATATGAAATCATCATCCAAAAAGTCAGTGAAAACCAACGTCTGGCTTCCTTCTCATTCCGGTGTGATTCCTCGGAGATGCGTCGATTCCTTGAACTAAAAGCTGTTCCAAAAGCGGATGGTTTAGTCGAATTTCAAAGCAGTATTCTCAAAACGGAGATGAGAGAGCCTGTCGAGCTGCTCAGATCCGATATCGAAAGATCGGATGAATTGATAAAAATATGCAGCATGTGCAAGAAAATTGCCGTCTCTGAGACGCAGTGGGAAGAGATCGAAGTGGCGATGCAAAGGCTGAGACTGTTCGAATTGGAAATGCTTCCGCAATTCTCACACGGGGTATGCCTGAATTGCTATAACACTGCGATGGCGGAACTTGGTGCTTGAAATGCTTATTTGTCAGGGGTGCAGTAAATCAAGTCAGGGATGAAATATCATGAAAGATACCGAAAGGGCAGGGAACAGCTTTTGGAAGAATTGGAATCCATGCGGGAGAAGTTGACCCGGCTGGAAGCCCTAATAGACGATCAAAAACATGGTGTGATGGAACTTCAACACACAAAAGAAGTTCTTGAAATGATCATCAACAATATTCCGAATCAAATATTCTGTAAAAGCCGCGACCTTGTTTACATGGGGTGCAATAAGGCCTTTGCCCAAGTAACCGGCATGGGCAGACCGTCTGAGGTGATCGGAAAAAGCGATTACGATTTTCATCGCGACTCCACTCACGCGGATTCCTACAGGGATTGGGATAAAAGGATCATGGATGAAAACAAGGCGGTCGTGGATATCGAGGAATTGTTTCATAATTCCGATGGAAGTGAAGGTACGGTGCTTACAAGCAAAGTTCCGCTTAGAGGCGAGGATGGAAAAGTATTTGGAATCCTCGGGATCTGTACCGATATATCCCAGAGAAAGCAGATGGAAATTGAAAATGAGTTGCTGATCAACGATTTAAAAGCCGCTATTTCAGAAGTAAAGGCCCTTAGCGGCTTGTTGCCGATCTGCTCGAACTGTAAAAAAATCAGAGATACTGAAGGATATTGGCAGCAAGTCGAAAAATATATTCAAGATCATTCTGAAGTCGAATTCAGCCATGGTATTTGTGACGATTGTAAAAAAGAATTGTATCCGGATTTGGATACTTAGCAGATTCATTCATTCGTTTACCGCATATTATCTATTACCAGGAGTCATCTTGATGCTCTTTCACAAAAAATCTTATAAGGCGATGACAGCTGCAATTGTAGCTGTATCGATGATTTTAGCCTCTTTGTTTGCTTCTACAGCGATTTCTTCCGAAGCGAAATCCCCCCAATATGCTGCCCAGGTTCAGTTGAGTGGAGAGGAGATGACGTGGCTTAAGGAACATCCGGTAATCAGCGTCGGGCATTCGAGCAAGCATGAGCCGATACTCATTAAAAGATCGGATGACCTCATGGTCGGTATTCTACCTGATTTTTTCAAATTGGCAGGTGAACGTCTTGGCGTAACCTTTAAAATCATCGATGACGAATGGCATGAGGTGATTCGCCGGACCTGTGAAAACGAAATAGATATCGTCGGGCAGATGAACAGACCGATTGCACTGGAAAAAGGTTTGATTGCCGTTGACTCACCTTTCGTTAACCTGGTCACTGTCTTTGCAAGAAAAGACCGAAAGTTTGAAATCAGATCGGATACCGACTTGAATGGAAAGCGTGTTGCCTACTTCAAAAAAATTATTTTTCTTGACCAGTACTTCAATGAGCATGGCGATAAAATTGAAAGGGTTGAAGCTGAAAGCCCATTTGATGCATTTAAGAACGTTTTGGAGAAAAGGGCGGATGTAGCGGTGGGTTTCAACAATCACAGTTATTTGCTGTCCAAATTCGCCATTCCTGAAATTGAACCTGTTTATGTATTCCAAAATCTAAAAGTAGAAGGGGTTATCGCAGTAAGGCCCAATGCTCCGCTTCTGGCTGCAGTCCTTCAAAAAGCCTTCGACTCTATTGGCTATAGTGAGCGAAACCAGGTTTTATCGAAGTGGTCCTGGATACCTGACGCCATGATGAACCGCATGTCGTTTACCCAAGTGGAAAAAGACTGGCTAAAGGGAAACCCTGAGATTCGCATCGGTATTATGGATGCATGGCCGCCGATGGACTATGTGGATAGCGAAGGCCAACCCCGTGGAATCGGCGTGGAGTTCATTCATGCCATCAATAAACGCCTCGGAAACCGCCTCAAAATCGTACCGGGTTCATGGGATGACATCTACAAAGCCGCCAAACAGAAGCGGATCGACGCATTGATGGATATCACCCCCCGGAAAGATCGGGAGTTTTTTTTCCATTTTACCCGGCCCTATGCTCAAATCCCCCATGTCATCTTCACAAGGAAAGGTGAGCGCTACAAAGGCGCGCTTGCCGACCTTTCCGGAATGTCTGTGGGGGTGGAGAAAGGGTTCTATATCGGATCGGTTCTGGAAAACAAGTACCCAGATGTGCGGGTCAGGAAATACAAAACGACCAGCGATGCCCTGGATGCGCTTTCCAAAGGTGACATCGATGCCTATGTGGGCAATCGGGCAGTGGCGATGTATATCATTGAAAATGAGTTGATATCCAATCTGAAGGCCCAGGGCAAGATCACCGAAACCAGCTCTGTCAATGCCATTGGCATCCGTAAGGATTGGCCGGTTTTGGCGGGTATTCTCGATCGGGCCATAGCGGATATTCGCCCGGAAGAGGTGAGGGAGATATACAGGCGATGGAGCGGTGATTCCAGGGAGGAGAAACTTGGGTTGACCCAGGAGGAACGAGATTGGCTGGCACGCAATCCGGTAGTGCGCCTTGGTTACGACAGAGACTGGCCACCGGTGGAATATGCCGACAAGGATGGACGGTACCAGGGAATGAGCGCCGAATACATTGCCTTGATCTCGGAAGTATTGGGGATAACCTTTACCCCTTCACCACCGCAGAGCTGGCAGGAAACCATCCAGGCCGTAAAATCGGGGGAATTGGACGTCCTATCCGCGGCGATGCGTATTCCCGAGCGTGAATCCTATTTAAACTTTACCTCTCCATATCTCAGCTTTCCCATGGTCGTCGTTACGGGCTTTGATTTTTCATATATCAACGATATCGATACATTGTCAGGGAAGACGATCGCGGTGGTAGAAGGTTATGCCGTAGAGAACATGCTGAAAAACGACTATCCGGACCTTTTGCTCCTTCCGGTTAAAAACGTTGCGGAAGGCCTTCGGGCCGTCCACCGCGACCATGCAGATGCCTTTATCGATGCACTCACCTCTGTCAGCTATGTCATGGGTCGAGAAAAGATACCCGGCCTTAAAATATCCGGGGAAGCTCCTTTAACCATCAAACTTTCCATCGGCACCCACAAAGACAAACCGATTCTGGCAGGACTCATGCAAAAAGCCCTGGATACGATTTCGGATGAAAAACGATCCGAAATATTCAACCGATGGGTATCGGTGAGGTATGAGCGTGGATTTGACTATTCCATGTTGTGGAAAATCCTCACTCCCATCCTCGTGATTGTCATGGTGATTTTCTACTGGAACCGAAAGCTGAAAAAGGAAGTGGTTCACCGGCAACGGACAGAGGCTGAACTGGTGAAGGCGATGAGCGAGCTAAACGAAACCATGTCGAAACTCAAGCGATTGAATGATGAACTTGAAATGAGGGTGCAAAAAAGAACCGCGGCGCTTGAGAAAGCCAAAAAGGCGGCGGAACAAAGCAATAAGGCCAAGAGCCTGTTCATCAACAACATGAGCCATGAGCTCCGGACCCCGCTCAACGGCATCATCGTCTCCTCCGACCTTGCGCTGGGACAGGAGTTGTCTCCGAAGATGGAAAAAATTCAAAAAAGGATCAGTCGTTCCAGTCGCTCTCTGTTGAGAACCGTCAATACCATTTTGGATTTTGCCAAATCGGAGGATGGGGAACTCGAATTGGCTGTAACGCCTTTCAGGCTGGATGAAATGTTAGGGATGCTGTCAGGGACATTTGTACAGAAAAGCGTTCAGAAGCAGGTCAGAATCGGTTTCGAAATCGCCGATGACAAGGTGCCGAACGCGCTTATTGGAGATCCGGAACGGTTGGTGGATGTATTCAACCATCTGTTGGATAATGCCGTCAAGTTTTCTGTGAAATCGCCGGAGATTACCATCGGAATAAAAGAAATTGAAACGTCAGAGAAGAAAACGACCCTTGAGTTCCATGTGAAGGACAACGGCATCGGTATCGCTTCGGAAAACTTCGAAAAAATATTCAATGCCTTTACACAGGTCGATGATTCCAGCACACGGCAATATGATGGAACGGGAATGGGACTGGCGGTCAGCAAACGTCTCGTCGAAGGGATGGGAGGGACCATACGAGTGGAAAGCGAGGTTGGAAAAGGAAGCATTTTCTACTTTACCGTGACCTTGGATCGTCAGGATCATGAACAGCCCTTTAAGTTGCCAACGTTGGAAGATCCGGAGGAGACAGAAAGGGAAAAAAAGACGCCCGATGCAAAAAAGAAGATCGGCACAAGGGAGCTTTTGGTTGAACTCCTATCGACCATTGGCCCTTTTATCCAGAAACGCAAACCCAAGCAGTCAAAAGAGATCATGGCCGAAATATCCGAATTTGAATGGCCCGATGAATTTGCCGCGGAAATAAACGAGCTTGAGCGACTGATCGGAAAGTATAAATTCAAGCAGGCGATACCCATCTGGGAGTCAACGCTGGAAAAGCTTAAATCATAGCATCTGTCCTGACTGCTTGAAAATCCATTGTTCAGACGGATATGCATCGATTCACCCCATTTAAAATGGAAGGGTTTTCTCATGAGTGAAAAGGCAACCCTCGAAGAGATGAAACAAAAAATCCGGTTATTGGAAGCCCGGGTTGACACATATGAGAAAAAAGAAAAAATGACCGGGGAAAATGAGGAGCGATACCGTCTTTTAATCGAAAACATCCCTTCTGTCATCTGGATCACCGACATCAATGGCAAAACCATCTTTATCAGCCCCAACGTCAAAGAGGTATATGGATACACACCGGAGGAAATATATGAAAAGGGCGAGACCCTTTGGTTCGGCAGAATTCACCCCGACGACAGGGAAAGCGTAAAAGGATCTTTCGAGGCCCTGTTCACAAAGGAAAAGCGTTTTGACGTTGAATACCGGATTCAAAAAAGTGACGGGGAATGGATTTGGATTCATGACCGGGCCATTATGCCCGTGATAAAAGATCAAACCCATTATGCATATGGCGTTTTTACCGATATCACGCGCCGTAAACGTTATTTTCAAATGGAGGCTGCCCAGTATCGACTGATCGATTACGCTGCCGGCCATTCTATCATCGAACTGCTTCAAAAATTCTTAGATGAAACCGAAGACCTTACCAACAGCAAAATCGGCTTCTATCATTTCATCGATCCCACTCAGAAAATCGTGGCCCTTCAGGCCTGGTCTACGAATACCCTGAAAAACGGCTGCGAAGCTGGGGAATTCAATAAGCACTACCCCATCGAAAAGGCCGGAGTTTGGGTGGATTGTATCCGGGAAGGCAAACCGGTCATCCACAACAACTATGATGCCCTTCACCATAAAAAAGGACTTCCTGAAGGTCATGTGGAGGTGACTCGGACGCTGATCGTTCCTGTGATACGAGCGGGGCAGATCACAGCGATTTTGGGCGTCGGCAACAAGGAGACCGATTACGCATCCCGGGATGTAGAGCTGGTACAAAAATTTGCCGATCTGGCCTGGGAAACAGTAGAAAGAAAACGAACAGAGGAGGCGAAACGGTCTTCCGAAGAAAATTACCGGGAGATATTCAACGCCACCAGCGAAGCGATTCTCATACACGACGGAATGACCGGTGAGATCCTCGACGCCAACAATTCGGTTTACGATCTTTTTGGTTATTCCCCAGAGGAAGTGAAGGGGATCACCGTGGGGGACCTGAGTTCCAAAAAGCCCGCTTATACACAGGAAAAAGCACTTGAGCGCATACGAAAAGCGGTTGAGGAAGCGCCACAGACGTTTGATTGGCAATCCAAGAAAAAAGACGGTTCCGTTTTCTGGTCCTCCGTGTCCTTGAAAAGCACGAGGATCGGTGGCAAAGGCCGCGTTCTGGCAGTGATCCGCGATATCAGCGAACGGAAAAGAGCGGAAAAAGCGATACAGGAAAATGAGTTTCGGCTCAATGCCATTTTCAATCATCGGTTTCAGCTTACGGCGCTTTTAGATCCCAATGGCAAAGTTTTGATGGTAAACCAGACGGCCTGCAATATGGTGGGCCGAACCTCTGCGGATCTGGTTGGAGAGGACTTTTGGGAACTTCCCCACTGGTCAAATTCCCAGAACCTTCGGGATCAAGTGAGGGACGGAATTCGGCAGGCGCGCAAGGGTTATGACATCTCCTTTGAAACCATTCATCCCGGAGTTAATGGTGAACTGCATTACATCGATTTTTCCATGGCGCCCATCAGGGATGAAAATGGGAATGTTATTTTCATCGTTCCCGAGGGACATGACATTACGGAGAAGAAAAAAAACGATAAAAAGAGAAAGTCCCTCGAAAATCAATTGCAACAGGCGCAGAAAATGGAGGCCATCGGGACCCTCGCCGGGGGAATCGCCCACGATTTCAATAATATCCTTTCATCTATAATCGGCTATACGGAGATCGCCCTGTACGACAAGTTATCCGAAGATTCCGAAGCCAGGTATAGCCTGGAACAGGTTCTGAAAGCCGGGAACCGGGCAAAGCAGCTTGTCAAGCAGATTCTTATGTTCAGTCGGCAGAAAGGGATGGAGAAGATACCGCTGTCGCCTGATACTTTGATAAAGGAATCCATAAAGCTGTTGAGAGCCACCATCCCCGCCACCATAGAGATCCGTGAATCCACTCCCCCGGGGCTTGGCACGATTCAAGCAGATGCGACGCAGATTCACCAGGTTTTGATGAATGTCTGCGCGAATTCCGCCTATGCCATGAGAAAACGGGGTGGGATACTGGATATCCGGTTGTCTCGCATCGATACCGGGGAATTGGATGCCATCCCCTATTTGAAAGCCGATTCTGCAGCGTATATCCAACTGGTCGTTTCGGACACGGGCAAGGGAATGGATCAAAGGACGCTGGGTCGCATTTTCGATCCATTTTTCACCACCAAACCCAAAGAGGATGGAACCGGACTGGGGATGTCGGTGGTCCACGGTATTTTAGAGGACCACGGCGGGGCGATACATGTGCAAAGCAAAAAAGGGAAAGGGACAACCGTCCGGATCATTTTCCCTGTCGTCGACACCCTCAAAGCGGATGAGAGCCAAGAGACAAGCCAATCGCCGGGCGGCAACGAAAGAATTATCGTCATAGACGACGATATCAATGTCGTCGACATGCTCGGACGGATGCTGAGCCAGCTTGGGTATTCCGTCACACCCGAAACCCGCTGTGAAAAGGTGTTAGACCTTTTTGGCCAGGACCCGTATCGCTACGATCTCGTCATCACCGACCAGACCATGCCGGCCATGACGGGGGACCGCCTGGCGAAACGGCTCATCGGTATGAGAAAGGATATTCCCATTATCCTCTGTACGGGATTCAGCGATACCATTGACCGTGAAGAAGCCAGAAGGATCGGTATTCGTGAATTTGTCATGAAACCGTTTACCCGAGCCATTATGTCAAGAGTGATCCGAGCCGTTTTGGACAATCCGTTACATCAGTAATCGAAGGGGGAAGCCATGGCAAAAATTCTCATTGTCGATGACGACCAGATGCTCTGTGAAATGCTGGCATACAAGCTGGATGACATGGGTCATGGAACCGTTTCCCGCCATCTCTTATCGGAAGGTGTCCAGTGTGCAAACGATCTGGATTTCGATCTGGTACTGCTGGATGTGGGTCTCCCCGATGGAAGTGGTTTGACGAAGATACAGGAATTGAGATCCACCGCGTCCCAGCCTGAAATCATCGTGATTACCGGTGAAGGGGATCTGGACGGTGCCGAGACCGCGATAAAAACCGGGGCCTGGGATTACATAGAAAAACCCCTTTCCACCCGGGAGATCGCTTTAAACATTCAAAGAGCGCTGCAATACCGGGAGGAAAAACTGTCCCAAAAACCGGCGACCCTGCTGAAACGTGAAAAGATCGTGGGGAGCGACCCAAACCTGGTCGAATCTCTTGAACTGGTGGCCCAGGCCGCCGGTACTGACGCCGGCGTTCTGATTACCGGAGAAACCGGCACAGGAAAGGAGCTGTTTGCAAGGGCCATACATGAAAACAGCGATCGGTGTAACCATAACTTTGTCGTGGTGGATTGTGCGGCGATGCCCGAGACACTGGTGGAAAGCGAACTGTTCGGGCACTATAAAGGTGCTTTCACCGGGGCGGACGCTTCGAAGGATGGATTGATCAAAATGGCCAACGGGGGGACCCTCTTCCTGGATGAGGTGGGCGAGCTGCCCCTTTCGATTCAAAAAGCTTTTTTAAGAGTTCTTCAAGAAAAAAGATACCGGCCCATCGGAAGCCGGAAAGAGCGACAAAGCGACTTCAGGTTGATTGCGGCAACCCATAGGAATCTTGAGGAGATGACCCGGGTGGATCTTTTTCGAAGGGACCTGATGTTCCGTTTGCGATCCATCGAGATCAACTTACCCCCATTGAAGCGCCGCGCTGGAGACGTGGAAACGCTGCTCAACCATTTTCTTTCCAAACTATGCAAACGCTATGAGATGGGAATGAAGACCTATTCGCCTGTTTTTCTGCAGGCGATGGAAACTTATCAATGGCCTGGGAATGTACGGGAGCTGGAAAATGCCATTGACAGCGCGATCTGCCAGGCCTTGAATCAAAGTGTTCTATACCCCATGCACCTTCCCAAGCATATCCGGGTGGAATTGGCGCGTATCTCCCTTGAACACAATATTTCAGAAAATATCGACCCAAAGATTCACCTGAATGCAGAGGAGAAACATTTCCCTCCCCTTAAAAAGATGATTGAAGAAACAGAAAAGGCATACCTTCAGGATATTCTTCATTCCACCGGGGGCAACGTGCAAAAGGCCGCCAGAATTTCGGGCCTTTCCAGAACCCGCTTTTACGCCCGCCTAAAAAAATACGGTATCACCAGACCCCAATAATCCGATTTTCAGCTCCCACGGAAATCGTATCGAAAACAGAACATGTTCCGATTTCGGAACATCGAGCTTTCCTGTTTTTAGGACACCCTCTCCCACCCGTTCACCCCAATATCGATCAGGTCCATTTCTAACCTATTGTAATACAATATTATTTTGTTTTTTAGCAGAAGCTGAATTTTTTGGCATCGGTTTTGTAATGTTATTCTCCAGTTTTGTTCAATTCAATTCTGATTCGTCACAGTATGGGAGAGAAAGTGAATATCATTTGTTTGAATACCGATAAATTCAACACCACCGCTGCCGTACAGCAGTTTTTGAAATACCGTTTTCCTGAAAGCAACTGCCTGTTGTGCACGTCATTGGAGGATCTGGAAATCGCACTCCGCACGCCTCACCATCATCCGGATATCGCCATATTGGCAGTACGGACCCAAAAGGAGATGACACACCTCATACGCATGACATCCTTGCTCGAAGACGTGAAGATTCTCCTGTTTCTCCAAGATGCAGATCAGGCCCTTAAGGACATGAGCTACAAGCTATTTCCAAGATTTATCGCCGATGAAACCATTCGCTCCGATGAATTGATGAGAATCATCAAGGGATTGGCGGAAACGGTGGAAAACAAGGCACCCGTTGCAATGCATGGATAATCCAAAATGAAACATATGCCACATGCTTCGACCCATCATTCGATTGACCGTATTCCGCTGCAATTAACGGAGGTTGCCTCGGGCTTGCGGGGCACCTGCCAGGGGGTGGAGACGGAGTTTCTGGAGCTGGGGGAGAGACTTCAGCAGTCCTATTCGGAAGCAGAGGCGCTAACGCGGTTGATAGTCGCGGTAGTGGAAAAGATCGGCGGCGCGTCTGGGGGCGGCCTGCTTAAAGAAATGAAAGGTCCCGTGCACCGGACGATGGAAAGCATCGACACCTACCGGGACACGATCTCCCGGAACCTTTCCCTTGTGGGCACCATCGTGGATCGTCTGGGCAGCCTGGATCTCATTTGCACCCAGATCGAGAAGATCGGGCGATTCCTGAAGGTGGTGGGTGTGAACATGGGCGTTGAGTGCGCCCGGTCGCCTGCTGAGGAACGGATGTTCGGGACGGTGTCTGCGGAGATCAAGGAGGTGTCCAAAAACGTCCTGAACGTGGTGGCCAGCATCCGGGAGGACGCCAAGTCGGCTCGAAACAGCCAGGAGACGGTGTTTTGCCAGTCCGGCGATGGACTGGAGACGTTGGACAGGATGTCCGGACAGGCCCGCCGGAACGTGGAGGAGGCCATGGCGGGTATCGATGGTCTCATGAACCTTTTCGCGTCCACCCTTGCACAGGCAGGGAACCACTCTCGTGAGATCTCCAGCCGGGTGGGGGAGATCGTCGTGGGGATCCAGTTTCAGGATAACATGCGCCAGCGCGCGGAACACATTGCCGACACTTTAAAAGAGATCGGTGAGCTCCTGGAAGCCGATGGGGAGGAGATCGAACCGGGGGGTCGACGGGGCCAGGCGTACAGACTTGTCCGGTTGCAGACCGCCCAGCTCAGGGAGATTATATCGGAGGTCAGCGGTGTCCGCCAAAGCAGTATGGACGCATTGGAAGGGATTGTCCGGGAGGTGGAGAACCTGGAAGAAAACCTGTCGGGGTTCGGTGCCCAAGCGGTGGACACTCCGGTGGGACGGGATCCCTTCAGGGTGCTCAGCGCCTCCCTTGGGCATTTGCACGATCTTTTGAAACGGGGGCAAGGGCTCATGGCGCGCATCTCCAGGACCGCGGTCCAGGCTTCGGACACCGCGGCCAACCTTTCGGGGCATGCGACCCATGTACGGGATATCAGTATGACCACCCACATCCTGGCCCTCAACGCCATCATCAACGCAAACAAACTGGGCAAGGAGGGCCGGACATTTGACGTTTTGGCCCAGGAGGTGAGCGGGCTCTCCCGGCAGATTCGCGATTGCATGAACGATGCCACCGGACTTTTAGACCTGATCACCGCATCGGTGGAGAGTCTGGGATCCGAAGAACCTGAAGGGGAAAAAGAGGCGTCGGTGGGCGATGCCCTAAACGCGGGTATCGACCAGATCTACGCGGCCTACCACCGTTTCCAGGAAAGTGCCCGGGAAGCCGGATGCCGATCCTTGGAAATAAATAAAACACTTTCCGAAACCCGTTCCGGCCTGGGATTTTTCTACGGCCTTGAAATGACGCTTAACGGTTATATGGAGCGCCTGGCCGCAGTTTCGGAGCTGCTGGCGCCCTGGAAAGATGAGGGAGCGCAGCTAGCGGGAGATCGGGTGGAAGCACTGATGCAGCAGTACACCATGGAAAAGGAGCGGCAGATCCTGGACCAAGCCTTTGGCGTGGAAGGCGGCTCCAATCCCGTTGTTCAGGGTGACGATGAGGTGGAACTGTTCGAGTCGTTTGTCGATGAGACGGAATCGTTTGCAACGGACGAGGACACTGAACGGTTCGATTCGTTCACAGAAAAAACGGCGGTGCCCGGTAACGGCGACGGTACGACAGGGGAAGCCGAGCGGTTCGACATTGCTCCGGATCCGATCTCCATTTCAGAGGATAATGGCCCCGTGGCGTCGGAAGAGAAAAAAGAAAATGAGGATCTTGGGGATAATTTCGAACTGTTTTAGCGGTTCATTTGAAAAAACCAAGGAGGTTTTACCGTGTCCATTGAGCAACAGGAAACAACAAAAGGCATCACGCTGAAGATAATCGGGTCGTTTTCCATTTACGAGGCGGCTGCCGGTAGAGAGGCCCTGTTGCAAGGGCTTTCGGCCCACGATGACGTGACGGTGGACCTGGAGGGCGTTGAGGAGTGCGATGTGGCAGGTGTCCAGCTGCTCTGTGCCGCCGGGAAAACCGCTGCGGAGATGGGAAAGGGCTTCAGGGTCACCGCGGCACCCCCGTCGGTGGTCCGGGTGATGGACGAAATGGGGATGCATTCCATTGAATGGCGCCATCCGACTCCTGAAGCCGGGTAAACCAACATCAATAAAAGGAAAGGAAGGGAGAAGATGGGTAAGGTCATCATGACAGCGGACGATTCCGCAAGCATCAGACAGATGGTCAGTTTTACCCTCAGCCAGGCAGGCTATGAGGTGATGGCGGCAAAAGACGGCAAGGATGCCTTGAGCCAGTTAAACGGGTCTTCGGTCCACATGCTGATCACGGACCTCAACATGCCCAACATGGACGGGATCCAGCTCATTCGTGAGGTTCGATCCAATCCAGCGTACAAGTTCATGCCCATCATCATGCTCACGACGGAGTCCCAGGCCGAAAAGAAGCAGGAGGCCAAGGCGGCCGGGGCCACAGGTTGGATCGTCAAGCCGTTCAAGCCGGAGCAGTTGGTCGGAGTGGTGAAAAAGGTTCTGGGATAGAACTTGGAAGGATCGGCGGTGTCGCATCCTGCCGGATCCCATTGCAAACATCAGGAGACGATTTATGGACCAGCACACCCGCGTATACAAAGAGGAGGCCTACGAGCTGCTCACCGAACTCGAGGCGTCCCTTTTAGAGCTCGAGGAAACATTGAATAGCGTTTTATCATCATTGCATATCATTAATGGCGGGATCATGCAAA